>Ga0206902_10202_pt2 | contig 14269 bp, 14 predicted proteins | sample Alteio_BWOrgHeat_44_FD_153242 | JGI IMG/M metagenome (GOLD analysis project Ga0206902, IMG submission 153242) | Enriched cells from forest soil in Barre Woods Harvard Forest LTER site, Petersham, Massachusetts, United States -... | ecosystem: Environmental > Terrestrial > Soil > Temperate forest >... | reverse complement strand
TCTGCGCCAAGCTGTCAAACCTCAAGCCGGTCAGCGGCGGCGTGCGGATCGAGAATCTCGCTTCGGCGCTGGCCAAAGATTCGGCCACGGTGGAAAAGCATCTGGGCAAATACGCACATACGGCGAAAAACAGTTTCGCGGCCTTGAATCAGGCGTTCTTCTCGGACGGCGCGTTCATTTTTGTGCCGCAAGGCGTGGAAGTGAAGGAGCCGATACAGTTGATCTACATTTCATCCGCAAAAAATGCCGGCGAAGTCATCCTGCCCCGCAATTTGATCATCGCCGAAGCGAACAGCAAATTCACCGTGGTGGAAAGCTATCTCAGCACGACCAAGGCGGCGTATCTGACCAATGCGGTCACGGAAATCCTCGCGGGTGACAATGCGTCCGTGGAGCATATCAAGTTGCAGGATGAAACGCCGGAGGCATATCACATCGCCACCATCGCGGGCGAATTTGGCCGCGCGAGCAACGTGAGTGTGCATTCGTTCGCGCTGGGCGCGAAACTCTCGCGCAACAACATCCGCACCAAACTAGCAGGCGAAGGCCTGGAATGCATCCTGAACGGCCTTTATCTCACTAAGGACGAGCAACTGGCGGATCATCATATGATCGTGGAACACGCGCAGCCACATTGCGCGAGCCATGAATATTTCAACGGCATCCTGGACGACAAATCCAAGGGCGTTTTCCATGGACGCATCCTGGTGCGCGAGATTGCGCAAAAGACGGACGCCAAACAGACCAATAAAAACCTGCTGCTTTCCGACGACGCCACGGCGGATACCAAGCCGCAACTGGAGATTTACGCGGATGACGTGAAATGCACGCATGGCGCAACCATCGGCCAGTTGAACAGCGAGTCTATTTTCTACCTGCGCACACGGGGTATTGATACCGATACGGCGCGGCGCATGTTGATCCATGCTTTTGCCGGCGAGATCATTGACCGCATCAAATGCGAACCGGCACGCGAAGTGATCGACAAGCTGGTGTGGGATCGCCTGGAGGCGAACCCGCATTTGTTGGGGAAGTGATTTTTTAGCCACGGATTGAACACAGATTTTTTGGCGAATTTGTGAAACATCAACATTTGATGTAAGCTGAAATCCGACATGTTCGACGACATCAACGATCTTTATCAGCAGGTCATCCTGGACCACTGCAAGAAACCGCGGAATTTCCATGAAATGCCGTCGGCTTCGCGCATGGCGCAGGGTCACAATCCGTTGTGTGGCGACAATCTGAAGCTGTACCTGAGCATGGACGGCGAGGTGATCAAAGAAGCGAGTTTTGTGGGGTCGGGTTGTTGCATCTCCAAGGCATCGGCGTCGCTGCTGACGGATGCGGTGAAGGGAAAGACAAGGCGGAGGCGGAGAAGATTTTTGAGGGTGTGCGCGAGATGATCACGTCCGGCGCGGTGAAAACGGACATGGGCAAACTGGCGGTATTTGCTGGGGTGCATAAATATCCCGCCCGCGTGAAGTGCGCGATTTTATCGTGGCACGCGCTGATGGGGGCGTTGAAGGGTGAGGACAAGCCGGTGAGCACGGAGAATGAGCAGAATTGAGTGGTGGAGAAATAAGCACCACCTCTCCCCGGCCCTCTCCCTCCTGCAGCCGCGGGACGGAGAGGGAGATCGGAGCAGCCGATTAAAGTAAGCAGTAGAAAATTTGGCGCATTTTAACACGGGACAGGAATGTCCCTTGAACCGGCAGGCAGGAATGCCTGCCCTACATGGCAGTTGAACGCGGCCATTGATTTTGAAGGCGATTAAAGCGAAATTAAACAGCATATGAGCGAGCAAAAAATTCTGATACGGGATGTGGAAGCCTCGGTGGTGCCGATCGGCACCAAGGTGACGTTGCAAAAGGGCGAGACGGCCCATATCACCCAATCGTTGGGCGGCACGTACACGGTGGTGGTGAATGGCAACATGTTCCGCATCGAATCCCGCGACGCGGATGCGCTGGGCATCGAGGTGGTCGCCGCGCCGGCGACAACCACGTCGTCCGGACCGATGACGCAGGAAGAACTGGAGAAGAAGGTCTGGGAATCGCTCAAGACGTGTTATGACCCGGAAATCCCAGTGAATATCGTGGACCTGGGGCTGATCTATGACTGCCACCTGACGTCCATCGGCGCGAATAATTTCAAGGCGGACGTGAAGATGACTTTGACCGCGCCCGGTTGCGGGATGGGTCCGGTGCTGGCGCAGGATGTGCAGAACAAGCTTATCTCGCTGGAGCCGATCGACGAGGCGAACGTGGAACTGGTCTGGGACCCGCCGTGGAACCAGGGCATGATGACCGAAGCTGCGAAGTTGCAGCTTGGCTTGCTTTAGACAGGATTAACAGAATTTACAGGATTGGACTGGGAAGGATTGAAGTCCCAAACCTGATGACTTTTTCCCCGCGTAATTATTGTCCATGAGCACTAAAATTGACTGGGCCAAATTGCGGCAGGATTTTCCGGTGTTGAACCAGGAAGTCCACGGCAAGCCGTTGATTTATTTCGACAATGCGGCGACTTCGCAGAAGCCGCGCACAGTGATCGATGCGCTGGTGCATTATTATGAGCACGACAATTCCAATGTGCATCGTGGCATCCATGAATTAAGCAATCGTGCAACGGCGGGATACGAGGCCGCGCGGGTGCGGGCGGCGAAGTTCATCAATGCGAAAAGCTCCGATGAAATCGTGTTCACCCGTGGCACCACCGAGGGCATCAATCTGGTGGCGCATTCGTGGGGGATGAAAAATCTCAAGGCGGGCGATATCATCCTGCTCACCGAACTGGAACATCACAGCAATCTGGTGCCGTGGCAGATCATCGCGCAACGCACGGGCGCCAAGGTGATGTACATCCCGGTAACTGGCGACGAAGGTACATTGGACCTGTCGCACGTGGATGAACTGCTGACGAAGCAGGTAAAGATGCTGTCCATGGTGCATATCTCGAATTCCATGGGGTCGGTGAATCCGGTGGCCGAACTGTGCGCCAAGGCGCGCAAGCTGGGCATCACCACGCTGGTGGATGGCGCGCAGAGCGCCGGTCATCTGCCCGTGGATGTGCAGGCCATCGGCTGCGATTTCTTTGCGTTCTCCGGCCACAAGATCTGCGGGCCAACGGGCATCGGTGTGCTGTATGGTCGCCAGGAATTGTTGGACGCGATGCCACCCTATCAAGGCGGTGGTGAGATGATTTTGACGGTGGGTTATGACAAGACGGAGTTCAAGCATGCGCCGCATCGCTTTGAAGCGGGCACACCGGACATCTCCGGCCCCATCGGTTTGCATGCCGCGATGGATTATCTGGATGCCATCGGCCGTGAGAACATCTGGAAACATGACCAGGACCTGGCGAATTACGCGGTCGAAAAATTGAGCGCAATGAACGGCATCCGCATCTTCGGCCCGAAACAAAATCGCGCCGGTTTGGTGAGCTTTCTGCTCAAGGATGTCCACGCGCACGATGTGGTGACGCTGGCCGACCAGGCGGGCGTGGCGCTGCGCGGCGGGCATCACTGCACGCAACCATTGATGCACAAGCTGGGCGTGGAATCCACGGCGCGGGCGAGCTTTTACTTCTACAACAACCGCGCGGAAGTGGATCGGTTCATTGAGGTGGTGAAGGAGATACAAAAGTTCTTCGGCCAGTAATACGTGATACGTGACTAAACGGATAGACGCAGAGAACGCGAAGTGGGTGTAGGGATGGATGTGAAATTCCATTCTAAAGGCGAATTACGCAATTTATCAAAAAATTCTAATGGCCAGTCAGCAATCAACAACCAGCAGTCAACAATCTCTATTGTACGATTTGCCGTCTATCATTGAGCGGATTGATTTGGGACAGTTATTCGACAAACAACGGCCATTGGAAATTGAGTTAGGGTGTGGGGATGCTTCGTTTATCGCGGAATATGCACGGCGGAATCCGGGCATCAATCTCATCGGGGTGGAGCGGCTATTGGGGCGCATCCAAAAGCTGCACAAGAAGGGCATGCGGCTGGGATTGACGAATCTGCGCGGGGTGCGGATCGAGTCGGCATACTTTCTGCAATGGCTGTTGCCGCCGCAATGCGCCACCGCGGTGCACATCTATTTTCCCGATCCATGGCCGAAGAAGAAGCATCGGCGGCACCGGTTGATCAATGAGGGGTTCCCTGCCCTAGCGCGCACGGTTTTATTGCCTGGCGGCGTGGTGTATCTGCGCACGGATGACACGGATTATTTTCAGCAGATGACGGAGGTATTTGCGGCGGCGAACGAATTTCAGAAAGTGGAGACGGCCGCCGCGCTGGCGGAGATCACGACGGATTTTGAGCGAGATTTCAATGCGCAGGGGATTCCGACGTTGCGGGCGGCGTATCGAAACCACTAATTTTCGCCAATTGCATCTGACAGGATTTGAATTAAATCATTGATCTTCCGGTTCCGAATCGGGATGACCGGGTTTGTAGTCGCTGCCATAAATAGGTTTAAATTCGGCCATAAATTTCTTCAGCATGGCATTATAAACCGCGTCAAATTTCTCCAATTTGTTGAGGTCGGCGTACTCTTTGCGGACAGATTGAAAGTCGTTGATATAGTCCACCCAGCCATAAAACCTGACCACATCACCGACCGCGTCACGATCAAGCACGCCAATCTTCTCCTTCTGGGCGGAGAAAATAGGATGTGAAAAAGCGATCAATGGTTCCGACGGAGGCGGTTTGGTTTCACTGGATCTGGCAGCGGATCTTTTCCGGCGGTCGGCTTCGCGCAGCCGCCATTCGGTATGCCGTCCGATCACATGATACAGCCGGTCAATCTCAGCCATGATGGCATTTTGGACGGACTTCCCCTCCGCCCATTGGCGATAGAAATATCCGATGACAGCCAGTATGGCGGTAACCAAAGCAACCGCAATCTCCACCGGCATGCCGAAAAACCCGTCTCGTGCCGGCGGCGGCGGCTGCCAGATGTTAGTGATGATCAGGCTGCAATTTTTGGAGCCGGAGAGACCATTGGAAAGATTGTTGATGGTGGTCTGGAGTTGGGACATCGGCTGAGACAACTGAATGATATTAGTGACGGTGAAATTCCCCGGTGCCGGATTATTGATATTCACGGAAACGGGATTGGTCACATTAAGGGATACCGGATTGGATACGGTAAGGAAAATAGGGATGGACGGAGAAATTCCATTGGTCGCTGAGGCCGGGGCGCCGCTGGTACTCACGGCGGATGACCGGCAGCCGGCCAATAGGCCGCAGCCAATGGCCAGGACCAAAAGCCTGACGCTGAAATGAAATGAATGTCTTGATGGGTTCATATCATGGAGCGAGCGGGCATCCTTTTAAGGGTGCCTCCAAAAGCCTCTCACCACCTTTAACAGATACGAGTGAAATCAGCCAATCTTTCGCGAATCAGATCTCCAACGAGCGGCATTTTGGGTGCATAATCTTCAAAAAAGGTTTTGAAATTTGGGCACTTTCTCCAGTCCTATAATCATTAGTCAATGGTTGTTAACGATTTGTGTTTGAAAAATTAAGGCCGAAAATAACTGCATTCTTTCTCTCCCGCGCAAAAACGATTTTTTGGGATTCATGATAATCTTGCCTGGTTGACCACCAATGGGTGGTTTGTGTTCTTTGACAATTTAATACAGGTTTCAGGGTCAAGGGTTCAGGTTTCAGGAAAACCTGCGCAGCGGCGGAGCTTTGCCGTCGGAAGGTCGATGTCCGTCTTCGCCAAGGCTACGACGCGACAAGCGAGGGAAGGCTCCGCCTCCGCAGATTTCGCCGCTGGGCGCAGATTCAAGTTCGGAAGTCTTCTGAACCCTTCTGAAGTCTTCTGAAGTTTAGCAAAAATAGCTAATGTTGAAAATCAATGAGTTATGGAAGTTGTGCGGGGCTATGCGGAGATAAATCAAAATTCGAATGACGAACCGTCACGACAGAGGCATTGCCTGAATGGGAGCCGTTAGACGTCTATGACGGGGCCGTCGCCGCCGGGGCCTTTGGAGTCGGGCGGGCGCGGGGTGCGTTGAACGGTGACGCGGGTGTTGCCGGTAAGAGCGTTCAGAATCAGGGAGATGATGCTGATGATGAGCGAGCCCAGGAAGGCATAGCGGAAGCTATCCACATAAAAATGAGGCTGCATCAGATAACCGACGAAATAGAGGAGCAGTCCATTGATGACAAACAGGAACAGACCCAGGGTGAAGATGAGCAAGGGCAACGCGATCAGCATGAGAATGGGGCGCACGAAGGCGTTCAGGATGCCGAGCAGAAGCGCAGCGACAACGAGAGCAGTGTTGCCCTGATAGTGGATGTGGCTGGACAAAATCTCGGCGGCCACCAACACCGCAATGGTGTTGATGATCCAGTTGAGCAGAAAGCGGACGAGCTTGTTGGGACCAGGCTGCATATCGAAATCACAAACCGCACAGAAAGTTGCTTTACGCCGAGGGGAAAAACAAGGAACGATTTTGATGGATTCACAATCAGTTCCGCGCCAGATTTTGTCCCGCGCATGAAAAAGATATTTTGCGGGGCTGCTTTTATGGTGGCAACCTTGGCCATGACAACCGGTGTTTCCGCCCAGACGAACAGCGTGATCGCGCCAGGAGCGAAGCTGGAGTTGTTGAGCGATCAGTTCGAGTTCACCGAAGGGCCGACGTGTGATGCGGAGGGAAACCTGTTTTTTGTGGACCAGCCGAACAATCGTATCATGGAATGGAGCACGGACGGAATGCTATCCACATTCATGCAGCCATCGGGTTATGCGAATGGGATGTGTTTTGACCGGCAGGGCAATCTGATGGCCTGCGCGGATGAGCACAATGAGTTGTGGTCCATCGCTCCAGACAAAAAGGTGACGGTGCGCCTGAAGAATTATGAGGGCAAATATTTCAACGGGCCGAATGACGTGTGGGTGGCGCCGAATGGCGACATGTATATCACGGATCCGTTTTACAAGCGCAGCTGGTGGGACCATGACACGATGGCTTTGCCGAATGAAGAGGTCTATCGCCTGCCAGCGGGAAGCACGAAGGCAGTGCGGGTGACGGAGGATTTGCAGAAGCCAAATGGCATCACGGGCACGCCGGATGGTCATAAGCTTTTCGTATCCGATATAGGTGCCGGAAAGACATGGAGTTATGATATAAAGCCCGACGGGACCCTTGGGAATAAGTCGTACTTTTGCGGGCTGGGTTCGGACGGCATGACCATCGATACCGAAGGAAATCTATATCTGACGGGGCGCGGCGTGACGGTGTTTGACCGGACGGGAAAGAAGATCGCGCACATTGACGTTCCGGAAAAATGGACGGCAAATGTGTGTTTCGCAGGAAAAGACCGGAAAACATTGTATATAACGGCGTCCAAGAGCCTGTATTCGATCCGCATGCAGGTGGCGGGAGCGAATCCGGCGAAATGATTTTTATGGTGCGGGGCAACGAGTTGCGCCAAGGCCGGCCGGCGGAATCCATCCGGGGTCGTTTCAACAAGGAGGAATCTGATTGTGAACTACTTGTGAATAAGTTTTAATTTCGTTTTAATGCAAGGTTGGCGAGGTGGATATAGATTATGGACATGCGAGTGCATTCGGGCGAGCTCTCTGGGCCTAATGGAGAAATAGAAATCTATCTGGATGGAATCCCGGTGGAAGCACCGTTGGAACGCCGTTCGTTGAGCGCGATTCGTTTGTTTCTGGAGACAAAATCTCTGGAGCAACAACGGGTTTTGTGTGCCTTGAGCATTGACGGGCGCGCCATGAATTTGGCGATGCCGCTCGACCAGATGGGAAAATTTGCGCGCGTGGAGGCGGAATCCATTGCGCTGGGCGAAAACGACATCATGCTGCTGAAAATGGCGCGGCAACAGGCGGATCACGCGCGGGAATGCCTGGAAACGGCGCTGACGCTGGTGCTGATCAACGACGCCAGGACGGCGCAGGAGCTGTGGTGGAACCTGGCGCTGCAACTCAAGCAGCCCATCGTGACGCTAAGCCTGTTGCCCGATGAATTGAGCGGGCCGGCGGGCGGCGCTTCCGTGAAAAAACTTCGTCTCTGGCAACTGGAACAGATAACGGCCATCATCCGCGATGTGGAAATCGCGTGCGGAACGGGTGACACAATCCTGATCTCCGATGCGATGGAAAAACGCGTGCTGCCGTGGGTTTGCCGCATGCAAGATCTGTTGCATCTCTGGCACGAAACCGCGCTGGCGGGTTCTCGGCTGGGCATCAAGAACCGCACGTTCTAGAGTATTTCCATCAAAGCGCTAAGCGCCGGGTGTTTTCATTTTCACACGGGCCACTCCACGGGCGATGCCGCGCGAGGAACGCCGCGGCGCGCGATAACTGGCAGGCTTGTTGGATTTCTCCGGGCGTTCGCCGCTGACCATGTGTTTGAGTTCCTTGATCTGATCACGGAGCAGCGCGGCTTTCTCGAATTGCAAATCTTCGGCAGCTTTGAGCATCTCGGCCTCCAATTCGCGGATGGTCTCGGTGACGTCTACATCCATTTTGGCGTCCTTCAGCACATGCGACGCTTCGTCGCGGGTGGATTCGTAGACGGCGAGACTTTCCTCCACGGCGCGGCTGACACTGCGAGGCGTGATGTTGTGCTCGGCATTGAAAGCGAGCTGGCGCTGGCGACGGCCTTCGGTGACTGCGAGGAATTTCTTGATGCTGTCGGTCATCACATCGGCGTAGAGGATGACCTCGCCATTCAGATGGCGGGCGGCGCGGCCGGCAGTCTGGATGAGGCTGGTTTCACTGCGCAGGAAGCCTTCCTTATCCGCATCGAGAATGGCGACAAGCGAAACTTCGGGCAGGTCGAGACCTTCACGAAGAAGGTTGATGCCGACAAGGACGTCGAATTCACCCTTGCGCAGGGCGCGAAGGATTTCCACGCGTTCGATGGCGTCAATCTCGCTATGGAGGTAGCGGACGTTGATGCCGATATCGCGGAGGTAATCAGTGAGTTCCTCGGCGGTGCGCTTGGTGAGCGTGGTAACGAGCGTGCGTTCCTTTTTGTCGGAACGCTTGCGGACTTCTTCGAGCAAATCGTCAATCTGGCCTTTAAGCGGTTTAACGGTGACCTTGGGATCGATCAATCCGGTGGGGCGGACGACGAGTTCGGCTATACGACCTTGTGACCAGCCAATCTCACGCGGCGCGGGCGTGGCGCTGACGTAAATAGTCTGGTCTTGCGTGGCCTGGAATTCGAGGAAGTTAAGCGGGCGATTGTCGAGCGCGCTGGGCAGGCGGAAGCCGTGGTCCACGAGCACGGTCTTACGCGAACGATCGCCCTCATACATGCCGCCAATCTGTGGCACGGTGACATGCGATTCATCAATGACGAGCAGATAATCGTTCGGAAAGAAATCGAAGAGCGTGTTCGGACGCGAACCGGCGGGACGGTTGGCGATGTGACGCGAATAGTTTTCGATGCCGGAGCAGACGCCCATCTCCTCGAGCATTTCAAGGTCGTATTCAGTGCGCATCTTGATGCGCTGGGCTTCGAGCAATTTGCCGTCGCGCTCGAATTCAGCGATACGCGTGCCGAGTTCCTCGCGAATGGCCAAAAGGGCGCGTTTCATCTTGCCCTCGGTGGTCACGAACTGCTTGGCCGGGAAGATCATCGTGGATTCGAGCGTCTCGATCTTGTTGCCGGTCAGCGGTTCGAAGAGCGTGAGGCGCTCGATCACATCTCCGAAAAATTCGATGCGCAGGCCGTCTTCGCGGCCAGCAGGCCAAACTTCCACCGTATCCCCGCGCACACGAAAGTTGCCGCGCTCGAAGGCGATGTCATTGCGGGAATATTGCAGGTCCACCATGCGTGAGAGCATTTGGTCGCGCGAGAGTTCAAGGCCCGTGCGAAGGGGAATGATGAGGGCCGCGTAGTCGTCCTTGCTTCCAATGCCGTAGATGCAGGAAACACTGGCGACCACGACGACATCGCGACGCGTGAACAGCGAGGCCATCGTGGAAAGGCGCATACGCTCGATGTCGTCGTTGATGCTGGAATCCTTCTCAATAAACGTGTCGGTGCGCGGAATATAGGCTTCAGGTTGATAATAATCGAAGTAGCTGACGAAATACTCTACGGCGTTGTTCGGAAAGAACGCCTTGAACTCGGCGTAAAGCTGCGCGGCGAGGGTCTTATTGTGCGAGATGACGAGCGTGGGCTTGTTGACGTTCTTGATGACGTTCGCCACGGTGAATGTCTTGCCTGAGCCGGTGACACCGAGCAACGTCTGGTGCTTAGCGCCATCAATAACGCCGGCGGTCAGCTTTTCGATGGCCTGCGGCTGGTCGCCCGCAGGCGCGTATTCGGAAACGAGTTCAAACACGGAGCGAAGTTAGGTCTTAGGCGGGTTGCTGTCAAATGGACGGGCATCGGTTTTGGTTGAAACGGCGGAGAATTTGGGTAACGCTGTTCCTCACCAAAATGAAAACGCTCTTTATACTGGCAATCTCCTTTTGTTCCGCCATTGTGGCGTGCGCTGACATGAAAGATCCGATTCCGCTCTGGCCCAACGGCGCGCCCGGCGCGCTGGGCACGTCGAGCAACGATATCCCCACCGTCAGGCCATATCTGCCGGACCCGGCGATAGCAACCGGCGCCGCGATGGTGATCTGTCCCGGCGGTGGCTACCAGCATCTCGCGCCACATGAGGGTAATGACTATGCGCTCTGGCTGAATCAGCACGGCGTGACTTGCTTTGTGTTGAAGTATCGCCTTGGCTCGAACGGCTATCATCACCCGGCCGAACTGAATGACGCCGCCCGTGCCGTGCGGTGGGTACGGGCGCGCGCGGATGAATACAAGATTGATGCACATCGCGTGGGCATGATGGGATCCTCAGCGGGTGGACATCTGACGGCGACGTTGATGACGCATTTCGACGTCGGGGATCCGAATGCGAGCGATGCCGTGGACCGTGAAAGTTCGCGGCCCGACATTGGCATTTTGTGTTATGCAGTCATCACCCTTGGCGATTTCGCGCATGTTGGTTCACGGAAGTTCCTCTTGGGCACCAACCAGACACCAGAATTGATCCACAACCTGTCGAACGAAACCCAGGTGACCAGCAATACCCCGCCATGCTTCTTGTGGACGACGTTTGAGGACAAAACTGTGCCGATGGAAAACACGATGATGTTCGCCGAAGCATTGCGAAAGAACAATGTGCCCTTCGATCTCCACGTCTATCAGCACGGCGGCCACGGCATGGGATTGAAAGACAAGCCGCCGTTCAACAATCCCCATCCTTGGGCGAACGACTGCCTCTTCTGGCTGAAGGCGCAAAACTTTGTGAAGTAACCGCTAAAAGCCCCGCAGGTCAGTGCTGCTGCGTTTGGGCAGGCCGGGAGCGGGTGTGCGTTTGAGCACGAGGTATTCAATACCGTTGCACTCGCAATATTCCCGCTTGCCACCCTTGTCGCCGTCTTCGTTCACGGCGTAGATGTCCGGTTTGATCTGCTTGATCTCCGGATCAGCATCCAGCCAGCCATCACCAGTGGAGACCATGGACTGCTTCACGAACTTGATGCAACTCACGATGTACCGGCGCTCAGCTTCGGGGATAAGCGGATGCCCCTCCCCTTTCAGCAGGCGGATGTTGGCATCATGACCGACGACCACGTAGAGATCACCCAATGCGCTGGCCTCTTCAAAGAAACGGACGTGCCCGGAATGAAACCAGTCATAGGAACCGGTCACCACGATCTTTTTTTTGCCAGGAGTCGGCGGCAGCGATGACAATTCAGGAAAGCCTTTCAGTTCACTGTCTTTGAATACGCGATAAATGATCTGGTTTTTGCGGGCGAATTCTTCGCGAGCGACGTTGTGCAATGATTCAACGTCTGCCCAGATGTCGGCATGCAGGTTTTTCGGCAACACATTCACATCGGCATCGACCGGCGCTTCAATCACCCGGCTGACCTGCCGCAGGGCGTTCATAAAATAGTAGCGTTCGGTCAGCGGGAATTTCGGCTTTTTCCCCGTAAGTTTTTCGGTGAGCGCATCCGGCCAGAGCAAAACGGTGAGCTGGCCAAGTTTAGCCGCTTCTTCGAGGAATCGCAGGGCGCGCGAACGGATGTCGTCAAACGCACCGCTGACAATGACATGCTTCATTTTGTGGTCCGGACGGTGACCTGGAAGGCTCCGGGCACCTTTTCTTTGGATGCCACCAGCAAATACCCACCGCCGCAACCGGAGAACATCGCGCCGGGAAAATGTTTTTGATAGACCTTCAAAATGGCTTTCAAGTCCAGCTTGATGAGCGGGTGCGCGACGACCTGCGGCAGGAGTTTTTCCCAGCAAAGCATGGTTTCGTTGAACGATTCGCCGAGCCGGTTCACGTTCATCGTGCGGATCGCTTCAAAGCACGTCTTGCCACTTTGCCCCAGCCGCGCGACCCATTTCGGCTCCAGCTTTTTGATGCCTAGCGGACTGTAACCATCCGGTCGCGGTTCGATGGGAATCAGGTGCAATACCTTTTCCAGCCAGCGCGCCTGCTTTTGCGAATTTAGCGACTCGATGTGCGACGGAAAAATGCCTCCGTGGACCTCGATGTCATAGTCCAGCCGGTTCACGCCCGGATACACCAGCCCGATCATGTCCTGCGAACCACTCGGCTCCGCCTTGCCCTTGTTCTCGGCTTCGTAGAGTTCGCGTGTAAGCTCTTCGGGTGGACGGTTTGGCAGCTTGCCCTTCCACAATTTCATCGCGATGGCACGCGTGCCGCTGGCGATGCCCGAACGGTCCATCGGCCGGAACGTCGGCTCGATCTGCACCACCACCATCGCGCCCGGCGGACGGGGATTGTGCTGTGAAACAAAAGGCTGATCAATCCAGCCGCCGGCCAGTTGCAGGCGGTTGGGGATGGAACCGAACACTTCCGCCACGAAAGGCGTCTTGTTCTTCATCAACCGATGCCGATGCGCTTGCCGGCTTTGCGGGCGTGGTATTGTTCCTTGATCCACTTGTAGGTCACGGCGAGCCCCTTGTCCAACGGCGTGCCGGGTTTCCAACCAAGAACTTTTTGGATGAAAGTATTGTCCGAGTTACGGCCAGCCACACCTTGCGGCGCGTTGAGGTCGTAACTGCGCTTCAATTTCTTGCCCGAGATCTTTTCCACCTTGCTCACGAGCGTGTTAATGGAAACCAGTTCGCTGGAACCGAGATTGATCGGCGTGGCGATGAGATCGTCGCAATGCGTGATCATGTCGATGCCCTTCACGCAATCATCAATGTACATGAAGCTGCGGGTCTGCTCGCCGTTGCCCCAGATGTTGATGCGCAGGTCATTGTTGTCGATGGCCTGGATCATCTTGCGGCACATGGCGGCGGGCGCTTTTTCGCGGCCGCCATCCCACGTACCATTCGGACCGTAAACGTTATGGAAACGGGCGATGAACGTTTTCATGCCGCGTTCATGCCAGTATTCCTCACAGAACATTTCCGAGACCAGTTTCTCCCAGCCGTAACCGCGTTCGGCCATCGCCGGATAAGCATCTGATTCCTTGAGCGCGCGCACCTTCGGATCTTTTTGCAGCAAAGTGTTGTAAGCGCAGGCCGAGGAAGAAAAGAAATAACGGCGCGCGCCGGCCTTATAAGCGGCTTCGACCATGTGCGTGTTGATGAGGATCGAGCGAAGGCACTCCACGCGAAAACGTTCGATGAAGCCCATGCCGCCCATGTCTGCCGCAAGATTGTACACTTCGACTGCGCCTTCGCATACATGATGGCAATTGGCTTCATTGCTCACGTCCAGGCAGAGGTTTTGCACCCCGGGAACATGCAGATACCACTCGTACAACGGCTTCTTGTCCACCGCGCGGATATTGGTGAATCCTTTCTTGATGAAATGAAGCGCGAGGTTGCCGCCGATAAAACCACCGGCGCCGGTGATGACGATCAAATCATCTTTTTTTGTGGCCGGTCCTTTTTCTACGAGTCGTTTGGTCTGATTCATAAACTTAAGTTTGTCTGTTGAGCATATCAAAGAACACCCTCCGTTCGCAATCGCGTAAATTGTTACGAAATGCGGTCAGCACTCGACAATTTTGCGAAATGAAATAGATTACTGCCGCATGACTAAACCGACGTTGCTGGTTCTGGCGGCCGGCATGGGTAGCCGCTATGGAGGATTGAAACAAATTGACCCGGTTGGACCTTCGGGCGAAACCATCATTGATTATTCCATTTTCGATGCGATGCGCGCTGGCTTCGGCAAGCTCGTCTTCGTCATCCGTCACGACAT
>Ga0206902_10214_pt1 | contig 14309 bp, 10 predicted proteins | sample Alteio_BWOrgHeat_44_FD_153242 | JGI IMG/M metagenome (GOLD analysis project Ga0206902, IMG submission 153242) | Enriched cells from forest soil in Barre Woods Harvard Forest LTER site, Petersham, Massachusetts, United States -... | ecosystem: Environmental > Terrestrial > Soil > Temperate forest >... | reverse complement strand
TCAGGAGCAAGGCGGACTATTTACTGAAGCAGATCTGGCCAATTGGAAAGTGAAAATTGAAGAACCGCTTTCTGTCAACTACAAAGGCATTGATGTTTACAAACTTCAGCAGTGGACACAAGGTCCGGTGATGTTGCAGGCTTTGAACATGCTTGAAAACATTGACTTGAAAAGCATGGGATTCAACTCAGCGAAATATATCCACACCTTGTATCAGGTAATGAACCTCACCTTTGCCGACCGTGATTTTTATTACGGAGATCCTGCTTTTTCTTCTGATCAGCCAATGAAGGGCTTGCTTTCAAAAGAATATGCAAAAGAACGAGTTAAAAATATTAATTGGGAAAAGAATGACTCCAAAGCGGCCCCCGGCGATCCGTATCCATTCGAAGGAAAAGTAAACCCTTACCAGAATTATTTGAAACAATGGACTCAAGCCTTGAATTGGAGTGTTCCTACTCCGCTCGATGAAAATTATTTAAGTAAAGTTTGGGCCGGCACGACATCCGTAGAAGCTGCCGACAAGGAAGGCTGGGTTGTTTCGATTACGCCCAGTGGTGGCTGGATACCAGCATGCATTGCTGGCCGCACAGGGGTAGGCATGAGCCAGAGGATGCAAAGCTTCGTTTGTGACCCGAAATTAAACCCATTCAATGTAGTTGCCCCGGGCAAGCGGCCACGTGTCACGCTCACACCTACGCTTGCCTTGAAAGATGGAAAACCATTGGTGTCATTCGCTGTTCAGGGCGGGGATACACAAGATCAGAATTTACTACAATTCTTCCTCGACATGGTAGAGTTTGGAATGACCGTACAAGAAGCAACCGAAGCCCCTAATATCAATACCTATCAGTTTTATCTTTCTTTGGGTGAAGGCGATGATGGGCAGGACCGAAAACCGAAACCAGGGTATTTGCTTTTGAACACGAATACACCACCCTATGTCCAAAAGGAATTATTGAAAATGGGTTATCGGTTAAGTTTAGATGAACGCACTTCAGGTCCTATCAATGCTATATGGTTTGATACCAAACACAACAGCTTCTGGGGAGGCTCCAGCAATCACGGAGAAGATTATGGAATCGGGTGGTGATTAGACCTCAGTAAATAGTCATTGATCATTATTCCCGACCAGTGCCAGTGACTAATGACTTATGTCAATACGCCCGGTCAACTAACCCTGAACCGTAAACTTTCTTTGAAACAGTTTTGGTATTGCCTTTGTGTTTAACGGTGCCGCTGCCGAGTACAACGGCATCCAGATTGTTACTAACACTGATTTCGCATGTGCCTGAGCCACTTACTTTCACTTTAGCGTTTTCAAGCTCGCAAGAAAATGAATTTAAGTTTCCGCTTCCGCTAAGATAGATGTCATTGGCAGTAGCGTAGCCTTTCAATGCAATGCTACCGGAGCCGCTAACTTCCGTTTTTACGTTATTTCCCTTAATATCAAGGTCCATGCTACCGCTGCCCGATACGGCAAGGCTCAAATAATCAGATGCTATTGAGTTTTCAGAGATAATTTTGCCACCTCCATTTACCTGGAGTTCATTGATGTTCTTCACACTCACCATCACTTTCATCACAGCTTTCAATTTAATGTCGTCAATCTTCGACCAAATACTTTTGTTTGGTGTATCTGGTTTACGATCAACATTGATCGACAACACGCCATTTTCTACAGTGATCTTTGTCAACGCAAAAATATCCGGGTCCGCTTCTACATCCACTTCCTGTTTGTTGGTCTGTTTGAGATAAACTGTATAATTGGAGTTTACATAGATACTCTTGAATTCGGGCAGGTCAAGGGTTTTTTTACTCGATTGGGCAAATGCGATGGATGCTACAGACAGAAGCACCAGCGATAAAATGATAAAAAAGAAAATGAAATTGATTTTTCTCATGGATATAATCGGTTGAACCACAGAAATTTGAGCACCTTTATGCATAAAATAAGTTTAGATTCGACAGAATTGCAAGGGTTACGCCAAAAAGTTTAAATAGCAGCCAGACTACTTTCGGGGTTTTCGGAAGATCAGACGGAAGATAAGGATGAAGGCTGCCAGCCCAAGGCAGAGCGTCCATAAGACTCCAGGTGTTACTAGCTCGGCTCCGTGCATGGTTAAAATCGTATTCTTGCCTGAAATTTAACATCATTTCGGGTATTCCCGGCAATTGTTTCTCCACCAGAGCCAATGGTATCATGATTGGTATAACTCATGTGGCCCCAGCGAAGCCATATATCTGCCTGTTTTGTAAGCCTGTATTGAACGAGCACATAATTACGAATGCCTTTGCCATAATAAGCTGGAAACGTGAAGGCAAGCCAAGCATCGCGTTCGTAGGCATAGAGCCGGTTGTCGTAGTCATCGGTATCAAAAAAGGCATAACGACCTGTGATGGCGAAACGACCTAAGTCATAAGTTACGTCTTGAAGCAAAACCATTCCACGGGTTGTCTTTCCTGCTATTGTATACGAACTGAACTGCGCCCTGACACGAAAGCTAATTTTTGAATTGGCTGCATAGTCACAGTTAAGCCAATAGTTTTGTTTTATGCCTTGGTCTGTTTTGAATAGATTTTTGTCGACATCCGTGTTGCGTTGCTTGGATTCGTGTCTGGCTTGAAGAAAAATGTAGACAGTCTTTGTGGGGCGATAGTTGAAGCGCGCCAGCCACTCACTTCCATCTGAGGGAGAGTAACTTCGGTACTTGAGCCAGGGAAATGAGAACAAATCAATATAACCAGCTACAGAATACTTTTTGTTAAAAGTGTATTTCCATCCCCAGTACATGCCCGATTCATTTTGCGTAATAGAATTTTCTGCGATGGCATTGCTGTAGAAGCTGTAAAAATCCTTGTCAAACTTTCGGTAGACTAAAGAGACATCCAATTTTGGAGCGAGGTTACCCAAAACCCCGGCAACAACTGCTCGCCCGTTATTAATGGTTTGAGTTAACTCACTGAAAAACGAAAAACTGCTAAAATTATAGTTCAGATAAACGCCTGCATTGGTATTAGCATTTCCATTAAAGTAGAACTGATTGTAAATAGAAGGATTGCGAAGTAATGGTTGGCTGAATTGTGTATGATGAAAAATTACTCCGGCATCAATTGCTTGCCGCTTAAACTGCACCACCGAAGCCAGATTGGATTCGGAAATTGAATTGCGGTTAGCAAGTTCAGCCGAAGTTCTGTGGAGGCCCGTGTAGCTGAATGAAGAGAGATAATCGGCTGTGGTTGATATCGTATCCTGTTGTAATGCTCCATCGCGCCCACGAAGTGAAGCCATGGTATGAAGTGTGAAATCCTTGTTTACCGAGTAAGAGATAGCCGAGCCTCTAAAATACCCGGCCTCGTAAAGAGAAGTGTAGGGCAGAAAGCCCAAGTTGGCTCTGCGCATGGTAGTTACTGCCTCGCCATTTTTGCCAACGCCAAAAAAAGAACCCAGTGCTATTCCTTGCCCGAATTGAGCCTGATAGTCACCGATGATCAGGTTTTTGATTTTGCCTTTGTTTAAAGTTTGTATGTGAAACGAGAGGTAGTCAAATCCATAATATTTCTTGGCAGGATTCCATGAGATTGCTTCGCCAGCGTCCTTTTTCATTGTAAAGCCTAGGCTGAAATCCCCTTCATGACTCGTGCGGAATCGTGTATAAAAATTATCCGGAGATCCTGTATAGTGATTTGAAGGAGAGGCCTTTTCACTATAACCTAACTGCGGCTCAATAGTTCGGCCCCAGCGCAGAAGCAGGTAATTATTCTTTTCAAATGCGATACGTTTGAAAATGTTTTTATTGAAAGACCGCGCAACATCCGGAACTATAACAAAAGAGACAATTTTTAGAAATGTGTCGTGGTCAAGGACGTTTTGTAGCTCATATATTGAAAGAAACGGCCCGGCTTCTTTTCTGTAATTTAAAAGGGAGGTGATTTGCTCCTGGCTCAGGAAATAAAGCAATCGGAGTTGCTCTTCAGTGACTACATTCAAGTCAAACGGATTTGAAATCAACTGAAGATAGTTTTCATACAAGTCCTGATAATTTATGTCAAGGTCTTGCCCTGCAAAGATTTCATCGACAAGACTGGCAGGATTGATGTCTTTATGTGGAAAATCCTGGGCGATTAGTTTACCCAAACAGGCACTTATCAATACTGCAATCAGTGTGACTCTCATTTCTTTTTCTTAGCGGAAATGAGATAAGTGGCTGATGCTTGGTGTGCTGTGCCAATAAGTTGACTGAACCGAATGGCATAGTCGAAGTTTATTTTTTTCTTTCGGACTCCAAGGCCCGCGTAAGCTGCATTTGGGTTAATGTTAAACCCTGTCCGGAAAAATACTTTCTTGTAAACAGAATATTCCATGCCACCACGCCAGGTGGTTTGGTAATCGAGGTCTTTTTCGATTTCAGTTGTTACGAAAACCTTTTCGGAAGGCCTGAATCCGATACCGGCAGCTAACTTGGCTGGTAATCTTTCGCCATTGGTGCCTTGTAGTTTGGATTGTGTGAGATTAGTAATGTATGCGCCAATCGAGATTTGCCGGGTAATTTGAGTGATACCTCCAAAGTCGAGACTTACAGCATTGGTTGTACCAAAGCCCTCGGCTCTGTATTGAATATAATTCGCTTTTAGCCCTAGTGATGTATTGCCAATTTGGTTGCCAAACCCCATTGAAACAACATGCTCACTGTACACATCATCTCCGAACCGGAAAATGCCCAAGCCGCAGACGCCAATCTTTGTCGGCGTTGAGATTGATGCTGCCATTCGATTGGCACCAACCAAGGCAGGATGGGCCTCATAGGCAAAGCAGGAATTAGGTTGACTGATTTTTCCAAGCCCACCGATATTATTGAAGATCGACCATTCATCGGCAATTACCGAAGATGAGTTGCCCATTCCTCCGGATCGACCGCCCATCAGAGTAGAAGCGCTTTGTGCATGGGCTATTTTAACCCCGAGAAGAACAATCAACCGGAAATATATTTTTACATTCATCTGAAATTGCATTGTGGCCGTTGTCGTTTTCCCCCAAAGCTGTCATATGAATCTGTTTTTAAACATGAAGTTTAGTATACTGCGTAATTTGAAAGTATCCATGCGGTTTCTGTTAGTATCGATGTTTGCTTTGGAGAGCGTGACAAGTGTCTGCCAGGAACTGGTTAAGGAATATTATAAGTCTGGTGAATTGAAAGCAGCGGGGAAATTGACCAAGGATAAAAAGGAGGGAGAATGGATTTTTTATTACCCTTCTGGAAAAAGGAATTCTATTGAAAATTACAGTGATGGGAAATTGCATGGAGAAGTCACGTATTTCTATCCTACCGAAGTGAAACAAGGCCACGAAGTTTGGAAGGAAGGAGTGATGCAAGATTCGGCCTGGTACTTTCACTCCAACGGCAGGCTTCAACGAAAGGGAGTTTATAAAAACAGCCAGTACTTCGGACAGTGGAAGCATTTTTTTGAAAATGAAAAACTGGAGCGAATTGTCAACTATCAAAAAGGCATTCCTGAAGGAGAAACGGTTGTTTACAATGACAAAGGTTTCTTACTACAAGAAGGGCAGTATCATGATGGGAAAGAGGAGGGGGGATGGAAATTTTATTCGGATGACGGGAAATTGAAATTCCGTGGATCGTATCATGCCGGGAAACCAACAGGGACGTGGTACGAGATAAAAACCGGCAAGGAGAAAATCTACAAGAAGTATTAAAACTCCTTCTTCAGGCTGAGAAAGAAGCCACGGTGGTGCTGGTTGGTCATAGTGTATTCCATCCGGATAACCATATCGTAAACCGTCACAAAATCGAATCCGGTTCCCCAGCCGCCAAGTAATTTATTAGTGAGCCGAGTGTTCAGATTCCTGTCGGTATAGTATTGATAGTTTTCGGCATATCCCCAATCGGTATACGTCTTTAAATAGATCGCCAGTGGGAGGTAACGCAACTGCTCTCTGGGCATCGAGTTTAGATTCCAGACTTTATAAAATATCCTTTTCTTCAGTGTGGTTTTGTTTAACACAAACCAGGGTGTTTCAATAACGTAGGTTTCGTAGCCCCGCACAAGCTGTCTTCGGTAGCCCATACCATTATATAATGCATAAGGTTGTGTGGTGGGCGTGGAGCCATAGCCACCTATATAATTCGAGAGAAAAAAATTCTTCTTTAGATCAATATGCCGGGCATAAGAAAGGCCTGCTTCCAGCATATCTATCTGACTTCCAAAACCCAATCCGGTCTTTTGGACATAACCACTTATCTGGTAGCCCCGCAACGGATACTGCACCACATCGCGATGCTCCGAGTTGAACGTGTAGTTCACAAAAGCATATTGTAGATGAAGTCTGTTTTGAGCGAAGTAGTTAGGATTAAGAATGGCGATGGTGTCATTGATTCGCGTATCGCGAAAACCCGATTGGAACGAATGAGTTTCAAAAAAGGACTTACGATAAAAGTAAGTGACCGATGCGCCAGTTGTTATCTTCAATGGCTTGGTGTATTGCAAATATTGAAGAATATGATCTTCAGTGAAATAGGCGAGGTTCTTAGGTGTTGAATAATCGAAATTAAACTGCAGTCCTTGTTTTTGCTTTTTATCAATGTAAGGGATTCGATAAGAAAGCTCAAATCGTTCTGTAAAGCCAAACTGGGCAACAGCCTGCAGGGTTTCATTTCTCCCTCTGAAATTGTATCGCGTCAGGTTGAGCCCATAGTTGACACGGCTTGGGTCGTGATGGTAATTTTGCCACCATTCGCTAAAATTCCTGTCAGATAGTTCAAAGATTGGTATTGGAAAAATATACCACCGCTCGGTCACGTCTACCAGAATGTCAATTTTGTTATCACTGAGCTCAAGGCTTCGTACTACCACAGTATGAAACAAGCGCAGGTTATAGATTTTTCGCTTGTCCCAAAGCAATTCATGCTCCAGCCGCTTCAGACTGATCGTATCACCCGGCTTTACTGTAAGCTCCCGCGATATAATCCTTTCTTTTGTAGTCTTATTTCCAATGATTAGCACACGATTTACCGTGAGTATCCTCAACGAGTCAGTAGGAGCGATCACCGTATCCATCTGGCTTGTTCCCATCGCACCCAAAAACCCAACTATCAGCGCCAGCATGGTAAAAGATTAACTAATCAACTATATCTGTTTTAGGGAGTTTTCTGCACTTCTGCCGCAGGAGTTTTTCGATACGAGCGGATCAACACAACAATCCCAACAATCACTAAGGGTATACTCAATATCTGTCCCATGTTGAGCGTCATCTTATCTTCAAACGAAACCTGATTTTCCTTTAAAAATTCGTACACAAAACGAAGGCTCCATAAAATGATCATGAACATTCCAAAAATCCTTCCCTCCGGCAAGTTGATTTTGTACCTCGACCAGTACCAAAACAGAAATGCAAACAGGATCATGCATGAAATAGACTCGTACAATTGCGCCGGATGCCGGGCGATGCCAAAGGTTTGGATTCGTGCCGCAAAATTGCCGTCACCTTCTTTGATCATTTTATACTGCAGCGGGTGCAAATTCGGTTCATCCACAAATTCATTCAGCTGGGACAAGTAGAATTTCACATCGTTGGTTACAAAGCCATTGGCTTGTTGCTCGCCAACACCGGGTTTAAAAAACAATAGCAAATCGATGGGCACTCGCCCGTCCTGACCTTCCGGCAAACCAGATTTCTTCACATCCATAAACGCCACCGGGTTGCTCCCCGACCGGTCATGCATAATGCTCTCCGAAACGCGATTTATGAAAACTATACTCAGTGGATTGTTAGAAGGCTTTCCGATGATTTCTGAATTAAAAAAATTCCCGAGCCTGATAAACGCTCCCGTAAGGCATACTAGTATAACAATGCGGTCAAGAACCTGTAAATAATTTTGATTAGGCTTCTTCTTGCGGCTGTAAAGCCACAACGCAAATAAGATTCCTATCGCCCCGCCATGACTAGCAAGACCTTGCAAGCCTGTGAATCGAAAAGGGCTGAACTCAAAAGGCAGAAAAATACTCCACGGACTCTCCCAGATAATCTCGGGCTGGTAAAAAATTACATGGCCAAGGCGCGCACCCAGAATCGTAGCCACCAACATATATATAGTGAGCGTATCCACATCGCGTTCGGGTTTTCCTTCCTGCCGATGGATGTAATACAGAATTTGCTGACACACCAAAAAACCCAGCGCGAAAAGCAATCCATACCAGCGCAGCGCAATGGGGGATGAAAATATCTCTACCGAAAATATTTCAGGGCTACCGTTCCAGATGATAAAGTCGAGCATATCAAAGAATCATTATTGGTTATTAGTATTTCTTGGGCGGCTGCCGGGCTTCCCGATCCCTCGGGACACTACAAATCCGGCCACCCGCATCCACACACACTTCGGGTTTTCCGCTTCTATCCCGGCCGCAATCCGCACTTCGTCTCACATCTTATTTTATTACTACGGATTGATCGAGCGCAGAAAAAAGTTCACAGCCCGCAAAGATAAGCGTTGTAACAGAATGACCAAGTGCTGCACTAAGCTATCTTGTCAAGCTCAGCCAACTCCTCACTAAAGCCCCCACTCAAAATCGGGAAGCGGCACCAGCTTCGTGGGTCTACATTGAGATTATCAAAATGAAAAGATGGAGCTATCCGTTCACGCTTCCATTGGTTGGCCGCCCACAACTTGAAGAATTTCTTAATATAATTTTTTAAGGCAGCATGATCCTGATAACTACCAACAAGTTGTAGATAGACGTCTGCAGGCTTTTTCCTTTGATAGATTCCAAGGTTTTCGATTTCCACCAGCAGGGAATAGGGCATCAAATCTTTCTCGTCGGTTTGAGCACGCTCCACTGGCCGCAACTCAGCTGTAGGTGTTAAGTTATTTACATAAGATAGTCCCGCGTAGCCCAATTCTTTTTCGGCCCACTTCAGCCACTGCAAAATAAATGGCTTGTCGATACCCGCAATTGGCGCAAGGCTGCCGCTGGTGTCGCCATCCATTGTTGCATAACCAACATCGCCTTCGCTCCGATTTGACGTGGTGAGCAGTATTGATTGCTTTACATTCGCTAGCATCCAGATAATCGGAGAGCGAGCGCGGGCTTGAATATTCTGTTTCGCAATATCATCTGTTTCCCATACTAGTGGCCGGCCGAGCGCGGCTTCAATTTTCGTTTCATAAGATGTTACCTCATCATCAATCGTCCAGTGGTGAAACCCTGCACCAATCGACTGAGCTAATTTCTCTGCAGCATTTAGTGTGGAGGCTGAAGAATTTTTCGTTCCCTGGTAGGCGCACGTAAGCAGGTGAGCCACAGCTTCTTTTTCATTAGGAATGAAGGTGAGCCCAAGGCTTTCACAGAATTTTTTCCAGCCGAGTTCTTTGGCAGCTCTTCGAACCATTTCGGCTACAAGCACCGCGCAACACGAAGAATCGGCACCACCGCTAAGACTAAGGACAAACCCTTTCGCTTTGCTTTTCCTTAAATAATCGTACAAGGCGAGAGCGGCTGCCCTCCCAAACTCTTCATTTTTTTCTTTGCTGTCGCGTGTAGGTTGAATTTCTGTTTTTTCGGGATCATCAAAATTGATGTCGCAGGAAAGCACGTTAAGACTTTTGAAAGACAATCTTTCATTGACAGCAATGATTTTTCCCTTTTGGGCTATTACAATATCGCCATCGTAAGTCATTCGCCCAGCCTCGTTGCCCAAGTGATTTACAAACAAGTAAGTGCAGTTGAATTTTTGCGACCCGTCAAGTGCCACTTCCAGTTCACGTACTACGCTTTTACCAAATGCAAAATGACTGGCACTTCCGTTGAGTATCAACTCGACTCCGCGCTCTTTCAAACTATAACCCGGGCGTTTCTCGTTAGCCCATCCATCTTCACATATTTCAAACCCTGTTTTTATACCATGAAGATCATAGATAATATCCCCCACCAGAAGTTCGTGGTCGCCAATTTTTATCTTTTTAGTTGCCATCGGCTTCCAGGCATCAAACCAGCGCGGTTCATAATGTACTCCATCGCGGGCGAGGTTTTGCTTTAAGGTTATGCCTTTGATTTTCCTGTTATCGATTACAGCAACTCCGTTATAAGTAATACCATCAAAGCGCACTGGCAGCCCAACACCGACTGAAATTCCATTACACTGTGGAGCGATGTCCAGCAATTTCTGAAAAGCCTTTTCGCTAAGCCAATCACTGAGAAACAAGTCCTCGCAGCCATAGCCTGTGATACACAGTTCAGGCAGGCAAAGAATTTTTACGCCATCAGCTTTGGCAGCTTCAATCGCCGATAAAATATTATCAACGTTGTTGGCCCAATCAATTGGAGTTTGATTGAGTGTTGCTCCGGCTATTTTTATGATTCGTGAACCCATCTTTGCAAAAATATCAAAGCAATGGCAACACTTTGAGAAAAACCATCGCTATTTTTATGCACTTGAAAACTTCTTTTTCTCCCGAAGAACTAAAACGCTACAGTCGCCATCTGGCACTTCCCGGATTTGATGAGGAAGTTCAACTCAAACTTAAGAACGCAAAAGTAACCGTAGTGGGTTCCGGTGGTCTTGGCTCGCCTGTATTGCTTTACCTAGCCGCAGCCGGAGTAGGAAAGCTTCAGGTGATCGACGATGATATCGTGAGTGTGTCTAATTTACAGCGGCAGGTTTTGTTTACTGAGGATGATGTTGGGAAAAGCAAAACAGAAAGAGCTTGTTTGAAATTAAAGAACCTCAATTTTAACCTTCATTGCGTTGCTTCATCTGTTCGTATTCAACGCGCCAATGCATTTGAATTATTGATCGATACCGATATTGTAGTCGACTGCACCGACAATTTTCCGACGCGTTATTTAGTAAACGATGCCTGTATTTTACTAAATAAACCTCTGATTTACGGGTCCGTGTTTCGTTACGAAGGCCAGGTTTCTGTTTTCAATTACAAAGAAGGCCCCAATTACCGTGATCTTTACCCGTTGCCACCTGCGCCCGGCTCGGTTTCTGATTGTGAGCAGGGTGGAGTACTTGGTGCACTCACCGGCATTATTGGAAGCATCATGGCCAGTGAAGTAATTAAAGTCCTTACGGGAATAGGTCAGCCTTTGACTGGCAGGCTTTTGATTTTTGATTCAGCATCTTCGGAAACGACAATAATAGCAGTACCTGATCAAAACCAACGGCAAAAAATTAAAAATCTCATCGATTATGACGAATATTGTGGGCTTACCAAAACAACTAAAACAATGAAGGAAGTAACTGTGCAAGAGCTAAAGAAAATGATCGATTCGAAAGTGGATTTTCAATTTATTGATGTACGCGAGCCACATGAATATGACATTTGCAATTTGGGAGCGGAACTTATCCCTCAAGGAGATATTCCAGGTAGCGTTGAAAAGATTTCAAAAGATAAGCAAGTAGTGATCCATTGCCGCAGTGGTGCGCGAAGTGGTAATATGGTGCAGTGGCTTGAAAAAAATCACGGCTTTACTAATCTGTATAATCTCAAAGGCGGCATTCTTGCCTGGGCAAAAGAGATTGATACCAGCATGCCCACATATTAACTGAATGATTACAGTTTAGGTTTAGTGAAGACTCCCGTCAATGATTGGAAAGCATACCAATCTGTGTCTTTCCGGTAAAATATTTGACAGAAATAAAAGTTATATTTGGTAAGTAAACTATTCGGATGCTTTTGTCTACAAAAAAATACTTAGCGCTCCTCCTGATTTTCATTCCGTTGTTTCTTTTTTCCTGTGCTTCTTCTCATCAGGGCTATCAGCCAAAATATAAAAAGCCCAATCCCAACAAGCCGCTACCATGCCCCTTAAAAGATTGCTAGCCATGAGAAAAATAATTATCGCTATCGATGGGTACTCTGCATGCGGCAAAAGCACTACGGCTAAAGAAGTCTCGGGTATCCTTGGTTATCGCTATATCGACTCTGGCTCAATGTACCGCGCTGTAACTTTATATTTTTTAGATAACCACGTTTCTATTACTAATCCAAAAGAAATAGAAAAAGCGTTGGATCAAATCCATCTCGCTTTTCATGTCAACTCCCATGGACTTACAGAGCTTTTCATGAATGGCGTAAACGTCGAAAAGAAAATCCGCAAGATGCGCATCTCCGAAAACGTAAGTCCGGTGAGCGCTATTAAAGAGGTGCGTCATGCAATGGTGGCGCAGCAGCGCAAACTTGGCAAGGAAAGAGGACTTGTAATGGATGGCCGCGACATCGGCACGGTCGTTTTTCCTGATGCCGAGCTCAAACTTTTTCTTACTGCCAATATTCAAGTACGTGCATTTCGCAGACAACTCGAATTACTTGAAAAGGATAACCTTGTAGATTTGGATACGATAATTACCAATCTTACAGAGCGCGATCGCATCGACAGCACACGCAAAGAAAGCCCGCTGGTGAAAGCAGCTGACGCCATTGAAATAGACACCACGCACATCACCGTAGATGAACAAGTAGATGAGGTGGTAAGGCTGGCTGTTTCTAAGTTGCTCCTAAAAAAGAAATAGGGTTATTTCAATCCGTAGCGGTCAATCAAAAACACTAATGCAGTCATTGCTGCTGCCCCCATCTCGAGCTCACGCTTGCTCACTTTGTCTATTGTATCAACCGGAGTGTGGTGATAATCGAAATAGCGCTGTGAGTCCGGCAGGTAACCAATCATAGCTATACCCAAAGGAGCTAGCGGGCCAATATCTGCGCCTCCACCAGGATGATCAAAATCAGTGAGGCCATAAGGTTCCAGCATTGGCTTCCAGCTTTTGATTTTATTTTTTACGGCATCGTTAGCTGTCATGGTAAATCCGCGAGGAGTGAACCCGCCTTCATCTGATTCAATTGCAGCAATATGATTTTCGTTTTTCATTTTTGCTACCTCAGCATATTTAGCTCCGCCACGTAATCCATTTTCTTCGTTCATAAACATTACCGCCCGGATTGTCCTTTTCGGTTTGATGCCAAGTTCTTTGAATAACCTCAGCACTTCAATTGATTGCACACAGCCAGCGCCATCGTCATGGGCGCCCTGCGCAAGATCCCATGAATCAAGGTGGCCACCGATGTCGATGATTTCATCTTTATATTCAGTACCTGTTATTTGCCCGATAACATTGAATGAGGGTGCGTCGTCAAGCATTTCGCAATGTGTTTCAATATAAACCTGAAGCTCCTTCTCTTCTTTTATAAGCCTGGAAAGCAGTTCGGCATGTTTGGTACTGACAGCAACAGCCGGAATTTTAGGGACATCTGGCGCATAGCGCAGTGCTCCGGTGTGAGGATAATCTTCCTGATTTATTCCCATCGATCGAACGATGACCGCTACAGCTCCAAGTTTTGCTGCTTCTGAAGCACCGCTGCCACGCTGATCAACCGCGCCTCCGTAAGCTGCAAACGTTTGGATTTGCGTAGGATCCATTGGGCGATTAAAAAAGACAATTTTGTTCTGAACAGATTTTGGATTTAGCTGTTTCAGTTCATCAAAGCTTTTGACTTCAATAACAGAGGCGCCTATTCCCGATGGACCTGTACCAACTGAATTTCCCAGGGCACAAACGGAGAGATTAATTGTGCCCATTTTTTTGGAGTTGATAATACGCGTTATTTCCTGCTGGCCTCGCACCCAATGTGGAACCATCACAGGCTGAAGCCATACAGAATCGAAATCATAAGTTTCCATCAGGTGACGACTCCATTCAACTGCTGCAGCTGCCCCGGGCGATCCCGACAAACGCGGACCAATTTTGAGACAAAGGTCGCTGAGCATCTCATACGACTTTCCATGACTTAGTGCTTCGTTAAAAATTTCCTTAATGCCCTGCTGATCCTGCGTGGTCTGTGCTTGGAGCGCGATTGACAAAATTAAGAAGAGAAGGAGCGGCAGTTTGGTCATATAATTTTTTTTGAAGAGACAATATTGCGAAAGCGATTCAAAAAGAAAATATAATTTTTGCGCAAACATTTCGACCCATGTTGTAGATGCCAGAGCGGCCATTAGGTGATTGCTGATAGTATTCAAAATATTTTAAGCGGCTCATGTTTGATTGATAAGCAACATCCAAAACGTTGTTCACCTGTAGCTGAAATTGCCAGTTGGTTTTTGACTGACGGACAGTAGCACCCAGAGAAACGTTGAGCAAAGCATAGCCGTTAGTTATGGTTTCCGTATTGAATAATGCCAAATACCTGTTTTGCGTGGCGTTATAATCCATTTCGGCCGTTACGTTGACACCAGAAAGCCAGTTTGATTTAATCTCGAACTCTTGGTTAATGTTACTTATCCATCGC
>Ga0206902_10155_pt2 | contig 14335 bp, 14 predicted proteins | sample Alteio_BWOrgHeat_44_FD_153242 | JGI IMG/M metagenome (GOLD analysis project Ga0206902, IMG submission 153242) | Enriched cells from forest soil in Barre Woods Harvard Forest LTER site, Petersham, Massachusetts, United States -... | ecosystem: Environmental > Terrestrial > Soil > Temperate forest >... | reverse complement strand
TAGCACCAAAGAGAACGCCAGTAAGAATTGTAATCGCCGCGGTAAAAAGAAATGCGCGGCCATCGAACGAGGAACCGGCTAGGGGCGCGATTCCTTCCGGCACGAGGCTTGCCAAGAATTGCGTGGCCCATACGGAGAGCGCCAACCCGATCGATCCGGCGATGATCGCGAGCAGCAAACTCTCCGTAAGCATTTGTCCTACGATGCGCGCCCGGCTGGCACCGAGCGTCAGTCGCATAGCAAGTTCGCGGCGCTTGCCGCTCGCGCGCGCAAGCAGAAGGTTGGCGATATTCGCGCAAGCAATCAGCAACACGAAGCAGACCGCTCCGAAGAGCATCAATATCGCCGGTCGGACATCCCCCGCCAAATGCTGGCGCAACGGCATCGCAAACGCGCCGACTTTAGCGTTGTCGGCGGGATGTTCCCGTTCGACTTGTTTTGCAATTGTGGTCAGTTCCGCGTTGGCCTGCTGCAGCGAGACTCCTGGTCTGAGTCGCGCCACAACCTCCAGGAAATGACTGCCGTGATCGGCCAACTCCTCTTTAGTGAGCTGCCACGGGACCCAGATTTCAGTCCCGCGGTCGGGGTACAGAAATCCCCGCGGCATCACTCCGGCTACTGTGTACGTTTCACCGTTTAAGCGGATTCCTCGGCCGATAATTCCTGGCTCTGCTCCGAATCTACGAAGCCATATGCCGTGACTTAGGATCGCCACCGGCGCGGCGCCTGGGATGTTATCGTCCGGCCGAAAATCGCGGCCTAAAGCCGGGTTGACACCGAGAACGGAAAATAGATTTGATGAGACGCGCTGGCCATCGAGGAGCTCCGGATTTCCATCGCCTGTCAGGTCGAAGGCGCGACCCGCGGCGGCGGCCACGTCTTCAAATACATGGTTGCGCGCTCTCCAATCCGAGAAGTTGCCGGGAGCCGGCGTGTCGGCAGGGAACCCATATGACGATGCGTCTTCCCAGACGGTCATTAGTTGGCTTGCGTCCCGATAAGGAAGCGGACGCAGGAGGACAGCGTCTGCGATGCTAAAGATCGCAGTGCTCGCCGCGATTCCCAACGCGAGGACCGTTATGGCAAAGAAGGTGAATCCTGGGCTCTTGCGCAAACCGCGTGCCGCATACTTTGCGTCTTGCCAAATCGTTTCGAGCACGCCGATGGTGTTCATGCGATAAATGTCCTCGCGAATCAGGGTAGGGTTCCCGAGCTTTCGTCGCGCTGCGTAGCGCGCTTCTTCCGATGACATGCCGCGAGCGACGTTTTCGTCTGTTTCAATCTGAAGATAGGCATCGAGCTCGCGCGCACGTTCTTCGTCCCACATATCGCGACGGAAAAAGCGTTTCCATCTCATGTTTCTACTCCTCAGCGGGCCTCAGCACACGGTTGATAGCGCGCACAAGTTGCTCCCAACGTCCCGTCTGTTGGGTCAATTCTTTGCGGCCTGCGCGTGTCAGCCGGTAATAGCGCGCCTTGCGGTTGTTCTCGGACGTCCCCCAGAAGGAAGCGATCCACCCGCGGTCTTCGAGGCGGTGCAGCGCCGGATAAAGCGAGCCGTGTTCTACCTGTAGAACATCTTCTGAGCGCTGCTCAATCGCGTGCGCGATCGTGTGCCCGTGCGCTGCGCCAAGAACCAGCGTTTGCAGAATAAGCAGGTCCAGCGTGCCCTGCAGGATTTCGCCTTGTAACGGCGGTGTGCCTCGCTTTGGCATGCCTCGTTTATACTCCCATAGATGATCTACTGCAATCGGCAGTATAGTGACGTCGCGATGAAGGGATTTGGTCAGATGGCGGAAGCTAGAAAGAAAATCTTTTGAATGCGTGTGGTCGAAACAATCGGCGTGGCAGGGCGAGTGGTGCCTCGGCGATTACCAGCTGCTAATCAGAGGACTAGTCCATGTGGTGATCCATGGCGAAGAACTTGTCCAGCGAGTCCTCATAAGGATAGACCTGCACCATCCATCCAAAAATAGACGGCCGAAAGCGCCCGCCAGCGGCATCGCAAGCGTCTTGCGTGGCGATTGAGCCTTTCAGTCCAAACTTGCTCCAGTCCGCGTTACGCAATTGAGCGCGCGGCGGCATGCACAGATTCGTATGTAAGTGCCACATGACCACGCTCAGCGGCACGCGCGCATTCAGCTGTTCTTCGGTCGCGCGCTTGGGCATGGTGTACATCGCGCCCGCCAGTTCGTAGCTTGTTGAAGTCTTCCGATACAGCAAGGATGTTGGCCGCGCTGGGTCGAACGTGAAGGCCTCCAGAAAGCCGTTGCGATAGCTCGTAAAGTGATATTCCGGTTGCGGGACGTTGGGCATGAAAATCTTGAAGCCATCGTTCAACGCGACACGATAATCGCGATACTTCTCGATGCCGGCGCGAAGCTGCGCAACAATATCGTTGGCGCGTTGCACGTCTTGCGGAGTTTGCGCGCGCATCGCCGTCATGGTCATGTGTTGGTTGTGGGCGTCGTGCCGGCCCGGCGTCATCTCGTGCACAGCAGCCTTCTCATTCGCATGCTCGTCGGTCATGTCCATGCCCGGCATGCTGTTGTGATCGGGTTCTGGCGTCTGCGCTGCTGATTCTTGCGTGGGCGCTTGCTGTGCCGGTGCGCGATGTGCGGGCAGAGCCGCCAACAAAAGCGTGAAGACAAAAAGCACGCCAACTAGCATTCCAGCTTTTACCGCGATTTGAACGACCGTGCCGCGTGCGAACATCAGAGTTTCTCCTGCACTAGATAATACGTAAGCGCTCCGGGAAAGATTGCAGGGTCTGCGACGCTGTTGCGCCGCAAAAACTGTCCAATCGGACAGGTTCGCTCCGTTCGGAACTCTGTGCACTCTGTGGTGAAATTCTTGTCTTGCAAGCCCCATGCTAAAATTGCCTCGTGAAAAAGCGCACGATCCAGCCCGCGAAGCAGCTCACCGGCGGCGTTGAACCTCCCGGTGACAAATCCATTTCCCACCGCTATGCAATGATTGCAGCCATCGCCGAGGGCGCCAGAGAACTGCGCCATTTTGCCGCCGCCGCAGATTGCCATAGCACGCTCGCGTGCATGAAATCGCTCGGCGCTGAAGTAAAAATTGACAAGGAAACGGTGCGCCTCACGGCTCGTGGCTTACGCGGATTAAAAGCCACGCGCCGCGCTCTAGACGCCGGAAATTCCGGCACCACCATGCGCTTACTCGCCGGAATTCTGGCCGGCCAGGAATTTACCTCGCAGCTGACCGGCGATGCCTCGCTGCAGAAGCGCCCGATGAAACGCGTCGTCGGCCCGCTACGCCAAATGGGCGCGGACATCCGGGCGCGCGACGATAATTTCGCGCCACTCGAAATCCGCGGCGGGCGCCTGCACGCCATCGATTTCCAGATGCCTATGGCCAGCGCCCAAGTGAAATCCGCGGTGCTCCTCGCCGGCCTATTTGCCGAGGGCGAGACGATTGTCACCGAGCCCGCACGCACGCGCGATCACACGGAACTGGCACTCGAAGAATTCGGCGCGCCTATCGAGAAACTCGGCAGGACCATCCGCATTCAAGGACTCGCCGCGGCCGGAAATGGCAACGCGAAATTGCGGGCGCTCTCTCTGGACATTCCCGGCGATCTCTCATCGGCCGTTTTCTTCATCGCTGCCGCGTCCCTTTTTCCGGACTCGAACCTGCTCATCCATAACGTTGGCCTGAATCCCACGCGCACCGCGATTCTGGACGTATTCGCGTCCATGGGCGCTTCGCTCCAGATGCTCTCGGTGCGCACTGTGCACGGAGAGATCGTCGGCGATTTATCGGTGAAGGGCGCATCCCTCAAAGGCGGAGTGATTGAAGGCGACCAAATTCCTTTAGTAATCGACGAATTGCCGATGCTCGCCGCTCTCGGCCCGTACACGGAGCAGGGAATTGAGATTCGCAACGCCGCGGAACTCCGCGTAAAGGAAAGTGATCGCATCGCCGCGCTCGCGGAAAATTTGCGCCGCATGGGCGCCAAAGTAGAAGAACACCCCGATGGCTTGCGCGTCGAAGGTCGCGCCGCGGGAAAGCTGCGCGGTGCGGAAATCGAGCCATACGCCGACCACCGCATCGCTATGGCCTTCGCTATCGCAGCGCTCGGCGCCAGCGGCCCCACGGTAATTCGTGATGCCGATTGCGCCGGCGTCTCTTACCCAAAGTTCTTCGAAGACCTGGAACGAGTCGCCGAGCGATAGAAACAACCTCTCCACCGCCGTGCAGGAGTGCGCACTTGGAAATCTTATGCGCAACCTCTGTCCTGCCAGTATTTTTCAAAGCTTAGAATAGAAAGAATCAACTCAGCTCCTGACGGAGGAGGCCAGCCCCTTGTTCGCGCAGACGTCATGCTTCCTTGCGTACTCCGGCTCGGACGGTTTCTGGCTGGTGTTAGTGGCACTGGCCGGGGCTGTCAGCGGGGTAGCCCTGTTTTTTCGGGGATTCCGGATGCTGCGGTACAAGCGACTGATCCTGAACACTCCTTTTTCAAAGATTCGCAGTGCCTCCATGGGTTTGGTGGAACTGGGCGGGATACCCATAGGACCGCAGACAATTTCGGCGGCGATTACCGGCGACCCTTGTTACTACTATCGGGTGAAGGCCTGGGAATGGGTCAAGTCGGGAAACGAGCATAAGTGGAGTCAGGTGCTCGACGAAAGCTTGTCTGTTCCCTTTTTTCTAGACGACAGCTCGGGAAAAGTGCTGGTCAATCCTCAGGGTGCCGAGCTCGACGTGCATTGCAACTTTGCGGATGAAGTGCAGACGTCGCGTTTTGACAAGGGCGCCATCATTCCCGAAAATATCAGGAAATTTGTGGCTCTGCGCGGGTTGTTGTCCGCAGATAAAATTCGGTTGGAAGAGCGGGTCATAAAGCCCGGGTTTCCTCTCTTTGTCTTTGGCACCCTGGGCGAGAATCCTGGCCAGACGTCTTGGACGCCGACACCGCATGCAACCCGCCCGGGCGTCCTCTTCGGCTTCGGCCCCACCGCCCGCTCGCTTAACTTTAAATTCGCACTCGGAGAGGACGGAACAGATGTCGCGATGAATTTAATGCACGAAATGTCCGGCGGTAAAAACGTCCGAATTGAAACGCAGACGACAGGCAGCGGTCCTATTGTCCTTCCCGATCGCATCGTCCAAGAGTTAAATCGACTGGGCGTGCCTCTCACGGTGCCTGTGTTACCCGAATCCTCACAGTTGGGAACGGCAGCCGTAGCCCTTGAGCAATCGAGCGGCATCGCCGTAGTTGAACAGAACACACCGAATGCGAGTAGCGAGATTGCGACCCATAACGCGGAAGATCAAGGCCACGCGGCAGTCGCCCCACCCAAGGCGGCCTTCGACCTCCACCCTCGTGTCGCCATCGGCAAAGGCGAGCGAGGCGATCCGTTCACGATTTCGTCGCAAAGCCAGCGCGAAGTCGTGCAGGCGCTGGCCTGGAAATCCATGCTGTACATCTGGGGCAGCCCGGTCTTCACGTTAGCGTGCATCTATTTTCTGCTGGTCTACTGGGGATGGTTGTAGGAGCACATAGGAGCCGGACATGGGTTTGATCTTCTTCTTCGTGCTCGCGTTCGTGACAGCAGGGCTGCTGATTTACCTCGGCACGCTTTATAACGGTCTCGTTGCGTTGCGCAACGACATCGACAAGGCGTGGGCAAACATCGACGTTGTGCTCAAGCAAAGGCACGACGAGCTGCCTCGCTTGGCGGATGTTTGCAAGGGTTACATGCAATTTGAGCGCGAGACTCTGCAGCAGTTGACCGAGGCCAGGGCCAGGTACGCGGCCGCAGTCACCGTAAACCAGAAAACGCAGCTTAGCAGTGCTCTCAGCGCCTCCGTCCAGCGGCTCTTCGCCACTGCGGAGAGCTATCCGGATCTGAAGGCCAACGCGACCTTCCTCGAACTCCAGGAACGCATAACCGGACTGGAAAATCAGATCGCCGACCGCCGCGAGTTCTATAACGACGCCATCAATCTTTTCAATACGCGCATTCGTCAGATGCCGGATGCGTTGCTGGCCTCTATGGCTGGATTTAAGCCGCGTCCGATGTTTCAGGTAACTGCCGCGGAGAAGGCGCCGGTGTTGATCGGGATGAACCTGGTGACACGCTGAAAACCGTTCGACGGAATCGACAAGACTTCGCGTCAGTGAGATGGCCCGAAGTACCGGTAATGGCCGGTGATTCTCCAGCTGAACAAGACGTCTTCCATCTGCGGTCCGCGCCCGATGTTATGCACAACCAGGTAGCGTCCCGTTCGAGTTGACTTGCGGTTCACCACAATACCGATGTGCGGCACATTGCCGCCGAGATCCCAGGTCACGAGATCGCCCGCAGAATAATCCTCGTTCCGCGCCGTGACTGGCAGAGACTCGCCTTTTCGTGTGAAGAAAGCCATTAAGTTAGGAACTCGCCGGTGATCGATATTGGTGTCGGTGTGCGCAAGCAGCCATCGGCGTTGATTCGGATACGCCGAAAAATTGTGCAGCATATCCTCATGAACTTCCTTTTGCAGATCGACGCCAACAGCGCGGTATGCACGAATAATTTCGTCGGTACAAACTCCGGTTTCCGCAGGGACGTCACCGTTTGGGTAGGGAATGCGGACGTAAGAGGGATCATAGCGAACGGTGAGGTGCGTGCGTTCTATCGCAGCCTCGACCAGTTTCTGAAGGAATTTCTGCTGTGCGGGAGAAACTGCAAGCGGTTGTTGCGCCAACGCAAGAGGAGGGACCAGTAGGAGGAAAAGAAAGACGATGAAGACCGGGTGGCGCATCGTAGTGAGAAGTCGCGCAGTCGATCCTATCAGCCTAGCTGGTTTTGTGTATGGAAATCGAACCGTAGGTGGTCTTCAGTGTGATTTTCGGCCCACGCCCTCGCCCGTACTTGCCTTCCAAATGCGAGTCGCCAGACTCCGTCGAGGCTTTCTTCAACGTATCGGATTCGAATTCGGACTCGATATCGCCGGAGTGGCAGTCCGCCAAAATCTCAAAACTCGACGACCCCGGCAGCGTCAGTGTTATCGGTGCGGACGCGTTCGTGATTTCAATATCCTCCTTCGGGGGCGAAGAGAAGCGCACTTGAATATTCCCGTTGCGATCGTCAATCTTGATTTTGCCGCCGGCATTTTCGATGCTGATGTCTTCATCACGCGATCGCACAATGAGGTTCCCCGGTGCGTCCACCACTTCCAGGCTCCCCGACCCCGCTTCCATGTGCCCGGAAAGTTGCGTCAGCGTCAAATCCGTACGATGCGATACAAAGCGCACGCCTTTGGCCACTTTGTCCGCGCGCACCGGCCCGACAAATTCGCCGTTGATGGTGAAGCTGCCGCTGGCATTCACTGCTTCAATGCTTCCCCCGTGCCCGGAAATCTTCACGTCGCCCTTGGTGTCCGAAATCTTGGCGTCGCCCTTGCGCATGTCCACGCTAACGTCGCCACCGGTGCCGCGCACTTCGATGTCGCCATTGCCGTTATCAATGCTCACTTGCGAAGCCATGTCGGAAACGCTTACGTCGCCCTTTTCGCTGTGAATCGTCAGCAGGGATTTCTTGGGAACAGTGATGTCCAAATCGACGCTCACACGAGCATTCCCCCCACCGGTCGGCCGCACTTCATAGCCGTCGCCGTTCTGCACGATCTCCGCGGAAACCTGCTCGCTCAGCCGCTTGGCCGCACTCTCGCTCCAGCTCTTCACATTCACTTTGCCGGCCACGCGAATTTCTGGCTCATCCGAAGCGCGAACGGTGATATTGCCACGCGCACCGCGCACGGTGATCCGCGCATTCGGCGGAACTGGCTTTGGCGCCACGTCGATGCTGCTTTCAAAGGTTTCGCCGGGAAGCTCGATATCCATTCCCGACAAGTGCCTTCGTCCCTGATCGACCGCGACGACGATGCCGACCAGAGCCAGCAGCCCCAGCACGAGAGAAACTTCGCCGCCCGTAATGCGCGCCGCACCCGGCGGCGACGTTCGCGCACCCACGGTCCGTTCATAAATCTTGATGGCCCCCCAGAAAATCAAAATCAGCGGCCACCAACGGAGAAAAATGTCCGTCAGGTCGAAGCCGCGGTAGTTATGCATCAGCAACAGCAACCCGACGAAGATAAGAAGCAGTCCGCCGAAAACGCTGCTGCCGCGAGGGCGAAGTCTGGACATGAGCGGTTATTGTCCCTGGCCCGGCAGCGAGTTCTGCGCGGGGCCGGGTGTTGCCGGTGGAGCGGGAGGGGGCGGCACCATGGTCGAATCAACATGGCCATCCATCGGTGCCAGCGAGGAACCCAGTTGTATCGCGCCGATCACAATTAAAATAAACGGCCAGGTATTGGAAAAATCGAACGTATCGCCGCGAACTTCGTGCAGCAGAAACAATATGCCGATTGTGATGAGCACCGCCGGACCCATCAGTCCGCGAATCGTGCAGCGTGGACACCGGCAGCGAATTTCGTTGGCCATGCTCGTCTTACCGATTCCCAAGGCGGTTTCGGAACATCACAATCCCCACGATAATCAAGAGCACCGGCCAGAACTGCTGAATTCTCCACCACGGGAACCAGTCAAAATTATGCAGCAGCAGTAAAATCCCGATGCCGATGATCAGGAACGGTCCGACGGGCTTTCCCTTGCTGAAGGTTTCCAGAGGATCATCCAGGCGCTGGCCGGCGAGCCGCGCTTTTGCCGTGCGATACGCGTCGACCGGCATATAAACCCACAGCGCCGCGATGCAGATCCACAGCGCCGCCTCGGCTCCGCCGCTTACCGCCCCGTCCACGCCCATGATGAAGAGAAGCAGGAACAGCGCCAGGTGAATAATTCCTTTGCCGTATTGCTCGTTGTAGAAAGCGCCGAGCCCTGGCAAGAATCCCAGGAAAAATGCCAGCACCGGGCTGGGTCCAAGGCCGGAAGCAACCGGTGTCACCGGCCCTCCCATACTTGGCACAGAAGCGCCAGGACCAGAAGATGGCGTCGCCGGAATACCCATCACGTTCGCGAGGCAATCTTCGCAATACAGCATGTCGCGCACCAGACGCACGCACTTCGCGCACATCGCCTTGCCGCAATTCCGGCAATACCCTACGGCATCCGCATCGGGATGAACCGCACACTTCATAGCACGCTCCTCAAAATCATATTGCTCCAGGCCCGCCGCAAACCGCCGGCAGCCCCATCGCCAACACTTCTATATGCCGGGCCAAATCATTCGCGCGGTTCTGCTGCCGCGGCGTTGCAGGCTTTGACCCATCCGTGCGCCCAGGCTGCTTCTGCGGAGACGATTCCGGAACAATGGCCTCCGGATTCGCGCGGAGATCATTCTCATCGCGCAAACGCGATTGAATTTCGTTCACCACGCGCAAATCGTTCACGAACTTCACGCTGCTCGCGTACGCCAAATTCGCCGAGCGGTCCGCTTTGCGATAAATCGTCGCCGGCCGCAGGTCCGCCAGCTTCGGATGCCGCCAATTCAGTCCCGCGGCGGTAACGAAGACAATCAGCGTAGCCACCACGGAAAGCGCGCCATACGCAAACCGAACCGATGCTGCTCCGCGCACCCAGCCCAAAATCGCGCGCCAGCCGGTAAGCGTTTCGCGCGGGCCCAATGTCTTGTCCAGAATCGAGTACACCAATCGAGGTGGCGCTTCGATCTGCTCCATCCCATGCAGCCCGGTCACTAAATCAGAAACGCTGGCCACTAGCGGCGCGCAGCGCGCACAAGAAGGCACGTGCGCGGTAAACTCCGCAAGCTCAGCGGAGTTAAGCACTCCGTCGAGATAATCGCTAAGCCGCGCTTCGGTTTGTTCGCAAGTCCAACTCATACCGTGCTCCAGAGCCCTGCCGCGGAACCTCTCATGATGGCCGCACTCCCATCTGTTGCAGAATGCGCGCCAATTCAATCCGTCCGCGGTTAATTCTTGATTTTACCGTGCCTTCGGGCACCGACAGTACCCGTTGTATCTCACCGTATTCTAATTGTTGCAAGTCCCGCAAAATCACAGCCTCTCGCAATTCCGGCGAAAGCTTCGTAAGTGCCGACTGTATCTGCCCGCTCAACTCACCCAGCAGGGCCAGTTGGTCCGGCCGCCGCGCCGTCGATTCCTTGTTTTCTACCGCCGGCATGGCATCGTCCAGCGAATCCGTCACCCGGTCCCGCTTGCTCCGCCGGTAATGGTCGATCAGCAAGTTGCGCGTCACGCTCGTCACCCAGGTCGCGAATCCGCCATGCGCCGATCGGTAACTCGCCAGCGTCCGGTAGACCCTCAGAAAAACGTCCTGCGAGAGGTCTTCCGCCTCCGTGCCATTCCCCGTGAACCTATAGCAAATATTGAAGATGCGGCGCGAATGGCGGCGCACAAGCTCCTCCCAGGCCGAACCGTCGCCCTGGAGGCATTGCTGGACCAGTTGGGCATCCTGCTCCAACGTCTCATCAGCCTCGAATCCTGGTACGGTGACATGCGCGACTACCCTCGGTCAATTTCTTGTAAACCGTGAGCAGCCTATCTCGGCCTGCCATACTATGGAACGAAAAGTGCCTCCGAAATGTTCCCCTAGGCACCAACTCCGTGGCCGGAACGAATGGCCGCATCTTACTCACCCGTAGGAAGAAACACAACGAATGTCCGCGTGTGAGTGCTGGGCCACTTTCCGATTGTGCGGACCTTAGTTGATCGATTAGCTTTACATGGTTGTGCCTGGGGACTGGTAAGGCGTTTCGATGATGTTGGCCTACAGTCGCCGGACGAAGTCAAGCACAGCCTGGTTGACCTCTTGAGGCCGTTCCTGCTGGGTCCAATGGCCGCAACCTGGCAGCAAGAGTGTTCCCCGAAGCTGCGGAACAAACTTCGACAGGTTGGCGATGACTTGGTCGATCCCGCGAAACGCCAACACGAAATCGCGGTCTCCGGCGATGTAGAGCGCCGGGACTGTCACCCGAGCTCCAGATAAGGGCGCCAAGAGTTCCCAATTCCGGTCGATGTTGCGGTACCAGTTCAGCCCCCCGCGAAATCCCGTGCGCGTAAACTCGCTTGTGTAGAAGTCCACATCCGCTTCGGTGAGCCAATGGGGCAACGCTGCCGGATTCGTCAAGCGCGACAGAAAGCCACCTCCGCGCGGCACCATACTGACCCCGCTGCTAGTCCCTTCACCCCCTTCAGGGCGCCGCGCATCCCCTGAAGCCGAATAGAGGAAGCTGCGGATGCTCAGACGGACATCGCTTTCGAACTCCGCCTCGGCGATCCCCGGGGATTGGAAGTAGAGCTGATAGAAGAGCGCGTCCTCGGTCTGCGTCATTGCGCTGGTGGGACGAGCGGGTCGTCGCGGAATGAACGGCACGCTCAAGCCGATGACGCCACGGAAGCGATCGGGCCGAAGAAGCGCAGCGTACCACGCGACGGGAGCGCCCCAATCGTGCCCGACAATCACGGCCGTCTCTGAGCCTAGTGCGTCCAGCAGGCCGACGATGTCGCCGACCAAGTGAAGGAGGGTGTACTGATCGATTTCTTCTGGCCGCTGCGTCTGTCCATAGCCTCGCATATCAGGCGCCACCGCGTGGAATCCAGCCTCTGCGAGCGCCTGCAACTGATGGCGCCAGGAATACCATGACTCGGGGAAACCATGACACAGCAGAACCAGCGGACCTGCCCCGCTCTCAGCGATGTGCATGCGAATCCCGTTTGTCTCCACGACACCATGCTTTACCTCGTTCATTGCGGAACCCCGCTCGATGAAGTCTACGCCTCGGTTCCGATCAGCGGAATAATCAGAGGCTGGCAGCTTATCGGCAGGCAAGTCTGCTCCCTGCGTCCGGCTAGCCGACTAACGGCCAGTGACGAGCTGAATGCGAAGGCCAGCGTTCTTGCCGACATTTCTTGAACTCTTGAACGGACGGGGTTATCGCAGAGACACGTTCTAGAATCCCTGCGAGCAGGCGCCAACTCCGCTTAGGCTCTTGTTGCTCCACAAAGTCTGCACCGGGTATGCCCGGCCGTCGTTTCCGATCATATTGAACGGCGCGCCCGGGACCTGCAGACCGTCTCCCACCCACGCGCATTTGTCGCCGATCTCCCAGCCCTGGTAGTCGAACCAGCCCCCGTTCTGCACCAGGCCGGTGGACGACTCCGCGCCCGGGTCCGTGAGGGTTTCCGCGATCTCGTGACCCAGCACAATCGTTACGCCGTCAAGATCTCCCGTCGGCGTTGGATTGACAAAGTCCTTCCCGCATCCGCCGCCCGCATTCAGCACATAAGGCATATTCGTGAATGCGATGCCTTGCTGCACCCCCGGATAACCCGTCGGCGTCGTGTAATCGTGCCACGCACAGTATTGGCTTTGATTGAAGCCCGCATCGTTGAACTTTTGCGGTGTCGCGATCACGAAATTGGAATCGGCGAGGTCCGTCGCGTGGAAGAACTGCACAGCCCGCGATGCTACGCGCGCAAGGTCGATGGGGCCGATATTGTCGTGAATGATAATACTGCGTGGCAACATCTCCCCATGTCGTGCCGCCCATGCCGGAGACGAACCTGGTCATCAGCGCCCCGGCGCCATCCGGATCGCTTGCCGGATTACCCACGCCGGTGTGATCGAATGCATTCGCCTGTCCCCACCCCCAGAAGACGAGGTAGATCTTAGGGCTCACCTGGACATGCCCGCCGAAATACGCCATGTTGACCGGCATGGGCTGTCCCGCTGCCACGCCCGGCGGGCAGGTGGGAAGAGTCATGCAGATGTCAATCGCCGGCGGCGTGATGCCGACCGCGGGCATAGCATGTGGATTGGTCGGGGCGGAGCGCACGCAGCCGTCGCCGGTCACATCGAATGCCTTGTTGCTCCACAGCGGCTGCACCGCGAACGAAGTGTGGTTATCCATGGGAACATTGCCAAGGCCCTTCCACGCACACTTGTCGCCGTTTTCGCTCCCCTGCGCGTCGTTCCAGCCGTCCTGGACGCTGGCAAAATTGTCGGGGTCAGTGACCGCCTCGGCGTACTCGTGCCCAGTGACGATGCTGTAGCCGTCGAAGACCCCGTGGCCAAAGCTATCGCTGGCCACGTTCACCGAGTTCATTCCGCAGCCGCCGGTGCCGAGCCCCGGCCAGTTCATATTGAGGAACGGGATGAAGGCGTATTGCAGCCGGTATGGATTGCCAAGGCCATCGACGCTGCTCGTCTGCGTGTGGTATCCACAATAGACTGGCTGCCCAGTGGCAATGGTTGTCGGCGGCGTAAGGATGATATATGTCGCTTGCGGATCGTACTTGAAGTGAGCCGATGCGCGTATCGCTTCCATAGCCAGCGGATCATCCGCCACGTTTTCAGCCAAGCCCAGCGCGACGATGTCGCTAGGCACCGCCGTCGTGTCCGTCCACACGCCCTTGAGTTGTTTCCTCGGATCGGTGACGTACCCGCCCCCACTGACGGTCGCACAACTGGTGGTCCCGGCCGGGACGTTGTTACAGTACTCCGTTTGGATCGCTGCCCAGGATGTGCCGCCGAGATTGCTCAAGAACGATGTCACGTAGTTCTGTAATTGCTGGCTGGTGTACTGCTTTCCGCTCGCGTCCGTGGTCGTGAACCCGTTCCCCCACTCAGGTCCCCAGAAGATCAAATAGATCCCCGGCGTGGTCTCGACGCCGATGGCTCCCGCCCCGGCATTGCCACCGTGATAAATCAGGTCATTCGCGACGGAACTCGGGTTCGGTGCCTGTCCTGGAGCCCAAAAGAAGTGTTTTTGATTCGTCGCTGCTGATGCTTGCGCGGTGATCACGGCCAGCGAGATAGCCGAAATAGCAACGAGGGCGAGCGCTCGCAAGCCAAGGGCCGACGGACATTCGAGAGTACTTGCGGACATGGCGTCTCCTTAGAAGTGTTATCGAGGCTGGAAAAGACCTGGGAAACGACACCTGGGAAGCTCTTGAAACGACGTGCGACGTGCGTCGAGCGCTGCTTCAGAATTGCGAACATAACTTCAAGAACGTTGTGCGCGGGGCCTGACACTCATCTCGCCGAGAGACTATGGACGGCCGAAGGGAAATACCATCCGGGAAATTCTCGAAATTATTGACCGGTGAATACCCTAGTTCCAGAGTCAAAAGCTAAAAGCAGAACTCCCTCGACCGGCCTCGTGAAATTTTCCTACATTGGAGGCGTTTGCCTGCTGGTTAAGGCCAGCCAAGGACCGGCCTGACCTCTCGGTCGTATTTCCTTGACCGGAGCGTATAGTTAACAGTGGGTAATATCGCGTCTAGCACCCGGTAGCGCCAGCATCCTGCTGGCGTTTTTTGTTTTCTGGTTCGTGGACCTTATCAGGCTCAAGTCTCAGGGGCATCTCCAAGTCCGTGC
>Ga0206902_10213_pt1 | contig 14357 bp, 10 predicted proteins | sample Alteio_BWOrgHeat_44_FD_153242 | JGI IMG/M metagenome (GOLD analysis project Ga0206902, IMG submission 153242) | Enriched cells from forest soil in Barre Woods Harvard Forest LTER site, Petersham, Massachusetts, United States -... | ecosystem: Environmental > Terrestrial > Soil > Temperate forest >... | reverse complement strand
CCCCTTCCCCTCACCATGAATCATCCTGAAATATCCCTGCAGCACCCCTACCTTGCCCTTAAATCCGCTAATGACCTCATTGACTCCCTTCAAGGCCCTCTCTGTCGCTATAATAATATCCTTCAAATCATGAGCCCAGCTCATATATATGTCACAGAAGCTATCGCTTCTGCTTGGTATGCTTTGGCATATCACACGACTAACAGTCACCTAGCTTCTCAGGAAAAAGTAAATGTGTTTTCGAGTATCATCCATAAATTGACCTGCGCCGGTTCTCAAATTCAAGCAATTGAATCCATTATCTGTGAGCCTCTTTTAGACCGCATCAATTATGATCAAAAAAACCTCGAGTCTCTTCCTCCTGACGTTCTAGAAATCCTCCAAATAATTAAGAATCATATCTCAATAGTCCTCAACTTCACCCAGCCCAATCATTGCAATATGGAGGCCTCCCTTGCTTTTTCTTGGAGTCAACTTTGCGATCACTTAGATGATAAAATTCCCCTGTCCCTCGAAGAGCTCAATAACCTCACCGCTAGCATTCATAAACTTACCCCCTCCTACTGCAAACTGAGAATGCTCGAAGTCGAAGCTTATCAAAAAGTCTTCAAACAAGCAGTTTCCCCGTCTTACCCTGCAGCTCCGGAGGACATTCCACAAAAGATACCACCCGGAGCTGCTCATAGCATAGGAGCCTCTCTCGAACCCTTCCGGTGTAGGGAGAACTCACCCTCACCCTCCACTCCCATTTTTCCTAACACCATCAGATCTCTTGGCTCTAGCGCCGAAGTATCCCCCTTATCAAGACCACTGCAAAATTCACTTGGACGAGAGGAGTCACGGAGCGCAAAGTCTAAACGTACATACATACATGATGGCTCGAGTGTCGCAACGACACAGAAATTCTTTGCCCAAGTAGAGTTGTTCAAGAGGTCTATCATCGCAGCCAATAGCCAAAACCCCCTTCCCCCCCCTAACAATGGCGGACTTGATTTCGTCAAAAAAACTAAGCAAGCGCTTTCCGAGATTATTGAAATCATGAGTGCCGGTCACACCTGTGCTGAAAAAGCAATCGCTTTTGCTTGGAATTCCCTTCACCACCTTTTGACTAATACCCCCCCCTCCCATCCAAAAGACCTTAATATTTATTCCAGTATTATTCACAAACTCACTACCTCAACTAATCAACTCAAATCTATTGAACTCAAACTCTTCGACCGCTTTCTCAAACAAAACTTTTCAAAATCTAAACAGCAAGAGACCGAAGAAACCTTCTATTACATTAGTCCTGAAGACAAGAAACGTTTTGAAGAAGAAGTCAAAGAAAAATTCGGAGCAATAGTTCCCTGCTAATTTCTTGTCATTGATTGAAGTTTACTTAAAATTCATCCCTCCACATCACCATGTTCTCTTCTTTTCTCCCCTACCAAAAACGCTGGATTGAAGACACTTCCCAGATCAAATTGATGGAAAAGTCCCGCCAAATTGGCATCTCTTGGGCCACTGCCTATTCTCTCGTCCAGAAACAATTCATGACCCCCTCCCCCTCTGATGTTTGGATTTCTTCAAGAGATATCACTCAAGCCAAACTCTTCATCAAAGATTGCAAAAGTTTTTTAACTAAATTTAACAACATGACAAAAAAGTACAAATTGTCATCAGCGCCCCCTCTCCCTCTGTCTTACATTAAAGATTCAGATAGCAACATGAAAGAGATGTCGGCAGAAATTTATAATGTAGGACAATCTCTCGAAGCCTTCACTCAGAAACCCTTCCCTCCTGTCTATCTCAACCTTGGTGTAGGCGGATCCTCTTTCACTCTTGAATTTGCTAGAAAAAACACCATTAACGCCATCTCCTCTAGCCCCAATGCCCAGGCCGGTAAAACTGGTACCCGTATTCTCGACGAGTTCGCCCTCCATTCCGACCCCTACCAACTCTACACCGTCGCTCGTCCTGGCATCACCTGGGGTGGACAACTTCAAATCATCTCTACCCACCGCGGTTCTAAAAATTTCTTCAACACGCTTATTCAAGAAATCCTCCATAAAGGTAATCCTAAAAAAATCTCCCACCACCGCGTTACCCTTCAAGATGCCCTTGACCAAGGTTTCCTTAAAACCCTTCAATCTACCCTCCCCCCCTCCGACCCCCACCAAACTATGGACGAAGCCGACTATTTTAATTTTGTCCGCAACTCTTGTCCAGATGAGGAATCTTTTCTACAGGAATACATGTGTGTACCTGCTTACTACCAATCCTATTTCCTGTGCCCTAATCTGGTTGCATCTTGCGAATATACAAACACCGACATTGATTGGAATCTTCCCCTCCACAAACTTCGCCTCTCCCCACATGACCTCTACCTTGGTATCGATGTCGGCTGTGTAAGCGATTCCACTGTTCTTTGGCTCATTGAAGTCGTTAACAACATCTACTTTACTCGTCATGTTCGTTCTTTAAAAACATCCAATTTCAATATTCAAGAAAAATTCCTTGAAGAATTCATTACCCTTCCCAACCTCCGGCGCATTTGCATCGATCAAACTGGTATGGGGCTTCAATTCACACAGCGAGCTAAAAATACCTTTTCTCCTTCCAGAGTCGAAGGAATTACTTTTTCCAAATCTGTTAAAGAAATCCTTGCCTATACGGTTCGTTCAGCATTAGAAACACGATCCCTCTTCCTGCCTCCGGACCCCCTTATCCGCGCTGATCTCCTTTCCCTCAAACGTGTATTGACTGGTGCTGGCAATGTCCGCCTAGATGCAGAACATTCGTCAACAGGCCACGCCGACCACTTCTGGGCGCTCGCTCTAGCTCTCCACGCCGCTAAGTCTCCTCCATTAACCTTCTACTATGAATCACTTTCTCTCTTTAGACACGATACCTTTCTATGATAGAATAATAAAAAAGTTCAGGATTGGCAAAAGCATTAAAAATGCTTTAAATATGACAGCATTTTATTTATATATCTTACATTAATGTCATTACGTGTTTTAGTATTAGGGGGAGCCGGTTTTATTGGAAGCCACTTGTGCAAAAAGTTGCTAACGAAAGGCTACCACGTCGTCTGTATGGATAACCTTTCCTGCGGCAACAAAGACAATCTCCTGGATCTCACCCAAAACCCCAAATTCGAATTCATCTATCACGATGTTGTTGAACCTCTTAAAGTCGAAGTCGATCAAATTTACAACCTAGCATGCCCAGCTTCCCCTGTTCACTACCAATCAAATGCCATTAAAACTATTAAAACAAGCATTTTTGGAGCCATCAATAGCCTTGGTGCAGCAAAAAAATTAAAAGCACGCATTCTTCTCGCCTCTACATCTGAGGTGTATGGTAATCCTACAGTCCACCCTCAGAGAGAAGACTACTGGGGCAATGTTAATCCAACTGGCATACGCGCTTGTTACGATGAAGGTAAGCGTTGCGCAGAAACTTTGTTTTTTGATTATCACCGTCAAAATCATGTTGATATCCGCGTCATCAGAATTTTCAATACTTACGGACCCAATATGCAATTGAATGATGGACGGGTCGTCTCCAATTTTATCGTCCAAGCCCTCAGAAATGAACCCTTAACTATTTATGGAAGCGGTGAGCAAACTCGATCTTTTTGCTATATAGATGATCTCGTAGATGGTATGATTCGTGCCATGGAACAAACGAAATCCATAGGTCCTATCAATTTAGGTAACCCTCATGAATTCACCATTCAAGAACTCTGCCAAAAGGTCATCCAGTTAACTAAAACTCGCTCCACCATTATTCACCAACCCTTACCGCAAGACGACCCCACTCGTCGATGCCCTGATATCACTCTCGCTAAAAAATTGCTTAATTGGGATCCTAAAATACAATTAAATGAAGGATTAGAAAAAACTATCCCTTATTTCCAAAAAATGATTCATAACCATCAAAATTAATAATTATGTTTTCTAGATTATTTAAGCGCTTCGCAGGTAGGCATTATCGAAAATTTGTAGACAAATGTAAACCGTCTGTCGCTAAAATCAACGAGATTGAGAAACAATATCAATCCCTCTCTGACGAAGAATTGAGAACCAAAACCCAAGAATTCAAGGAACGCTACATTCAAGGTGAAACCATCGACAGCCTCCTTCCTGAAGCTTTTGCCGCCGTCAAAAACGCTTCACGCCGCCTGCTTGGAAAACCCATCACTGTTTGTGACCACCACTTTACTTGGGATATGGTCCATTATGATGTTCAGCTAATCGGCGGAATGGCTCTTCACCAAAACAAAATTGCTGAAATGGCTACCGGTGAAGGTAAAACCCTTGTCGCAACACTTCCCCTTTATTTAAACGCCCTTACTGGAAAAAATTGCCAATTAGTAACTGTTAATGACTACCTCGTCCGCCGCGATGCTGAATGGATGGGCTATATCTACAGATTACTCGGCATGACCGTTAGCTATATTCAAAACGGAATGGAGCCCGAACAAAAAAAAGCAGCCTATGCTTGCGATATCACCTACGGAACTGCCTCAGAGTTTGGATTTGATTACTTAAGAGATAACGGCATGGCAACACATGCCATTGACCAAGTACAGCGCAACCACTTTTACTGCATCATTGACGAAGCAGACTCCATCCTCATTGACGAAGCCCGCACTCCCCTCATCATTTCAGGGCCCTCTGATGATACCAGGGAAGCTCCTTTCTTTGCTTTAAAACCTAGTATCGAAAACCTAGCTCACCTACAAACTAAGCTTTGTAACCGCCTTGCTACAGAAGCCAAAGATCTTTCTGAATCTCTCGATAAAGCAAAAGAAGAAGCCTTCCTTGAAAAACTTCTCCTTATTAAATTAGGGGCCCCAAAAAATAAGCTCTTTCTAAAAATGATGGAGGATGGCAACATTCGCAAGCTCTTTGAACGCTTCTCAGTCGAAATGCACTCTGATTTCAATCGTGATCGTCTCTTTAAACTCAAAGAATCCCTTTACTTTACAATCGACGAAAAACAACACCAGGCAGACCTTACTGAATTAGGCCGCAATACCTTACGCCCTGGTGACGATAAAGCCTTCGTCTTAGAGGACCTCCCTACCCTTTTTAGCGAACTCGATAAAAGAAAAGATTTATCCGCTAACGAACTGAATGATCTCAAGAAAAAAGCTGAAGAGTCCTTTGCTAAAGCCAGTGAAGAAATTCATTGCATTGGTCAACTTTTGCGCGCCTATTGCATTTATGAAAAAGATGTCGAATACGTCATTCAAGATGGAAAAGTCGTTATTATTGACATCAATACAGGCCGCGCAATGACAGGCAGACGCTGGAGCGAAGGCCTTCACCAAGCCATTGAAGCTAAAGAAGGCGTCCTCATCGAAAAAGAAACCAAAACTTACGCTACTATCACCCTCCAGAATTACTTCCGCTTATATGAAAAACTTGCCGGCATGACAGGTACCGCTGAAACAGAAGCCCAAGAATTTTTTGATATTTACAAGCTCACCGTCGTTCAAATCCCTACCCATAAGTCCAACCAACGCAAAGATCTCAACGACGTCATTTACAAAACTCGTAGAGAAAAATTTAACGCCGTCATAAAAGATATTGAGCAAGCGCATCGGAGTGGGCAACCGGTTTTGGTAGGAACAACTTCTGTCGAAAATTCAGAGATTTTGAGTAAAATGCTGAAGCGTAGCAATATTCCGCACAGCGTACTCAATGCGAAATATCATGAACAAGAAGCGGATATCATCACCAGAGCCGGCCAAAAACACGCCGTTACAATCGCTACAAATATGGCTGGTCGTGGTACAGACATCAAACTAGGGGATGGCATTGCAGAACTGGGGGGCCTCTTCGTTCTTGGAACAGAACGGCATGACTCACGCCGTGTTGATAGACAGTTAAGAGGCCGCTGCGCGCGTCAAGGTGACCCCGGCTCTTCAAAATTCGTCGTCTCACTTGAAGATAATCTCATGCGCCTTTTTGCAAACGGTGGACTTATCTCAAGAATCCTTGAAAAAACATTTACAGAGGGTGAAGAACTTGCGCATCCTATTTTAAATAAATCCATTGAGTCTGCTCAGAAAAAAGTTGAACAACAAAATTACGCTATTCGTAAACGACTCCTTCAATACGATGATGTACTCAACAAACAACGCACTATTATTTATAGCTTGCGCAATGAGGCTATTCATTCAGAAACACCCAAAGCCCTTATCTTTGAGCTCCTCAAAGAGGAACTAGAAGACCGTTTTGCATCCCTTCAAAGAGAATTTGAAAAAGACCCCACAGAAACAGCTACCAACTTTGTCCACTGGCTGAATACCCATTTCCCAATATCTTTAACCGTTCAAGAAATTGTCGATTTAAAAAGCGAGGTTCTCATCGATTACATCTTCCAAAAAAATCGTTGCAGCTTATGAAGAAAAGGAGCGGATTGAAGACGGTAGTGATTTAAAAAATCTAGAACGCTTTGTCGTCATTCGTGCTATCGACCAATACTGGCAAGATCATTTAACAGAAATGGAAGAATTAAGACGAAGCGTTGGCCTCAGAAGCTACGGTCAAAAAGATCCATTAAATGAATATAAAAATGAAGCCTTTGCCTACTTTGAAGAATTAATGAAACAAATTCGCAATAACTTGTGCGTCAATTTATTTAGATCCGCCACCAATCTCGTCAATTTCCAACACATGCTAGCCCGCCTTTCAGCCTCTGCTAAAACAACTGGGCCCGAAGGAGAACAGGGACCGGCCGTTCCTACCACTCCCCAATATAAAAAAGCGCTTCCTAAAATTTCAATAAAAATTCCCCACGCAGATATTGGGCGTAACGATCCATGCCCTTGCGGTAGTGGAAAAAAATATAAAAAATGTTGTGGAGCCAGTGTCTAAAAAAAATCTTTCTGCTTTCGTCATTCCTATTCTCATTGCTGCCATAACTATTGGACTTTATGTTCTAGCTTTTCCACCCTTTAAATTACCAGAGTTCGCTTATTTCTTCAGTGTCCCTTTTCTCATTTGGGTCAATAGAGCTAATCGTTTTCGCGGCATTATTATCTCTGTTATAATTGCTATCACCTTTTTCAGTTGGTTCATTTTACTTTTCTGGCTACGTCACGTTACCTGGGGTGGACTCATTGCGCTTTCTGCCCTCATGGCTGCCTTTCATATACCCTGGTATTTAGTAGCAGCAAAAGTCTTTCGTAATCTCCACACAACCCATTATCGATTACTAAAACTATGCGGACTTGCTGGTTTATGGGTAAGCTTAGAATGGACTCGCGGCTTCATCCACACAGGCTTAGGCTTTCCTTGGCTCACACTCGGAATCACTCAGTGGACACGGCCCATCATCCTACAAATCGCTTCTTTAATGGGAGCCTATGGAGTCTCCTTCATTTTAATATTTTTTAACTTAACACTCGCTTCCTATTTGATTGGCCTCATTCACAGAATTAAAAAGACGCCGTCAATTAATAATACCAAATATGATCTCTTTGCTGCTATTCTCAGCCTAGTATTCGTTTTCCTATTTTTTGTCAAAAATCTACCCCAAAAAAACCAAGAAGAATTTCTTTTTAAAGCCGCCATTATCCAACCCAATATCCCCGGAACCCTAAAGTGGGATGCCAATCGCTTTAAAGAAAATCTTTCTATTCTCAAAACAGAAACCTTAAAGTTCACTAATCAACCTATCGATGTCATCATTTGGCCAGAAACTGCTCTTCCAGTCCCCATTAAAGGCGACGATGGCATGCAGGTATGGACTGAATCCCTCGTAAACCAAGTTAATAAACTCCTTTGGCTTGGCAGCCTCGCGCAAGTTAATCATTTATGGTATAATAGCTTACTGATAGTTCTTCCACAAAGTGGACTTCAAGATGAATTTTACTCCAAACGAAAACGCGTTCTTTTTGGCGAATACGTTCCACTTCGTAATTGGTTTCCCTTTGTCAATAAATTCATTCCTGTTGACTGGGATATTGCAGCCGGTCAAGGCAGTCATTTACTTGATGTTCGCATCCATGATTTGTCTTTGAAGATGGGTGGTTTGGTTTGCTTCGAAGACATCTTTCCCGAACTTAGCCGGGCGAGCGTCCGCGACGGAGCCGACTTTTTTCTCGTCGTCACTAACAATGCTTGGTACGGAGAAGAATGGTGCGCCTATCAACACGCTGCTCACTCTATTCTTAGAGCTGTTGAAACCCGTCGACCCTTTATTCGGTGTGGTAACGCAGGCTGGAGTGGCTGGATCGATGAATGGGGCGTTATTCGCCAAGTCACAGAACAAAACAATACCATCTATTTCAGGGGCACTGACACTTTTGAAGTTTTTAGAAACAAACAATGGATCCATTATTTATCACCTTACGTCCGCTACGGGGACTGGTTTGTGTATATATGCTTTGGGCTCGTCCTTCTTTCCTTTATTATGCACAAAAAAAATGAAATTAAAGGCTCAGTTTAAACACTATAAACGTTTCTTCCATAAACCCCTTAAAATCGCATATGGAACACTTTCTTTTCGTGAAGGCATTATTATTAAACTGGAAGATGAGGACAGTCGTTACGGATTTGGCGAAATTGCTCCTCTTTTCTTCGGCACAGAAGCCTTTCCTGAAGCGTATCAATTCTGTCAAACAATAGGGGCTTCCTTAACAGAAAGGCAAATCAGCTCTATCCCTGATAAACTTCCTTGCTGCCAATATGGTTTTCAATCGGCTTACGATTCCATAGTCACAAAAAAAACAGAATTCACGAAAAACCCAATTGCCACCGTTGGCTTAAGTACTTGTAATCCAGCTTCTATTATTCCTCTCATCAGTAAAGGATTTCAATACATAAAAATAAAAATCGGTGTCAATAGCCCTACCCAAGAGATGAGATTACTGCAATCTATCTTCGAAATCACTCCTCGCAGTATTCAATTTCGTCTCGATGCCAATGAAGGCCTCTCTATCGAGATAACAAAAAAATGGTTAACTTTTCTCGATCGCTTTCCAAATATCGATTTCCTTGAGCAACCTTTGCCCACAGGCCAAGAAAAAGAAATGGCGCACATTGCCAAAAATTTTAATACCCCTTTGGCCTTAGATGAGTCCGTTATCTCTTTTCCTAACCTAGATAAATTAAAGTGGAATGGCTTTATTGTCATTAAACCATCCTTTTTGGGCAATTTACATACCTTTCTCAAATGGAGACATGCAACCCACCATAAACTTATTTACTCTCCAGCCTTCGAAACTGACTTTGGGTTATCTCATCTCATCTCACTCGCTCTTTCAGACTCTAAAAATAACTACGGCCTTAGCTTAGGCACTATTGATTACTTCGCACAAGATGGTTACCACCAATACCCTTTGCAACCCTATATTACGCCTCCTTTTCACACCCCAGCAACTCTTGATCATTTATGGCAGTCCCTACCACAGGCCTAGAAACTCTTACTCGTTTAAAGGGTATCGTAGAAGGTCCCCTTTACAATAAATTGCTATCCTTTATTCAATCTGTAGAAAAAGAAATTCAACCACACGTCGATAGCTATATCGCTTCCGGTCTCTTAATTCGCGAAACAGATCCACTAAAATTTATAGCTACTTTATTAGTAGCCCTTCAAAAAAATATACCAACTTTTCTTGGAAACCCAAATTGGGGCCTCACTGAATGGGAACAAGTGTTTGACACTGTTAACCCAAAAGTTTTCGGTCCATTACCTACTCAAAATATTCAGCCATCAGCGAAAGAAAACATTCATTCATTAGATCTATTTCAAAATTACCTCATGATTCCTACCGGCGGCACCACCGGCCAACTTCGATTCACCGTTCATGATTGGAAAAATCTCCTCACCTCCACCAAAACTACGCAAGATTTTCTCAATCTTTCTACACTTAATGCCTACAATACCCTTCCTCTTTACCATGTCAGTGGTTTGATGCCCATTATCCGAGCCCTCACAACTGGAGGCGATGTCGTGTTTTGTGACTACAAAGAATGGCTCAAAGGAAATTTCCCTATTCACTTACTTCTCAACCCCATTCTCTCACTTGTTCCAACTCAATTAGAAGAACTTTTAAAATTTCCTTCAGCCATTCAATTCCTGAAAAATTTTCATACTATCTTTGTGGGTAGCGGGCCTTGCCTCCATTCTATATTAAATAAAGCCAAGGAACACCAACTCCCCATCAGCCTCGTTTATGGCATGACTGAAACCTGCTCAATGGTTTGTGCCATTCCATCCTCTGAATTTCTTCTAGGCAACTACTCTATTGCTACTCCTCTTTCGCGCAATACATTTACTGTTGATGAAGAACAACTTATCCATATCCAATCTCCCTCAAACTTTTACGGCTACTACCCGAATCCTCCTATTAAATATCAAATTTGGAAAACTCATGATAGAGGCCTTATCCATCAGAATGGACGCATCGCTATTATAGGGCGCACAGATCGAATCCTCATCACAGGTGGCGAAAAAGTCGATCCTCAAGAGGTCGAAGCTAGCATCCTTAAAACAGGACTTGCTCATAAAGCCGTCGTCACCAGTATTCCTGATCTCAAATGGGGACAAAAAATTGTTTGTGCATATATTTCAACTCGCCTTCATTCTACAAAGGATCTAGCCATCCAACTAAAACCTCTCCTTACAAGTTACAAATTGCCTAAAATTTTGCTTCAAGTTGCTGAAATACCGACCACCTCCACTGGAAAAATAGATTACCTAAAGATCCAACAGTTATTTAACCATTCAAGTTAACAGGTTGATGTATATTTAAATAAAAGATCCCTTAGCCACCTGAAGACAACTAAGGGATGTAGCTGTGTCATAATACAATGGTGAGCAAAATTTAGAAATATAGGGATTAGACTGAGGCGCTTAAGACTTATGAATAAAACTTCCCCTTTTTAAAATCTTTTTTACTTTCACTTATCTCTCGCATACTTTTTTCAGCATTTTTATGGGAGTTCTCACACATTACCATCTTGCCGCCAATTTATTTAGAGGAAGGATCAGATGATGACTTTTCGATCAAATATTGCTTAACAGCTTCTATATAATCTTTACCGTATTGTTGCATAGCTTCTGGAGGGATACTTTCAGGATCAATAGCGGCAACTTTTTTGAGTTGTTCATTAGTAAAAATTTCACCCACCCATGACTTTTTGAACTCCTGTGTCATACAATACATTTTCATCAACTTCAATATCGTTTTTAAGTCCACTAATTCCTTACTGTCACAAACACGCATTATTTCCATTAATGCTTTATGAGCTCGTTGCAAGTGTGCTAGTTTTTCCTCTATCAATTGCTGTTGTACACGAAAACATTCACGTACATTTCTATCTTTTGAAAATAATATTTTTATTTTCGATAATTCAAAACCTAAAAATTTTAGCGAAATAATCTGTTGTAATTTCAATAAATCAGCTTCAGAATATATACGATATCCACTAGGTAATCGTAATGTGGGCTTTAATAAACCAATTTTATCATAATGATGTAAAGTTCTTACTGACACTTTTGTCATCTGACTAAACTCTTTTACGTACCATTTCATTATTGTTTTTCTTAATCGTTTGGATTGTAACCTGTTACCTAACGTTATGGTCAAGAGGTTTTTTTGAAATTTTTTTGTTTAAATCTTACTGACATATTTTAACCAAATATATTCCCAAAAAACTACCTACTACGGCGCCTATCTCAAATTTAGGGATAACGTCCTTAGGGTGACATACCTATCTTGACAAAGCCACTTATATCTCGTATTTTCAGTCTTCACATTCCCATTTTATATGAACCGTGTATGCATCATTACTTACGGCTGCCAAATGAATGAAAGAGATTCTGAGGCCGTTGCCGCTATGCTCCGCAACAAAGGCTATGCCATTGTTAATGATGAACATGACGCCGATATCGTTTTACTAAACACTTGCAGTGTTCGGGACCTTGCTGAACAAAAAGCCATTGGAAAGGCTGGTCATCTTACCAAGAAAAAAAGAAGAAAACCTAACTTCATCGTTGGGATTATGGGGTGTATGGCTCAAAATAGAGGTACCGATCTTTTGGATAGCCTCCCAGATCTCGACCTCATCGTTGGCACTCAAAAATTTCATCACGTTCCCGATCACCTGGATAACCTCATCAGTTCCCTGAATGCTCAAGGCCCACTTCCCTCTACCATTGTTGACCTAGATGAAGAGGCAGAGTCCCAAAATACCATTCGCCATCATCTCGTCGATAAACGACAAACTTCTTCTTTTGTCTCCATCATGCAAGGCTGTAATATGAATTGCGCCTATTGCATTGTCCCTACAACGCGTGGACAAGAACGTTCCCGCCCTATGGAACATATTATTGCAGAAATAGAAGAACTAGCCGCTTGCGGTACCAAAGATGTTACTCTCCTTGGACAAATCGTTACGAGCTATGGTCGCCGTGAATTTCCTTTCATAAATGGTAAATCTCCTTTCGTCCAACTGCTTGAAAAGGTAAACGATATCCCTAGTATTGAACGTATCCGCTTTACCTCTCCCCATCCAAGAGGTTTTAAACAAGACCTCATTGAAGCTTATCGTTACCTTCCCAAGTTATGCGAATATGTCCATCTCCCCGCTCAAAGCTTCTCTGACCCTATCCTACAAGCCATGAAACGTCCTTATTCTAGAGAACGCTACCTTCAGCTTGTGGATGATCTTCGCAAAACAGTGCCAGGTGTGTATCTTTCAACCGATATTATCGTAGGATTTCCCAATGAGTCTGAAGAAGACTTCGAAATTACCCGTAAAACCTTTGAAGAAATTGGCTTCGATATGGCCTATATTTTTAAATACAGTCCCCGTTCTGGAACAGAAGCCGCTACTCACATGATAGATAACATCCCCAAAGAAGTTAAAGAAGAGCGCAACCAAAAATTACTTTCTATTTTACAACAGTCTTCTCTTCACCGCAACCTCTCTTTAATCGGTAGCACCCAGGAAGTCCTTATCGAAGGCCCTGCCCGTAAGGGCAATCGATTTGTTGGCAAAACTCGCGGCTTTCGCAAAGTTTTTGTAACAGCCTCTGAACGCTTAATTGGAGAACTCGTTCCCGTTCACATCGAAGAAGCAACTCATGCTGCCCTTTTAGGCACAGTTGCTCTCACTAAAAATACTTTTGAACCGATTTCGCCTTACACTGAAGCTCATAGAGCTTAGTTAGAGCCTCAACTTACCATGAATCGATTGCTCGAAGAACGTATTTGCAAACGTCAAGAATCTCTTAAAAAAACATGTGAAACACTGCTAGCCAACTGTTATAATATCGTTCTTGAAATCGGATGCGGTCATGGCCATTTTCTCAATGCTTATGCTGCAGCATTTCCCCGCACCTTTTGCGTTGGAATAGATTTTAATCAAGAGCGTATAACCAGCGCTCAAAAAAAACAAACTAAAGCTGAGCTCTCTAATCTAGTTTTCTTAAAAGCCGAAGCAAATGAATTAATGAATGCTCTCCCTTCCCATGTCAAATTAGATGCTGTTTTTCTCCTTTTCCTCGATCCTTGGCCAAAAACAAGGCATCACAAAAAACGGCTCATTCAAGCTGCTTTTCTTGATCTCCTTGCAAAAAAGTCCTATCTATCCACAAAACTTTACTTTAAAACAGACCATCTTGACTATTTCCAGTGGACTTCGAAAGCGATCAAACAACACCCTTCTTGGCAAATGAACCCAGAAGCAACCTGGCCACTCGATACTCAAACTCATTTTGAAAAAATGTTCGAGCAAAGTCAGTCTCTTATCGCAAATTATACTCCCTCTAGATAAGCGTCAAATTAGGCGCCACATCCAAATGGTGGTCCTTTGATGCAACACAATTTCGAGGATCCATAAATGCTGCAAAAGCAATCATTCCTGCATTATCCCCACAATGTTGAGGCTGCGCACACAGAAATGGCACTTCATATTTTTGCCCTAATTCGCTCAATAACCTTTGCAACAACTTATTATTTGCGACTCCTCCCGAAAGCCCTAAACTTTTATAAGCATTCTTTTGAAATGCTTGCTCTACTTTAATGAGCAAAGAATCAAGGACTGCTTGCTGATAGCTCGCACAGATATCTACCATGTTTTTCTCAATTTCTACATCAGTCATCTCAGCAACTTGATACCGCAGGCTTGTTTTCAATCCAGAATAGCTAAATTTCATCTCCTCCGCTTGCTTAAAGGCCCTCGGAAAATCCATTTTTTTTGCATTCCCCAAAAAACCTTTTTGCTCAATTAAAGCCCCTCCAGGATAGGGCATCCCTAATAATCTAGCTCCTTTATCCAAAGCTTCCCCCGCTGCATCGTCAACCGTCTGTGCCATAAGCGCTATCGAATAATCCTGCCTAATTT
>Ga0206902_10209_pt1 | contig 14690 bp, 13 predicted proteins | sample Alteio_BWOrgHeat_44_FD_153242 | JGI IMG/M metagenome (GOLD analysis project Ga0206902, IMG submission 153242) | Enriched cells from forest soil in Barre Woods Harvard Forest LTER site, Petersham, Massachusetts, United States -... | ecosystem: Environmental > Terrestrial > Soil > Temperate forest >... | reverse complement strand
CATATTTCAATCCGAAGTTCTAAGAGCGCTTTTAACTTATTCCTTATTAACTTTTAACTACTAACTCCTCACCATGATGAAACAAAAACTCCCTTTCCCCTTCATCATAGAAGCCCTCGACCGCCTGCACCCCCGTATCAAACCCATGTTCGGTTGTTTTGCAATATACATAGGCGACAAAATGGTACTCATGCTACGCCAGCGGCCAGACTACCCCCACGACAATGGTGTATGGCTTGCTTCACCCTTAGAGCATCACCAGAGTTTAAAGAAAGAGTTTCCCTGCATGCGCTCGGTTAGTTTGCTAGGCAAGGCCGAGACTGTTTGGCAAAATATCCCCATCGATGAAGATGATTTTGAAGAACTCGTACTCAAGGCCTGCGGACTAATCTTAAAAGGAGATGTGAGGATTGGGAAAGTGCCAAAGGAGAGAAAGAGGAAAAGAAGCACTAAATAAGTGAAGAATACAGCGAAACGAGGGTGATCAAGTAAAATTTTGCCTAAAGGCATGGAATTGTACTTTAGGCGGCTACTATTCCGCCTGACGGCACGTTATATGCGCAACGTTTTATTATTTCGGTCATAACTTTGACCCACACAATAAGGGGTATTATTTAGCTCTTCAGCAATCTCAGATGTAGTAAAGATGATCTGATGAGCATTCCCATCAAACCTATTAGACATCGATACAATAAGTTTCTGAAAATTTTGTGTCCTTATCTTTTCCATACCCTTATCTTCCATATTGTCACAAAGAATGAATCTAGGGTAACGAAAAAAATCTAAATCTAAACTGGCAAAAAAGATTGAAAATAAAAGCGCATTTTTAAAAACTATTTTGGAGCTAGCTGAAAAATTATTTCCCCCATCGAGAGAGTAGGAGTCCCTATAAAAGTCTATTTCTACGACATTTCCTCTGTTAAATTCTTCTTGCCTGTCTAAATCATTTTTAAGTGTGAATAAGGTGTATTCTCGTATTTTTTGAAGGGCGGTTTGAAATTTTTGTTTTTGTTGCGCTTCCATTTGTAATATTTCTAATCTTAATTTTTCACAGAGCGCTGCAAGTTCTTCTAATTCCTCTTTCAGAAGTTCAAGCATTTCAGCTGCTTTAATTTGTTGTGTTAGAAATTCAATTTGTTTTTCAACACCTCCTTTTGAAACAAGTAAGTCATCAATTCTTTCATCACGAGTTGTTTGGCCAGCTTCAATGGAGGCGTCAAGCTGCTTTTGTAAGGCTCTTGCCTTTTCAGTAAATACAGGAAGTTGCCCAGTCAAATCCGCAAGGGCCCTGCCCTTTTCTTCAAGTAAACTTTTTGATTCTTTAATTTGCAATTCCATTTCTTGCTTTAGCCTTTTAGCATTTGCTTTTTCAGCTTCTTCTGTTAATGGTTGCTTGCATAAAAAACAATGACCTTCTTCAACATCATTATGAAGCTCACTTAAGCATTGTGGGCAATGTGTCAAGGGAAGCTCTCCTAAGGCTTTTCTAGTCAGAAGTGAGTGATTGAGTTCTTCTACTCGTTTTTCTAGAGTGGAAATGAATTGTTTTGAATCAGAGATTTCAAATTCGTATTGGTTAATTTTAGATTTTGTATCACTTATTTCATTTTTAATTGGAATTAACTCCGATTGAATTTTTTCTGAATTTAAAGCTGTTCGTGTAGTTGTTCTAACTGTATTTTTCCCTCTTAAATCTATAATGGTCTTGTCGATATTTGATAATTCTGCCTGTGCTAATTCAATTTCATTTAGAACGCTATTAATATTTGTCGCCGTCCCGGATTGCCCATAAACTCTGTTGATTCCCTCAAACTGCTTTTTCTTTTCTTCATTTCCCCTTAGTGCATTGCGATGGGCTAATCTTTTGATGTATAAGCTGTCATCGTAAACACCAAGCAAGAGTTCAGATACTGCTTGTCGCGTCAAAGGCAAATCGAAGCGTTCAAACCTGAAAAGATTTTGTGTGGGTGTGTCTTGGTCAATATAAAGCAGACGAAGCACTTGATGAATTGTTAAGTTACTGTCAGAATCGCTTTTTACTTCAGGAAAGGAAAGAGCATTGAAGATTACAGTGGTGAAACTTATAGTGTTTGTTGATGTACTTTGCTTATATGGATATGTTTGCCAATTAAGACTATCTTTTTTGGACTCCTCATAGGAATTCCAATATATGCTCATTGGCTGTAATCCACCTTGACTAACATGCCTCCTAAGAGTAATAATTGCTCCATTTATCTCAACTTCCGCGATCACATCTTGACATTTTAAGGCTTCTGTTGTCCAGTTACTGTAATCGCCCCCTAACGCATAAAAAATAAAATTGGCAACTGTGGATTTTCCAGAACTGTTTTGTCCTCTAATTATATTTACGCCGCGGTGAAATTTTTGATCAAAAGCGATTGTGCCACTATAAGTTGTAACTACTAACCGATTTAAAAAGAGATACGGCCTATCGCTGGTCATATTTGAATTCGATTAAGCCAGTCCTGTCTTTCAATCCGGATCTTCCGTAAAGAGGCAATTCCCAAAAACCAACTATCAATTTAATGATATTAGCTTTCTCAATAGTCAGTTCAGTGAACTTATCAGAAAGCTCTTTAGGGATTTCCTTTTGAGTTCTTTTTATTATGTTCTTAGCTAATAATTTTGAATCTATTAAACCGTAAGAAGCAATGCACTTCAAAGCAGAAATTTGAAATGATTTCATTCGTTCAATTATTCTTTTTGGGTCAATTAAATCCTCATAAGGATTAGGTGTTTGCTTTTTAAAAATCCCTTTCAATTCAGAAAGAGTTGAAGGATAAGAAATGTTCCTAGCTTCATTTGGAAACGTAAGATAGAAATCCCATATGCGAAGCCGATCTAACTCAACTTCCTCTTGTTTCATGTGTGTAAGCAATTGGAGAATGCGGAATACGCAGTTGTAAATGTCAAATGCTGGATGATAGACTAGCATTTTATACGGTCCATTTTATGTGACAATTGCCTGTTAAAAAGAAAATCATTCCCATAATATCATCTTCGTCGTATTTGAAAAGATTTAACCCTAATTCTGTTTTAACTGGATTTATTATTCTCTCCGTGATGAGTAGGTTTATTTTTTCTTCGGGTTCAGTGTTGCAGATTAAAGTGTAGACCTCCATCATAAACCCTCTTCGTACTTTAGCCAGAATATAAACATTGATGTCTTGGGCTATACTTGAATACTGAGATGTCTTCATTAGTTTTTTATGAAACTTTTCTTTAACATTTTTTGCATAAGAAATAATCTTTAGCCTATTTCCCGCAGTCAATTTATTTTCGAGCCCTACCACATCTTCATTTCCAATTTGGGAATTGAAGTAGTCTAATTCTTCGCATAGTTCTTTTAGCTCTGGATTGGTTTTTTTTTCTTCTTGAAACTTATTATAAAGATCTTGCAAGTAAACTGAGCGTTCATAGGAGGTGGAGATGGTTAATGAATTGTCATCTCTACCAGTAAAATTTCCAGCGACATTTGAATCACTTAATGAAACGTCATTGTCTGGCATTCTTTACTATTTACTTTTTCTGTCCCTCCCAGTAAAATCACCAGAAATTGGCGAATTAGAAACGGAGATGTTATTAGAATTAATTTTTTTATTAATTTTTATTACTCCGCCGATGGCAACTAAGCTGATGATAAAACCAAGAATTCCGCAAATGTCGGCAATATTTGATAGTGTCATTTCCATTTAATTTGTCCTTTAATTGTTACTGAAATACTTTTAGTAGTTTGCTATTAGTCTAGTCGGCACGTCAAACATAATGCTTTCAGTTTAAAAAGCACTAGTTTTTTGTCTTGGTTTGTCTTTGCTGTGAGCAATTCTTTTAAGTAAGAGGTGAACCATTGTCATTGATTAAGAAAACAGATTATTTACTTTCTCCTCTTCCTTCTTGCCTCTTCCTTTTCCAAATAACCTTTCATTGTAGCAATTGGCACTTTGATTGTATCTACTTCCGCCTTACCTGCAAATCCCGCTTCGTACAACGTCTTCATAGTATTTGTATTGAAGACAAGCTCATTATTGTTAGGCTGCAGTTTATATTCGTCATCTCTCATATAATATATGATGATTGTAAAGTTCTGAGCTGGTGTAGCGCAGCTAGCCTTATTAGCTTCTGCTTGTAAGATGCCCGCTTGGATGTTTTGAGATTTTACAGAGTGAGTCAGAATACTGATTGTTCGTTTTAGACCCGTAAAAACTCCATGTCCGTCATAGCTGTCGATCTCACTATTGGATGTGCCGTGCACAATGACATCAACATTATAAATATTACTCTTGTATGCTTTTTTCAAACCCTCCATAAGGCTCACCGCTTGAGTGATCCCACCGTCTTGCCATACATAAACGTCTTTTGTCAGCTTCCCATTTGCATCCTTTAGTTGCTGCAGCGTGGCTGTATCAAACCTTGCTGTTTTAAATATCGACATGAATACTGGCTCATTAGCCGATGCCCAAATCCAGTTTACCATGCTATTCCAATTATGATGCTTGCCGCCAAATTTGGCATCTGTATTATCATAGTCAAATTTATTAGACGACATATAATACGGCTGGCCGTCAGTCATATTTGCTGTAGTCACGATAAGCTCCTTACCTTGAGCTTGCAACGATTTATGGTTAGTCTGAGTGAACCACTTTTTAATTAGTGCACGAAGAGGATATGTTTCCCCCAAACTGTTGTTGAATATGAATCTCCATCCCGCCACCAAAGGCCTAATGTCTCCATTTGACTTAAATGGACTAACACTAAAAATGCTACTTTGAGTTACCGAGGTGTAAGCCATTTTGAGTGTGTCAAACTTCTCCCTCAAAACCAGAGGAGCCATAAGAGAACCCGTACTAGTTCCAATAGCAATTTTGTAACTTTTTTTCTCTACATCATGTAGCCTTTGGCAAAGGCCTGCTCCCCATGCACCATAGGCACCGCCTCCGGATATAACTATTATCCGGTCTTGGCTTTGCGCGAACGCAGTTGCACAACTTACAATTACCATCAACACAAATGCATAGTTGGTTATTATCGTTTTCATAAATGATTGGATTTGTTTTGTCACTCCGTCTGATCAAATTTCTTTAAAATTGGTTACCTCACTGATGCTGAAAACATCTTCCATTAGCATTAGTAGTCATACGCTTGCAGCGGTTGCCGGCTTTTGTCGTAGCCGAACATTGAACGCTCTCAGCCCGCCGTATACTAGGTGTCTCAGATTGTCTCGGAGTAGTTACAGTAGTGGGGGGATCACAAACCGAACAGGCAGTATATCCGCCTGCCATTGCTTGCGATAAAGTTGTTTCAATCTTACTACGGCTAAGATACCGGCAATCGTCAGCGTGGTATTTCTTTCCAGTCTTGGTTATGTAAACAGTTTGAGCAGAAATGATGTCACTCAGGCAGAGCAACAAAAACAGCAAAACGAATTTTATGGCTTTTCTAATCATAGATTGAACAAATAGGTTCTCTCCATCATTTGCCGCTGGATAAACTAAATCCTAACACAAGAGAGGTCTGAAAATGATTTTGATAAACCCAAGAGTCGGCATAAGAGCCCACCGACCGTATGGCGGTTTGAATTAGCCCAAAACTAAATACAGTATTGCCGTACAAAAGGCCAAAGCCGGGTGCAAGGGCTAAATTATTTACAGTAGTAGACCCAGAGATTTTGTTACCGGTGTTACCGCCATTAAGTTGTTCCTGACTTACGCCAAAGTAAAGGCATGGTGTAATAAAATATTCACCAAACTGTCCATAGTCATACCTTATTTTTCCAAATCGGTATCCATAATACAATCCAAAAGCATAGTTGTTGCCGATAGTAGTAATGTTATTTGCAACACTGCTTCCCCAGCCCCACTGCACAGTTAGTGGCAATGCTATCAGCCCATAGTCCCATACTTCGTATCGGTATTTCCATGTCCTGAATTTGTTAGTCTTGGCGCCGGCGTAGGTGTATTCATATAGAGGATTGATTGCAATAATGTCGCCTCCGGCAATCGGCTTTCCATCAACTTCAAACTTCTTCTTGCATGTGTCACACGGTACCACCACCATCAGCAGAGGCCAATACTTCGATGATTGGTAGTTAGTGCCGGATTGATGAAAAAGTGGTGCTAGTTTCTTTACAATTGTAAGTTCATCAGATTGTTTGAATTGCACTTTATTTATGAAAGCTTGGTGACTCTTTTGATTTATAATATTTGGAATAGTTCTTTTTACTGAATCCTTATTCAGTTGACTTTTGTAGTAGTCGAAGTGAGCAACTTTTGTTCCGGGTGGAAGACTTTTTATAAAAAACTCATTATTGCCAGATGGAATTTTTATCCATCTCACTTTAATGTCATTCACACTTGTGAATAACACTTTGCATGAATTTTTATGATTAACATTGAGGGAGACATATTGATTACCATAATTGTCCCAAATGGTAGTGTTAAAAGGAAGATAACAAATAGGGTCATCGATTAGCTTAGTAGGTTGACCTTGTGCATTGGCAGAAAAGCAACACACCACCAAAAATGAAATCTGTAAAGCGAATTTTATGACTATTTTAATCATAAGATTAAATCAACTTTAATATTTCCTAGACGATTTAAACTTAGAGTATGAATATTAAGCGAAGAGCCGAAGTGTAGTAGAAACTCCTATTCTTTTTTGGTATTAGTCAATAGGTATTAGCCAACTGGTCGTTATAGTCTGATATTTGTTCGAAGCTCTAAGAGCGCTGGACAGACTGAAAGGCGAGGGTGTGAAGGCGTGTGTGGAAGCATCTTTCAGTCTTGTCCCGATAGCAATCGGGATTTGGTACTTTTTTGTATCAAGACAAAAAAGGACGAAAAGGAGAAGATGATATGCTTTTCGAATTAAGAGCAAAATAATGCCAGTATAACAATTGGAAGTAATAGTCACTGGTTGTCATAGTCCGGTAGCTGCTCGAAGTTCTAGGAGCGCTGGCCCAGCTGAAGGTCATTAGTCACTAGTCATTGGGAGATAGTTATTACGTGTTGGTTGTCATAGTGCAATCTTTGTTCGAAGCTCTAAGAGCGCTGGACAGACTGAAAGGCGAGGGTGTGAAGGCGTGTGTGTGGAAGCATCTTTCAGTCTTGATCTTTTTTGGTACTTTTTTGTATCAAGACAAAAAAGAACAAGAGGAGAAAATGAACTCTTGATTTACAATTATCATAACGACCAATCCACGCAACTTTCTTTGAAGCAAGGGATGCCATTGCCTGCTGACTATATGTCTATTACCCATTAACTATTAACTATTATCTAATCCCTAAATGCTAAATAATAAAATAATCGACCCCCTTACTCACTAAACCAGTCATCTGAATAAGAGTGACCATTTCGGCAAGAAAAAACCCCCTTTATTTCCGCCAAGATCAATAACAAAAAGAAAAATTGATCGAAGTATAAATAATTGTTTAACTCAAAATTTCAAAACACAAATGTCAAGTACTGTTGAAACAGGCCACGCAAAAAACGTAGCCACCTTCGAAGACCTCATTGGCTTCTGCAACGCCTATGGCGCCCCCTACAATCCTAAAAAGCCAGTGTTAAAACTCCCGGCGCTGATAGCCCAGCACAAAGCAGCAAACGTAACGTTGCTCGCAGTAAAAGATGCAAAGACCGCCCACGACAAGGCTACCAATGCACGTGAGATAGCATTTAAGCCACTGAGGCAGCTGGCTACAAAAGTGGTAAGTGCGCTGGCCGCAAGCGATGTGATTTCACAAACCGTAGACGATGCCCGCTCTACAAACATGAAAATTCAGGGCCGCCGCGTCAAGGCTTTAAAAAAGCAGGTGGTAGTAGCAGGTGCCGATGCTCCTGCACCAGTGAGAACATCGTCCACATCACAACAAAGCTTCGATAAGATGGTAGATCACCTCACACAACTTGTGTCAACAGTTTCCGCTGAACCCGAATACGACCCCAATGAACGAGAACTGAGTGTGCCCACACTTAATGCCGTGATCGCAGATCTTCGAGCAAAAAATTCTGCTGTCATAGCCACTACAGCCACAGTAAGCAACGCGCGCATTGCCAGAGACAGAGCTCTATATGCTGACGTCAGCGGACTCATCGACACTGCAAATGGAGTAAAGCAATATGTGAAGTCTTTATTCGGCTCCAACAGCCTTGAGTACAAGCAAGTCAGCAAGCTGAAATTCCTTAACCGTAGTTTGGAATAATAAATAGCTGCCTCTAATAATAAATCCGGCGGACTTGTCCGTCGGATTTATTACTTGTTTAATAAAGAAGACGGAATTATCCGCGGTATCGGCATCCCTAAATAAAGAAAACAGAAAAAATTGTAAATTCTCCAGACCTATTTGTAAAAAGACACATCAGCAAAGTAGCTTGAAGCGTTGTTAAAGTAAATTGGAGCGATGTTAAAATAGTTTGGAGCAGTGATAAAGTAAATTGGAGCAATGGTAAGATAGTTTGGAGCGTTGATAAAGTAAATTGGAGCATTGATAATGTAAATTGGGGTGATGTTAAAATAGTTTCGAGCAGTGATAAAATAAATTGGAGCAGTGATAAAGTAAATTAAAGCGTTGTTAAGATAGTTTGGAGCGTTGGTAAAGTAAATTGGAGCGATGGTAAAATAGTTTGAAGCGTTGATAAAGTAAACTCTGTGGCATCCATCATTTGTAAAAAGACACTAAGCAATAGTGATCCTTGATCCAATCTTATTAGAAATACTAAAGTTGAAAACTGGAAGGACGGTAAGTAATAATTATTGGATACCAGTTCCACTACTTACATCCCAATCCGAAATTGTAAGAGTGCTGACTTGAAAAAAAGCGAGGATGTGAAAGAAGGAGCGAGGAAACATTTTCGGCTTTGTTCCTATTGCCCTATGTCAATGACTATTGTCCAGTGACCAATGCCTATCCCCTAAGGAATTTAAAACTTGCCATGCCACTTGCCGTTCACCTGAAACGTGCCGTCAGTCAAAATTGTCAAAACTATTTTGCGCAATCGCTTTTTCTCACCAGACAAAAAATAGATAGTGATCTCGTTGGCAGCAGCTTTACTTTTCAGATCATCTACAAAACCCATATCAAAGTGAAGTTCCGGCACCGACGATGTTTTGCGGGTCAGTAATTTTTTATCCTCCGAGTCAATAGCCACAATCTTTGCTTCATCTTCACGGATTTTGATTTCAGAAACATTTACTGTCAAAAAAGCCCGTGGAACCTGAATAGTTTTATCGTCTTGCATCTGACCGGTGTTGGAGTACGATGATGACAGCCCAATACCATTTTGCCCTTTGGCTTTGAACTTTAAATCAATCTGTACAAGATATTCACCTTCGTCTTTAAAGGGAATTTCATCTTGAAAGAAGAAAATGGCTATAAAAAGAAAGGAGAGTTTCATGATTCTTAATTGTTCAATATACCGAGGAATAGACTCTCGAACAATTTATACCCGAATCCTGATTGGGTGATTATTCTTAATATAATCAATGCATCCTGTCGCCACGTACCTGCAGCTCTTTCATAATAACTGCCTCTTGCGACAGAAGCTCATGCCAGCGAACATGAACCGCCTGCGCATCGCTATATTCCCTGGCTAATGATAGAAACGTTTTGTAATGCCCTGCTTCCGATACCATCAGTTCATAATAAAACTGCCGCAATGCTTCGTCACTTATTTCTTTCCATAACAACCGAAACCGCTCACAGCTGCGTGCTTCAATCAGCGCATTGAACAATAGTTTTTCAGTTAGCTGCTGCTCACGACTGCCGCCTTTCTTTACAAGATTGCCAAGCTGCTCTACATATTCATCTTTGCGAGGAGGGCCAAGGACAAGGTTTCTTTTCTTTAATTCGTTCAGCACCAAAGTAAAGTGCTGCCATTCTTCAGTTACCACAGGAGTCAGCGTGTCAACCAGTTTTACTTTATCATTGAATAAGACTATTAATGAAATGCAGGAAGACGCAGCTTTTTGTTCGCAGTAGGCATGGTCGGTAAGGATATCACCAATATTCTTTTCAGCGATGTCAACCCAGCGCGGATCAGTTGGCAACTCCAGGCCAAGTACATGCTTCTCCATGATCAATCAAACAAAATCAATTCAAATCCAAAGTCAACTGTATTCCTCACACCAGGATACAACGGCGTGAGCATATAACCCTGTTGGGTAAATTGCTGAAGCAAGTTAATGTATTTCACAAAAAAACGACCGCGTTTAATTCGTCCATTCAGGAAAACATCTGCGTTCCAAAAGGACGGACATGTAAAACTATCCTGTATATAATACTGCTGAATGGAAGGTGCATAACCCAATGCCTTGTAGGCCGATTTTTTATGCGCATCAATTCCAATTTGTATTTGCAACGCCCCGTTGAAGAGCACATTCTCATAACTCAGTTGCACATTGGTAAACCATGTGGGGATACTGATGGCATGATCATCATTGTTGATCAGCGAAGTGTAGATCACATGCGGTCTTAGATGAAAGCGTTTGAAGAGACGAATCTCCATTCGGGCTTCAGGTGATACTATTTGCTGATTGCCTCCGGATTGCATTGGTAATACCTGAGGCACATCTTTTGGCTGTACAAAATAGATATAGTTGCGAAGTGCCGTGTAAGTAAAGCCAGGAGAGATAAACAATGGCCCAAACTGCGCTTTGATGCGCCCGCTAAGTTGGTTCGAAAATGTATTACTAAAATTATTGACCCACGAGTTGTAGGCTCCGAAATACCCTTGCTGCATAAAGCCTGGCTTAGCCAACACACTATATAACTCACCATCAAGCCATGGCGTGCGCAGCGCTCCGTTGATTTTATAATGACCATCAAGCAAGTATTCTGCCTGCCCCGACAATTGACTTACAGAATCAAAGCGGAATGTGATTCGACTGCCAACATAGTTTTCTATACCGGTAGAGTTGGGTACCTGACCCTGCAAGCCACTCATGTTATTGCTATAGGATCGTAACTTATAGTAGAAGTCATAAAACAAAAATGCAGCATTGCCTTTTAACCCGATTTCATTTTGAATTACCTGAAAGGTATTAGCATCATTCACAAATGTGGTGTCTGCTTTCTCTGTATTGTATTTAAAATAACTTGTTGTCTCAGGGTTTGGCGTGATATGAAATGTATTGATCTGCTTGCTGATATCAAACGAGTGATGAAACTGCGCAGCTCTTGCCAGCTGATATTGATGATAAAAATGAAAAGCATTTCTTATTTCTTCGGTAGACCCAAATGAGCCAGCCGGATTACTCTGGCTTGAGGAAAGGAATGGCGATGCATTGGGATCAAAATAGGCTTTATAAGTAGAATCGACACTCGACAACTTTACTCCTCCGCTTTCCACCACATGGTGGCGTATCCTCCGGTAGCTAAGTAACATCCGGTAACGTTCATCTTTCGATTTATAAGATGTATACACATCATAGTATTGACTTTTCACCTGGTAGATCTTATTTCCGGCATAGGGTAATTGATTTGCTGAAAGAACCGGCCTGTAGTTAAAACCGAAGTTCCATCTTGCGTGAACGTTACGTGTAAATTCTATGTGAGTGATTGAGCGACCTCGGCCGCCCCAAATTATATTAATGCGAGAAAAGGGAGATCGTGTATCATAATGCCGGGGCTCTGCAGTTTCATAGTAAAGATCATAAACTTTGAAGCCCGAAGTCGCGCCTATTGTACTCTGCACTTGCGGGAAGATCGGATTTAGTGCCGTACCCACGTTCCCCAAGTCCTGATATTTGTTTTCAAATCGCTGCACAAAATTCCAGCGATGCAAATTGTAAATAGAAGTATCCAGCGTCCGGTATTTTTTCTTGTTCTCAAAAAGCTCTTGCTCAGTAATAGAAAGCGTGGTCTTAGGACCATAGATAGCCCTCGCCGAATCGTTGACAATTTTAGAACGCGTTCTTTTAGTTGATTTCGGAACGTCATCCTTCGCGGGCTGCTGTACCACCTTTCTGCGGTTAGGAAGATCCTGAGAAAAAGCCTCCTGGCAGAAAAGGCAAATCACTATTAAAATGGAAAAACGGATCAACACGAGTTCAAATTTTGAGAGAGTTCAATTGAGACTTTATTCTTTTCGCGATCGAATCATCAAATTCCGAACCATTATTTAATAAATAGGCCTCTACAGGCAAATAAAACCAAAGTTTCTTGTCAATAACTCCATTTAAAGCAGACGATATCAGCTTTACCATGTCTTTTTCTGTGGTGAGAACAGATGCCCCGGAGCCTGCTTTCTCCTGAATCATCTCGATGTCTTTTGGAAGATATTCGTAGTGATCATCATACCTAAAATGATGAATTAGTTCAAACTTGGAAGAGACATAATCAACCATTGGCTGTGGATTGGCAATCCCGGTTACCAATATGATTTTATTCTTTATAGACGCCTCGCCGTCCAATGAAATAAGGTCTTTATAACGAATGCCTGAAAAGAACACGGGCTTCTCACCAGCATAATTAAGTGCTGCTTTTTTAACCTTCGTTTTCATTTCGACGGAAATGTCTTTGCATTTTGTCACTACTAAAATATCTGCCCGATTACTTCCCATACGAGGTTCGCGGAGCCGGCCCATCGGCAAGACATAATCAGTAAAGAAAGGCTTCGAGAAATCGGTAAGTAAAATCGAAAACAATGGTTTTACCGCCCGATGTTGAAATGCATCATCGAGTAAAATGACCTGAAGAGAAGGTTTACCGGCAAGTAGTTTGTTGATTCCTGCAACACGGTCTTCACAAACAGCAACTGAAACCTGCTGATGATATTTTTTATAGAATTGAAATGGTTCGTCGCCAATCGAAAAGGCATCATCTTGCTCGCCTGCCAGCCGAAACCCCTTTGTGTGCCTTCCGTAGCCACGGCTTAAAATAGCTATCGAATAATCCTTCTTTAAAAGTTCCACCAGATACTCGATCATTGGTGTTTTGCCCGTACCTCCTACATTTAGGTTACCCACACTTATCACAACCCTGTCGAAAGAAGTAGATTTCTTCCACCCCAAGTCATATAGCAGGTTTCGGACATGCATGACCATTGCATAAAGCCAAGAAAAGGGTGCCAGTAAATACAATAGCATGCGGTCGCGGTCTTTTTCTAATTTTGGTTTCAAAATTAACCAATCGATGACAACAGCAACGATAAAAGATGTAACCAATCATTTGGAGATGCTCGCTCCCAAGTCATATCAGGAGAGCTACGACAACTGTGGCTTGCTTACCGGAAACGCCGATGTTGTTGTAACAGGCGTCCTGGTGACTCTTGATTGTACCGAAAATGTAGTTGACGAAGCCATCAAGAATAAATGCAACCTTATTGTAGCACATCATCCTATAATCTTTAAGGGATTGAAGAGAATCACTGGCCAGACTTATGTAGAACGAACAATTATCAAAGCCATCAAGAACGATATTGCCATTTATGCAATACATACCAATCTTGACCATGTGCACACTGGTGTGAATAAAAAGATTGCTGAGAAAATCGGATTGAAGAATGTGAGAATCCTTCAACCCCGGAAAGATACCTTGATGAAGTTGGTCACTTTTATTCCCAAAGAAAAGACCGGAGATGTACTGAATGCCTTGCACAAAGCGGGCGCGGGGAATATAGGCAACTATAAAAATTGCAGTTTTCAGGTGATTGGTGAAGGTACATTTATGCCTACTGGAAACGCAACGCCTAACATTGGCAAAACGAACCAATTAGAGCATGTTGAAGAAACTCGCATAGAAGTCATTTTTCCTGAACACCTGAGCAGAAAAATAGTAGAGGCGCTTAAACAGGCACATCCTTACGAAGAGGTTGCCTATTACCTTTCCAGGCTTGAAAATGAAAACCAGGAAGTTGGTGCAGGGATGATTGGCGATTTGGAAGTTGCTATGGAACCAATTGCCTTCCTTAGCGGTTTGAAAATACAGATGAACGTAAACCTTATCCGTCACACTGCTACCTCAAAAAAAGAAGTAAAAAAAATAGCAGTGTGCGGCGGTGCGGGAAGTTTCCTTTTACCACAGGCTATCTCGCAAGGAGCCGATGTTTTTGTCTCCGCCGATTTCAAATACCATGAGTTTTTCGATGCTGATTCTAAAATCATGATAGCAGACATTGGTCACTATGAAAGTGAACAATTTACAAAAGACTTGCTGGTAGAGGTTTTGAAGGAAAAATTTAGTACTTTTGCGATCATTTTTTCGAAAACGGACACTAACCCACTAAGCTATTTCTAAGTAATGGAAAATCAGACAGTTGTACAGAAGTTGGAAGCGTTAGTAAGACTACAATCCATTGATTCTAAGTTAGACGAGTTAAAAAAATTAAGAGGTGACCTTCCTGACGAGGTTCAGGACCTTGAGGACGAGATGGAAGGCTACAAAGTTCGCCAAAGCCGGTTTGAGACCGAATTGAAGGATCTTGAAGATGCCATCAAAAAGAATAAAGAAGGTATAAAAGAGGCTGAAAAGCTTGTAAAAAAATACAACGATCAGCAGAAGAACGTTAAGAATAACCGTGAATTTGATGCTATTACCAAAGAAGTAGAACTGCAAGAGCTTGAAGTGCAGATTTGCGAAAAACGCATCAAAGAGGCGAAGGATAAAATAGATGCCAAGAAGACCGAAATCGCTGCAATCGATGCTTTAATCAAAGACCGTGTTCAGGATTTAGAT
>Ga0206902_10208_pt1 | contig 14705 bp, 13 predicted proteins | sample Alteio_BWOrgHeat_44_FD_153242 | JGI IMG/M metagenome (GOLD analysis project Ga0206902, IMG submission 153242) | Enriched cells from forest soil in Barre Woods Harvard Forest LTER site, Petersham, Massachusetts, United States -... | ecosystem: Environmental > Terrestrial > Soil > Temperate forest >... | reverse complement strand
TTGACCCCAAGGGGATTCGAACCCCTGTTATCGGAATGAAAATCCGGTGTCCTAGACCAGGCTAGACGATGGGGCCTTACTGCGCATCGAGCGCAAAAAAGAGGGTTTCAATTTAATGATTCGCCGAATTTCGTGCAATGCATTTTCAAGAGCAGCACAGAAGAATCACAAACTGATGTTGGAAATCTCTAAAAAACGCAAAGGCGCTAAGACGCAAAGGCGCAAAGAAAAAACAAAGATCAAAAAACAACAAGATATACAAGATCGCCTTCGGCGACAGGATCCTTTTGAATTATGAATGCTGAAGTATGAATTATGAAAAGCAATCATGTCTTTTTTTCATACTTCATAATTCAGATTTCATACCTTAAATATATCCTGCCGTCGAAGACGATCCTACTTTCCTTGTTTTTCTTTTTTCTTTGTGCTCTTTGTGTCTTTGTGGTGAATCAAATTGCTGTGACTTCGCGTTCTTTTTTCTCGCAGAGATCGTCTGCTTCTTTGCAGAATTTATCTGTGAGATCCTGAACTTGTTTCTCGATATGCTTCATCTCATCTTCAGTGATGACGCTCTTACCTTTCTGTGCACGAGCATCCTCATTAGCATCACGACGGACATTGCGAATGCTCACTTTAGCATCTTCGCGGCGCTTCTGACACAATTTCGCCATCTCTTTACGCTGCTTTTCATCCATCGGAGGAATCTTGATACGAATCACGTTGCCGTCAACAATCGGCATAAAACCTAAATTCGCTTTTTCAATCGCTTTGGCAATAGGACCTTTCAGGTTAATGTCAAAAGGCGTAATCATCAGCTGACGTGCTTCTGGAGATGTTATAGACGCTAATTCCTTGATACGCATTTGCGAACCATATGCCTCCACAACCACTCCATCGACCATTCCAGTGTTTGCTCTGTTCGTGCGAATGCTTTTTAGCTCTTCCTTGAAATGATCGATCGCTGCTGTCATTTTCGCTTTGGCGTGATCCAAGATTCCCATATCTATTCTCCTTTAACTAATGTGCCTTTTTTTTCAGAAAGAATATCCAAAATTGGTTTTTTTCCCAAGAGTTGCATATTGAATACAAAGATTGGAATCTTGTTACTTCTGCACAATGCAATAGAAGTGGCATCCATGACTTCCAATTTTTCTGCTAAGATTTGCGAATAAGTAATTTCAGGATAAAGCACCGCGTCACTATGTTTGAGAGGATCTTTGTTGTAAATGCCATCGACTTTTGTTGCTTTGAGAATGATGTCAGCATGAATCTCGCTCGCTCGCAATGCTGCAGCAGTATCTGTTGTAAAATAGGGATTTCCCGTTCCACCAACAAAAATAAGGACTTTTCCTGTTTTCAGAGTATCTAAAGCATGGTTCCAGTTATATCTTTCTGCCACCGTTGGACAATCTAATGCACTCATCACATGGGCGTCGCAATTTAAAGATTCCAACGCTTGTTTCAACGCGATACCATTAATTAAGGTGGCAAGCATTCCAATATGATCTGCCGGAGTCCTCTGCATGCCCAATTCTTTTAGATTCACACCACGGAAAATATTGCCACCACCAATTACAATAGCGACTTCCAATCCATTGTCACGCATCTCTTTGACATTCTTGGCGATCGCTGTGCAAGCAGATGTAGAAATCCCAAACTGTTGAGAACCCATGAGGGATTCTCCGGAAAGCTTAAGTAATAAGCGTTTGTAGCTAAGTTTTTTTGTCATTTTTTTTCCTAAAATGAATGTGTAACTCTAATTTAATAGAATGCTCTTGTCAAGCGATAGAAGAAACAGTTGCACAAAAATTCTACTGAATACTGTTTACTGTTTACTGTTTACTTTCTATAATAGTCGTTTCCCTGCAACAGAAGGATGAACCATGCATCTAAAATTGAAAGATAACAAAACTATTGAGTTACCAGAAGGCAGCACCGCAAAAGATCTTGCCGACAAACTGAACATGAAAGGCCCACATCAAGCCCTAGGTGCCAATATCAATGGAAATAACTACGATCTTTCCTACCCCTTGAAAGAAGGCGATGTTGTCAATCTTTGGAGCTTTGATGACAAAGAAGGCAAAGAGATTTTTTGGCACACATCTGCGCACGTTCTGGCACAGGCTATTTTGCGTTTATGGCCTGACGCACAACCTACAATAGGCCCTCCAATTGACAACGGATTCTATTATGACTTTGGAAATTTGACGATTTCCGATGCAGATTTCGATAAAATCGAATCGGAAATGGAAAAAATCGTTTCTGAAAATTATCAATCTAAAAAAGAAACTTTTGCTAACAAACAAGAAGCATTAAAATGTTTCGGCAAAAATAAATATAAGAAAGAACTCATAGAAAGTTTTGATCCCAATGAAGCCCTCACAGCCTATCGTCAGGGAGAATTTTTTGACCTTTGCCGCGGACCACACCTTTTTAACCTAGGAAAAATCAAAGCGCTGAAAGTGTTAAAAACTTCCGGAGCCTACTGGCATGGCGATCAAAAACAAGACGTCTTGACACGTGTGTACGCCATCTCATTTCCTGATAGAAAAATGCTGAAAGAGTACCTACAGCAACTTGAAGAAGCAAAAAAGCGCGACCACAAAATTTTAGGACCAAAATTAGAACTGTTCTCGCTAAAAGAGGAAGCTCCAGGAATGCCCTTCATACATCCTAAAGGCATGTATGTGTGGACACAACTGATCGGATTTATCCGAGGCCTCTTAGACAAAAATGGATATGTCGAAATTAAGACTCCCACAATGATGACGCGCGAACTTTGGGAAAAATCTGGGCACTGGGCCAATTACAAGCAAAATATGTTCACGTCGCAAATCGAAGAGAGAGAATTCGCCATCAAGCCCATGAACTGCCCTGGATGTATCTTATATTATAAAGGCCATAATCACAGTTATCGCGAATTACCTTTACGCATAGCGGAAATAGGCAATGTTCATCGCTATGAGCCTTCAGGGTCTCTTTCAGGACTGTTTCGGGTAAGAAGCTTTCATCAAGACGATGCGCACATATTTATGAAGCCTTCAGATATTCAATCGGAAATTTTGGCCGCATGTAATCTTGCGAATATTTTGTACACAACCTTTGGCCTTGAGTATCACTTAGAGTTATCGACTAGACCTGAAAAAGGAACCATTGGGAGCGATGAAGAATGGGAAACAGCGACAAAAGGTCTTAAAGGGGCTTTGGATGCCACAGGCCGTCCTTACCGCGTCAACGAAGGGGATGGAGCTTTCTACGGACCAAAAATCGATTTCCATATTCGTGATGCAATTAACAGAACATGGCAGTGCGGTACAATCCAATTAGATATGGCCTTACCAGAAAAATTTGAGCTTGAATACACAGCAGCGGATGGCAGCAGACAACGCCCTGTGATGATCCACAGAGCCCTTTTCGGATCGTTAGAGCGATTTTTTGGAATTTTGATCGAGCACTTTGCCGGACGTTTTCCTCTTTGGATCAGCCCTGTGCAGGTTAGAGTGATCACCGTTGCTGATCGACATGAACCGTATGCTGCTGAAATCTATAATAAGGTGAAAGAAGCCGGATTCCAATGTGAGATCGATGCGACAAGCGAATCGGTTAGTAAGAAAATTCGCAATGCACAATTAAGTCAAGTGAACTACATGTTAACTGTTGGCGACAAAGAGATTGAAGACAAAACTGTGACCTTACGCACACGTGACAATGTTGTGAAAGGCGAAATGAACCTGAATGAATTCTTAGAAACAATCGCCAAAGAAAAGCAAGAGCGTTCTCTAGTGTCCCCTTTTAAAGAATAATGGACATCATGGACGAAATGGACTGAATGGACGAAATAGACATTAACTTTTGTCCATAACGTCCATACAGTCCATTTCGTCCATGACGTCCATACTTAGGAATTATATGCTTAACGAAATTAAAAATGAATCTTTTGACACGCGTGAAAGGGCAATTTTAGACTTTTGGCAGAAACATAAAATCTTCGAAAACTCTGTCGAATTTCGTCAAAAAAATGCTCACTTCACATTCTATGATGGTCCACCATTTGCAACAGGGTTGCCTCACTATGGACATCTGTTAGCAGGAACCATTAAAGATGTTGTGCCACGCTACAAAACGATGAAAGGCTTCTGCGTGCCTCGACGCTTTGGCTGGGACTGTCACGGATTGCCAATCGAGAACGAAATCGAAAAACTAAAAAACCTATCCGGCGCCGCTTCGATTGAAGAATATGGTGTGGCAAACTTCAATGAGGAGTGCCGAAAAATTGTTCTACGCTATACTGAAGAGTGGAAATCTATCGTCACGCGGATGGGCAGATGGGTCGACTTCAACAACACATATAAAACCATGGACCTTCCGTTTATGGAATCGGTCTGGTGGGTGTTTAAACAGCTTTATGACAAAGGATTGGTTTACGAAGGATATAAGGTAATGCCGTTCTCAGCTAAGCTAGGAACCCCTTTATCCAATTTTGAAGCCGGTGAAAATTATAAAGAAGTAGACGATCCAGCACTCACAGTAGCCTTTGAAGATGCCGACGAGGCCAATACCTATTACCTCATATGGACAACAACACCATGGACTCTTGTTTCCAACCTTGCCATCATGGTCGGGCCCGAAATCGATTATGTTAAAGTCAGAGATTTTGCCTCCGGGAAAATCTATATCCTTGCTGAAGGACTATTAGAGGCTGTATTTAAAGGTAAAGAATTTGCAGTCATAGAAAAGTTCAAAGGTCTAAAATTAAAAGGAAAGCGATACAAACCGCTTTTCAACTACTTCAATGATAAAGCAGATGAAGGTGCCTTCAGGATTATCCTTGAAGACAGTGTGGCCCTTGATGAAGGTACAGGCCTTGTGCACTCTGCTCCAGCTTTTGGTGAAGTCGACTTCTACGCATGCCAAAGAGAAGGTATTTCCTTAGTATGTCCTGTCGATAACAATGGTCTATTCACAAATGAAATTCCTGAATACACCGGACAATTTGTTAAAGATGCCGACAAAGACATCATCAAGCGTTTAAAACAAACCGGTCACATTTTTCATCACACTCAATTGCACCACAGATATCCTTTCTGTTGGCGTTCTGACACGCCTTTAATTTACAAGGCGATGACAACATGGTTTGTTGCGGTAGAAAAAATTAAAGATGCTGCTGTCAATGTAAATAAAAAGATTCACTGGACTCCAGAACATATCAAGGAAGGAAGATTTGGAAAGTGGCTTGAAGGAGCTCGTGACTGGGCCATCAGTAGGAATCGCTATTGGGGAACACCTATTCCAATTTGGAGAGCTGAGGATGGAGAAATTGTCGTCATTGGAAGTATCGCAGAGTTAGAAAAAGCAACAGGCAAAAAAATCAAAGATCTCCATAGGCACTTTATTGATGATCTCACATTTGAAAAAGACGGAAAAGTATTTAAACGTGTTCCAGAGGTGTTTGATTGCTGGTTTGAATCGGGCTCCATGCCTTATGCACAAAATCATTATCCTTTTGAAAATCGTAATCTTTTTGAAAATAATTTTCCTGCCGACTTCATTGCAGAAGGTTTAGATCAGACCCGAGGTTGGTTTTATACGCTCACAGTATTGTCAACGGCACTATTTAACAAACCTGCATTTAAGAATGTTGTGGTAAACGGTATTGTCTTGGCTTCAGATGGCACCAAAATGTCCAAGCGCCTTAAAAACTATCCGGATCCTCTTGAAGTCATTCACAAATATGGAGCAGACGCTGTTCGCTTATATATGATGCATAGTCCTGCGGTTAAGGCTGACGATTTATGCTTCTCAGAAGCAGGTGTAGAGCTCGTTTTGCGTCAAGTTATGATTCCATGGTGGAATGCGTACAGTTTTTTTATCACCTATGCACGCATCTACAATTGGAAGCCCAAAAAAATGGTGAAACCAAAAGCTGTAATCGACCGTTGGATGTTGTCTGTCTTAAACAAACTCATTCATGAAGTCGAAGAAGGTATGGATGAGTATGACTTAAGCAGAGCTGTAGAGCCGTTTGTAGGATTTATTGAGCAACTTACTAATTGGTACATTCGTCGTAGTAGAAGACGTTTCTGGCAGGATGAAGCCACACAAGATCGCGACGAAGCCTTTTCAACATTGTATGAGGTACTTCTTAATCTTTCAAAAATCGCCGCACCTTTTGTGCCTTTTACAAGCGAAATGATCTATCGCAATTTACGCACAGAGCATATGCCTGAGTCCGTGCATCTTTGTGATTACCCCGTATATCATGCAGATTGGCGCGATAAAGACCTCGAGGATTCAATGTCAGCGGTACAAACAGCTGTCAGTCTAGGTCACTCGTTGCGCAAAGAACACAAATTAAAAGTGCGTCAGCCATTATCGACAGCCCACATTGCATCTGCTGAAGATAGAACACTACACTTTCTCAAAGATCAAAAGCATTTAATTGAAGAGGAATTAAATGTTAAAAATGTGGCTTTTGGTATTAACGAAACCGAGTTTGTTGCCTTGAAAGCCAAACCAAATTTTAGGGTATTGGGAAAGAAAGTCGGAAAAAAAATGAAAGCCGTTCAAGAAGTGATTGATAAGTTTGACCAACAGCAACTCGAAACATTACTAGAAGGCAAAAATCTCACCATTGCTGTCGATGGGGAATCCATTGAACTTTCACCGGAAGATGTGCAAGTGGAGCGCAATGTGCATGAAGGTGTGATTGCTGCAAACCAAGGGCACATCACTCTTGCTTTGGAAACAGCCTTGACTGAGGATCTACTTTTAGAAGGAATCGCAAGAGAATTGATCAACAAGATTAATACGATGCGACGAGATAATGGATATGCTGTCACAGATCGTGTAAACGTAAAAATGAGAACTACAGATCGTGTGAAACAAGGTTACAATCTTTTCAAAGAGTACATCGACAATGAGGTGTTAGCCACTTCTGTGAGCTTTGATTCTATTGAAGGCCCTGAAATCGACCTCAACGGCGAACCAACCGTTATCCTTTTGGAAAAGAGTTAATATTCAGGCCGAAGGCCTGAGACTGATTAATCGATTTTCAGTCGCCCTACGGGCTCAAATGTTTTATTATTCGTTCCCACAGTTCCCTTCGGTCACTCCTATATAACAGTCTTAATCTCGATCTTGATCTTGATCTTAATCATTCCATCTTTTACGTGTTGTGCAAGTTTTTTTTATTGTGTCGCCAGTTCCTGGCTCAATGTATTAGCTAATCTACCGTAGACTCCTCGCTTCGCTCGTCATCTACGGCTAGCATATGTCATCGCTTCGCGACTAATTACCACTTCGTGGTTTCTGCTTAAAGGCTTTTTTTGTCGCTGCGTGATTGTTACCATGTGTCGGCTAAATGCTATAAAAAAAATTCGCGAAGCGATAAATAGTCGCGAAGCAATGACATATGCTAGCCGTAGATGAGCGCAGCGAGTCTACGGTAGATTAACTAACACATTGAGCCAGGAACTGGCGAAACAAGTTAGGAAAAACTTTCGCATCGCGTTATTGAAAGGAAGATCAAGATCATGATCAAGATCGAGATTAAGATCCTTAGCTTAACGCGCATGGGCTAAAACAGACGCCCTACGGGCTTAGGGCCATAATTTGAAAACAAGTTTGTCGTATAAAACTAGCAAAAATCAACACCCTACCCTACGGGCTAATGCAACAGCACTACTAATAATTCTACTGAATACTGTTTACTATTTTTCACCAAAAATAGACTCGGCATCGCCGAGCCATGATTCAGCTCCAATTGTCGTCTTGATACCGTGTCCAGGATAAACAATCGTCTCCTGAGGTAGTTTTGAGAGCTTCTTTAACGAATCCCACATTAGATTGGGTCGTGCTGTTGGAAAAGACAAATTCCCAATGCTCCCTTTAAATAAGGTGTCACCAGAAATCAAAATTTTGAGTTCCGGACAATAAAGACATATACCTCCTGGCGTATGCCCAGGAGTATGTATGACATGAAGATGCAGATTGCCCAAAGAAATTTTATCTCCATCATTAAGCAGAAAATCTGGCTGAACACCCGGAATATCGATCCAACAAGGGAGTCCATCACTTCCTGGCTGTATCAAATTAGGAGCGTCTTCAGCATGAATATAAACGGGAATTTTATAATGATTTTTGATTTCAGCTGTATCGGCAATATGGTCCCAATGAGAATGTGTGAGTAAAATAAATTTAGGATTTAGAGAATGATTTTGAATGTTGCTGATGATTTTAGCGGCACTTTCCGGAGCTGGATCAATGATTGCCGCCTGCTTTGTTTCAGGACATGCCAAAACATAAGCGTTGGTATAAAACGGGCCGGAGGGTAATGGAGTAATCATTAGACCTCTTTCGAAACTGCTAACGGTCCATATTCGAGATTATTTTCTCTCTAGGAACTCGCACAGGCTTCGAAAATAAGAGGGCAATATTAAGTCAATATTGCCCTCTTATTTTTGCGAGTTCCTAGAGGAAAAGAACTCGAATCTGGGCCGTTATCAGTTTCGAAAGAGGTCTATTGCACTGGAGAGGACTTGAACCTCTAACCTCCCGGTTCGTAGCCGGGTACTCTATCCGGTTGAGCTACCAGTGCAGAGTAGAGCCCGAAATCATGCCATATTATCGCTCTTTTGTTCAAGGGTGATATTTTGACATAGGGAACAAGAAAAAGTATGAAGTATGAAGTATGAAAAATGGAAACATAAACTCTTTTTCATAATTCATACTTCATAATTCATACTTATTTTTCCTATCCCAATAGAGCATCATGGATGTTGCGCAGGAGTCCATTTTTGTAAAAACGGTGCTTAAACATTGCTTTGCGGCTGATGAAAAAGTTGCCTAAGCAATATTTTTGGTAGGCTTCGAATAACTCTTTCTGCTGTGGGTTTAATAGCTGTTGATGTCTTTCCAAAAATAGTGATGCTTGCTTTGCTCGTTTCCTTTTGTTGCTAGTGGCTTGCGATTTGGTTCTCCAGTACTTTTTGATGCCATTTATCAAACCATATTGTTGAGCTCCGGTATGATTCTGACCATGCTGACGATACAGCATGAGAGCTTCATCAACAATGCCTATTTGACCAAACACAACAGCACACAAAGCTATCCACCAATCATGCATTAAAGCCTCGTTAGGAATAGGATTGGATAGCTTGGCAAGAGGTCTATTAATTAAAGCTGTACACCCTGTCACCATATTCTGAGCTAATACTCGATTTAATATTGGCTTGACATGACATCCAAGATGAGCATATTGCCAAAACGAAGGATGTAAAACATTAAGTTGTGTATCGACAACTTGTAAATCTGTATGAACGAGAAGGGGTATATTTTTTCCGTACTTTTTTTCCAGTTTTTGCATTTTTTCGAAGCTTTTCTGAATCTTATTCGGCAACCAGAGATCATCTTGATCAGAAAACATCAAATAAGGTGCTGTCGATGATTCTAATAAATGAGAAAAATTTGCCACTACACCTTGCTGTGGACCAGATTTAGGTAAAAGCTTGATTCTTGAATCTTTACTTGCAAAAGAATTGATAATTTCTACTGTGTTATCTTTTGAGCCATCATCGCTTATGTTGAGAATCCAATCCTCATAGTTTTGATTTTGTATCGACTGAATCTGCTCGGCAATGTGTTGTGAACCTTGATATGTTGCCATCAAAATTTCAATTGTAGATCTCATAAGCCTGTTTGCGTTGTAAATTTATTTCTCTGCCCGTTAAGAAAAACAGAACATATAAAATTCCGCTTGTCAATGAGATCAAAAACGGGTTTGTAAATCCGGCTAAAAGCCAACAGATAAACAATACAAATAAAGAGGTTTTAGCAGTTGTGAAAGGTCTTTTTAAGATTGTCACAGCAATTAAACATAATGCAAATAAAATAAACGTCAAACCGACGACTCCAAATTGCATCAAAAAGGCAACCCATTGCACTTCATAAGAGTGTAAAATTTTTCCATCACGAATGGCATTCTCAGCATAGCCTCCAAGCCCTTTTCCAAATACCGGATAATTTTCATATTCTTCCAATAATGCACGTACTTGGACCATTCTTGTGTCATCCGAAGCAGCAGTATCGGTGCTAAACAAACGCCTTTCAACAATCTTATAAACGTTGTCCACTCCGATTAAGTAAACTGCCGCTATTAACGAAACGGTAAAAATGGGAATAAATTTTTTCCAGGTTTCAAGTTTCAATGTGATGCCATGCAAAAACAAGGAAAGGGCCCCAGCAAATAGCAACAAGCGGGAAAAACTAAGAAAAATTGTTAATATAGAAATAACTAAAAAGCTGATTTTGAAAGTTTTTTTCCATTCAATGCCCAAATTTTTTGCCTGCAAGAAAAAGAAAAGAAAAAACGGTGTTGCAATATCGATTGAGGTTTGTAAGCGTGGAATGATGCCAACAATTCCCATGCTCATAAAGCGCACACCCAATTTATCAATAACACTCCACATATTGATGAAACCTAATAGATGGAAAATAACCAGAAAAAGTTTTGCGAAAGAGTAGGCAAAATTAGCATAGATCATGGTTTTCAACATTCTCTGAAAGGAGATAATGTTTTCCGAGACCAAATAGATGGTGGCAAGCACAACAGAAATTGTGAGCAGAAAGATTTTAAACTGGTCCCAGGTGCTATTTAGAGGCGTTTCATTATGCACAAGGCTCACAAAACACCATGTCAAAAGAAACGCCTGGCTTAGCAGAAGAAAAGCTAAAGATTTTAGCTGAAGAGATGTGATTGTCTTTTTTGCGATGATGTAGAGGATGATGTTCAGCATAGAAAAAATAAACGCCAAACTTTTGATGCTAAGTAATCCGTGACTTCCATCTGAAGGCACTGTTAATCCAGCGACAATAAGAATGGTATAAGGAACAATGACTAAAGATCTTAATAAGTGTGGGGGAGTCGGAATAATCATAAGTTGAGGAGTATACAGTATACTGTAGACAGTAGTCAGTAGAAAAATGACACTGAACAATAAATGAAAAAAAGCTAATAAGAAATTTACAAATTTGTCTATAATAAAGGCAAATAAAAGCGTGGGTATATGCCAGAAATTTGCCGATTTTTAGGAATAGTCATTTATATTTATTATAATGATCATAATCCTCCGCATTTTCATGCAGAGTATGGAAAGCATAGAGCAATTTTCTCAATAGACACCTTAAAACTAATTGATGGCAAAATGCCGAGACGAGTTGTTTCTCTTATTTTGGAATGGGCTGATTTACACCGTGATGAATTAATAGAAGACTGGAATCTTGCAATGAAAAAAAGCCCATTAAATAAAATTAAACCCTTGGTTTGATATGCATATCGTAAAAAAAATGAAGTACGTTGATAGTTATAAATTAGCGTTAACCTTTGATGACAGAAAGACAAAAATTGTCGATTTAGAACGCTATCTTGATAAAGGTGTGTTTTTGCCTCTAAGAGATATTGACTACTTTAAAAAAGTTCAATTAAATAACGAAGCTGGCACGATTGTATGGCCTAATGAAGCTGATTTTTGTCCCGACGTTTTATATAAAATTGGTAAAGAAATGAAGGATTAAACGTTCTACGTTACTCTTCCTTTTATTTACACCCAACATTATCCCTTTTCATTAAAAAAGCATGCATTTTAAAGCAGAATCCTCTATAATATATACTTAACTTTTTTAAAGGATCACCATGTACTTGGTACTGCTGCTTTACGCGTTGTTTGCAAGCGTATTCACCTTTGCAAAATATGGTCTGGAGTATGCTCAACCGTTCTTCTTGGTTGGTTCCAGAATGTTTTTGGCTGGGATCATTCTCATTGCGTACCAACTATACAAAAATCTTGATCAGATTGATTTTCGCAAATTGCCTTATGGCAAAATCTGTATGCTGGCAGCCTTCAACATCTACTTGACAAATGTTTTTGAGTTTTGGGGCTTGCAGTATCTCACCTCATTTAAAGCCTGCTTTATCTATAGTTTGTCACCATTTCTTTCAGCACTACTTTCCTATTTTGTCTTTTCAGAAACCATGTCGAAAAAGAAATGGATCGGATTAATTGTTGGATTTGCTGGATTTCTTCCCATTTTGCTTAACGAAACGAACAATGAGGAGCAAACGGGACATCTTCTTCTCTTTTCCTGGGCTGAAATTGCCGTTATGATGGCTGCGGCTTGCAGTGTTTACGGTTGGATTCTTTTGCGGCAACTGGTGAAAGATGAAGCGCTTTCTCCGCTAACAGCTAATGGGATGAGCATGTTAATCGGCGGCGCAATGGCGCTGGCGCATTCTTTCGCGGTCGAAAACTGGAATCCTGTTCCCTTTACCCAGTTTGTGCCGGTTTTGGAGTGCACAATCTTTTTGGTGATCATTTCGAATTTGATCTGTTACAATTTGTATGGAGTATTGCTTAAAAAATATTCCGCAACATTTATCTCGTTTGCAGGATTTACAACTCCGCTATTCACAGCTCTTTACGGCTGGTTCTTTCTCGGTGAAACTGTAACATCGCCTTTTTATCTTTCAGCTGTTATAGTTTTTGCAGGGCTCTTTACTTTTTATCAAGAAGAGCTCCAGCGGGATTACTACGCTGTTGCAAATACAGCATCGAATTAATTAACTAGGAATTATGAGTACAGTTTCTACTGCGGATAGCTCTGCATTTGTTTCTGAAAAGATTTCCACTCCAAACACCCTCCAAGACGTTATTAGTGGCACCTTACCACAGTTTGAGCGTCTTATTCACCTCTACGCGCTATTTAACGGAGGCTTTCTTGTTGCTGGCTGTGCTGAGTTTCTGATTCTTCTTCTATTTTTTACTTTTTTTGCTAAGTCCGCATTGCTTGCTTTAAGTTTGGGAGTTATCTTCCTGACATTTTTTTCTTATTTCACTTTGCGTGTGTATCTGCAAACAAAAAAACCGGAACAGTTTGAAGATCTAAAAAATCAGTATCTTGAACAGTGCAAGACCCTTATAGGCTATCAAGAGGGCGATCCGGAAAAATATTTGGCTTTGGCTAGTGCTTGCACAAAATTGTCAGACAGTTTAATCGGCAAGGAACACACATTTTATTCGCTTCCACACTGGTTAAAACCGTTATCGCCATACATGGAAAAATTATGCTACTGGTACCACTGGCAAGATGTGCATTACATGAGAGAACTGATTCTTCTTAGCGCTATTGAAGAGAATATTAAGTACGTGAAGTTTGAACCAACAAGTTTGGAAGCGCACGCCTCTTTAGCAAATGCCTATGTCACACTTTCCACTCTTTATGCGCATACGCAAAATTCAGAGATTGATGATGAAACATGGATGCCCAGAGAAGAAAAAGAGACTGTATTGAGTCAGAAATTTAAAAAAGCTGCTGAAAGAGCGATTGAAGAGTTTAAGATATTAAACGATTTTGCACCGAATGACCCCTGGATCCATGTGCAGCTTGCTTATAGCTATCACGATTTAAATATGCCTCTACAAGAGATCTACGAGTATGAAATCGTGTTGTCACTATTGCCAGAAGATCAGGAAACGCTTTATAAATTAGGGATACTCTATTTTAAACAGGGACGCAATGCGGATGGTTTGCGTATTTTTGAGCAGCTGAAGCAACAAGATGCGCAGAAAGCAAACGAAATTATCTCCTATTATGGAGCCTATAAACCCTTTTCTCATGAATAATTTTACCGTGAGAACAACAGTAAACAGGATATACAAGAAAAAACAAACAGGATCAATAGGATCGAACAGGATCAAAAAAAAGATTTTTATTTTATGAATTAATTTTTCTTTTTTTATCCTGTCAGATCCTGCCTATCCTGTTTGTTTTTTTTCATGTTTATCTTGTTTGTGTGCTTTGTAAGGATATGTATGCAGAAAATGAAGATACTTCTTGTTGAAGATGAAGAAGATATTGCTGAAATGATCAAAATCCAAGCGGAACTGAATGGCTATAAAATTGTCATTGAAAACGATGGATTAAATGGTCTCAGGGCTATTGAGAGAGAAAAACCTGATCTGGTCATTCTGGATGTGATGCTTCCTGGGCAAAGCGGATTAGACGTTTGCAGAAAGATTAAAAACAATGCAAAAACGTTGAATATTCCTGTCATTATTACTTCAGCAAAGAGCGAAGAAGTGGATCAAATCTTGGGTTTGGAATTGGGCGCTGACGACTATGTGTGCAAGCCATTTTCAATGAAAATCCTTTTCTCACGTATACGTGCAGTGCTTCGTCGCGGTAAAGAGACAACCGAAAGTGCTCCGCCAACAATCTGTTTTGAACCGCATTTTACTTTGGATTTAGAAAGCTATCAGCTGCAAAAAAAGGGCAAACCTATCACTTTGACATTGTCTGAGTTCAATATTTTGAAAACATTGCTAAGCACAAGAGGCAAAGTATTATCGCGCAATCAGCTTCTAGATCAAATTGCAGAAGGCGATTCCTACATTGTGGATCGAAATATTGATGTCCACATTGCGTCATTGCGCAAAAAATTGGGCCCTAATTTCCGCAGCATTGAAACTGTGCGTGGCGTCGGCTACCGCTTCAATGAGGATTAGGCCAATCTATTTTGAATTGCGCGAAGCGAACTCCCGAAGGGGGTTATTCAATTGTAGCCCAGGGTTCAAGATGCCCTGAAAGGGCATTTAACCCTGGGACTTAAATGTCTTAAAATATGTACCCCCGAAGTGGGGTACTTCAAAAAT
>Ga0206902_10206_pt1 | contig 14954 bp, 10 predicted proteins | sample Alteio_BWOrgHeat_44_FD_153242 | JGI IMG/M metagenome (GOLD analysis project Ga0206902, IMG submission 153242) | Enriched cells from forest soil in Barre Woods Harvard Forest LTER site, Petersham, Massachusetts, United States -... | ecosystem: Environmental > Terrestrial > Soil > Temperate forest >... | reverse complement strand
TAATATAGCCAAGAGATGCGTGCGCATCTGCTAATAAAGGATCCAACTCGAGAGCGCGCGTAGCGCATGCCTCAGCTTTTAAAAATGTATAAAGAAGCACTGGAGCAATATCAAATTGTACTGAAACTTAATAGCAATTTTATACCGGGTATTGCTGCTATAGGACATGTTTACGGAGTATCGGGTCAAAAAGCGGAAGCCGAAAAAATATTAGCCAAATTTAAAGATATGGCTGCAAGAACATATGTTTCTCCCTATGCAGTCGCGCTGGTTTATCTCAGCATAGGTGACAAGGATAAAACATTTGAGTATCTTGATAAAGCATTGGAAGATCGCACGCACTGGCTCGTGTGGCTTAAACTTGATCCGAGATGGAACCCGATACAGACCGATAAACGATTTTTTATTTTAAAAAATAAAATCGGGTTGCCTGATTGATTTTTGAGAACAATTGCGCAAAAGGTTCAGTGCTCTGTGCGCACTTAAAATGCACATGTATCGACCTAGATTTTTTATTTTAGCGATACCGAAATTGGTGCTGGACAATTGAGTTTGATTGGTTTCGGGAATAACCCTCTCAGGAAATTAAACTAATATTGAAAATTTAAAGGCAATTACCAGTGATGGCGAAAGTCGCCTCGCAAAATAAAAAAGTTAATTCTGGAACTTCATGATTAACGGAAAATATTATATGAGATTTACAAATCTACTCGGCTAGTATTTTGTAGAGATTATTATCGCTGCCCGCCACATAAATAACACCTTGCGGATCGATCGTGATCGCGTAAAATTCAAGGTTTGGGTTGGATGAATTATCCACGATGGTATGCACTGAACCATCCGGGGATAGTTTGATAACCGATCCAATGGCTGCCATGTATATATTATTGTTTGGATCGATCGCCAAACCGAACACATCAAAAATAGTTTGCACAGAGGTAACAATCCCCGCAGCAGTAACTTTTCGCAGATGTTGGTTCAAATAATCAACTACATAAATGTTTCCCTGATTATCGAGACTAAGGCTGGTGGGTCCGTTGAAGAGCGCTGTGCTTCCTTGTCCGTCAGCAAAACCTGCAAGTGTATCTCCCGCAATTGTGCTCACAACTCCTGCCGCAGAGATGAGTCTGACGTCATAGCCAAAATACTCTGTGACATATATATTTCCGTTAGCATCTGCGGCAACATCAGAGGGGTAGTTAAATTCAGCAGAGGAAACGTTGCCGTTTAGATGCCCTGCGATGCCGTTGCCAGCGATGGTGGTGACAACTCCTGCCGGAGTTACTTTTCGGATCTTGTTGATGACGATATCCGCGACCAGCAGGTTGCCATCTTTGTCAATGGTAAGCCCTGCCGGACTGCTAAATCCCGCAGCACTTCCTGTGCCGTCGGCAGTTCCGCTGGAATCACCTCCCGCAAGTGTGGTAACCACACCCGCGTTAGTAACTTTACGGATACGCGCGTTCTCATAATCCGCAACATAAATATTTCCTTGTCCGTCTGCTGCTAGGTCGTTAATGCCTTTGAAAGAAGCGGCGGTGCCGGTTCCGTCGTTATAGCCGGCCTGGCCATTGCCAGCAAGGAGGCTCAGGCTATAGGTATACAGGTATTCGAACTGCGGACCCGTGGCTGTTTGATTGTTGGTAGAAACAGTAACTGCGCCGGTTCCTGCCCCTTTGGGGACTATCACCGTAAGCGAAGTTGATGATGCATTCTGCACGGTTGTTGTTACGCCATTAAATTTTACAGTATTGTTGCCTGCGATTGCACTGAAGCCGGTCCCCATAATGGTTACAACTGTCGAATATGCTCCGGAATCAGGACTGATGGAGGTGATCGTAGTTGCGATCTGCGATACCTGATCTTTTTTGCAACCAACAAAAAATCCGCTGGTCAGGATCAGGAAGAGAATGGATAGAAAGATGTCAGTTTGGTTTTTGGTGTGCATGGTGTATAGGTTTACAATTGATTGCAAAGTTCAGGTGCAGTTCAAGCGCTGCCTATACCCCGATATTGGTAATTTTTTCATACCCATTTCCGGGTAGCCTCTTGTATTCGCAGTTAAAGATTTCAGAGTAATTTGTTGTCGGCGGCATATTTCACAAGCGAAGCGGTATTCTTAAGACCAAGCTTGGCGATGATGTTCTTGCGGTGCGTCTCCACGGTATTATGACTTAAGAAAAGTTTAGTGGCAATTTCCTGGTTGGTCAATCCTGCAGCAACATAACGGATAATTTCAATTTCCCGACTTGTCAGGTGATCCGGTCCACCTGATGTTTTCCGCCTGGCTGAGCCTATATGGCGATAGAGATCCGAGCATAATTCCTGGCTCACATATTTTTCACCAGCCATAACTTTTTTTATAGCTGCCAGGAGTTCCAGTTTCCCGGTGTTCTTTATGATAAAAGCATCGGCACCTGCTTTGAGTAATTTTGCCACCACGGAAGCGTCCGAGATCATGCTCACCATGATGATTTTTACATGTGGTTTTTTCGATTTGATAAGTTCGGTGGCTTCGCATCCTCCGATCACCGGCATATTAATATCCATAAGGACGCAATCAATGTCTTTTTCGATGACAAGGTTGACCGCTTCTTCTCCGTCTCGAGCGGTAAAGAGCGTTCCGATAAGAGGCTCCCCAACAAGGATCGCGGACAGTCCGTCAATGATCAGTTGGTGATCATCAACAATCAGGAGATTAATGGTAGGTATATACATGGTCTTGACTATTGAATTGAAATGGTATTTCGATCAGCACGCTGGTTCCCTTTCCAGGGCTTGAATCAATACTAACTGTTCCCTGAAGCAGGCTGGTTCTGGCGGCCAGATTTTTTAATCCATATCCCTGGCGGTGCATGGCAAAATCAAATCCGTTCCCGTCATCTTCAATCATCAGCACGATTTTTTGATCCCGGTAGCCGACCTGTAGAGAGACATTTTTGGCATCAGCATGTTTGAGTACATTATTGATTAATTCCTGGGTAATACGGTAAAGTGTAAGTTCAAGACCCGGCGAAAGAGGTCCTCTTTCCATGCCGAATAAGATCAGGTCAACGTGCACCAGTTTCGTAATATTAATCCTGCTGATAAGGGTCTCAATGGCGGTCGTGTAACCAAAATCTTCCAGTATCTTCGGACTCAGATCAACGAGCATCTCCCGAACATCTTTAACCGTTTCATTAATCATTTCTTCAGTATGACCCGCAAGAAGTTTTGCCCCGTCAACGTTATTAATATCGAGGTTGCTTTGCAGTGCGGATATAAAAAGTTTGAGCGCAGAGAGCTTGGTACCGATATCATCATGTAGATCCCTGGATATTCGTTTGCGCTCATTTTCCTGCGTGGCGATCATCGTGTTGATCTGCCCCCGTTGCATATTTTTCAAACTGCGTACCCGCCAGCGGTATAGCCAGAATATTAGCGCAAGAATCACGAGTATCAATAATCCTTCAGCCCACCATAACCTCCACCAGGGTGGAGAGACGAGAATCCGGATATTTTTTTCACTCCATACGCCTTCCTCATTTAACGCCCTTATATGAAGGGTATACATCCCGGGTTCCAGGTTATTATAATAAGCGACCTGATCGCCAGCTCCCCGCCGCCACCCCTTATCAGAATTTTCCAGCATAAAAACTGTTGTGTTCTCTTCGGGGTGTGTGTAATGAATAGCTGTAAAATCAAATTCCAGGCTGTTTTGGTCATAGGTAAGGTTGAGCTGATTCGCATTCGGAAGTCGCCGGCGGGTATCGCCACCCGAATCTGCCGGTGCATTATATTGCCAAAAACTATTCACTACTATTTGCGGGGCCACGGAGCGTGCGGCAAATGCACCAGGGGAAAAATAATAATAGCCCGTAAAATCCGGGAATAATAATTTCCCGTCGTGATCCTTGTAGCAGGAAAGAATATATCCATGACTGCGTAGACTCACTGGGCTTACCCCGTTATTTTCCCCGAAGAAATAAGAGGAATCGCGCTTAGGGCTGATGCGCACTATTCCCCGGGATGACCCCAGCCAAAGATTCTTTTTTTCATCTTCCATGAGGTAGCCAATAAATATCTTTTCACCGCCTGGTTCTCCAAATTCAAACCTGGTAAACTTATCGTGCTTTGCGTCAAAAAAGTAAAGCCCTGCTTTTGTACCCGCCCATAGCTGCCCGGAAGCCTCTTCGTAGAGACAAGTAATGGTAAAAGTTGCCAGGTATTGTTTTTTCGTCTGGGTTCTGGTGTTCATCAGCCAGAGACCCCCGTCTTCGCATCCCGTCCAAAGCGTATCGCTGCCTTGTTTCAAAAGACAAGTGATCCAATCGTCGCTCATAATCTGAAGAGGATGAGGTTCACTCCAGTAATGTGTGAAGATTCGTGTTTGCGTATTCATGAGGTCAAGACCCCGTTGTGTTCCAACCCAGAGATGGTTGACGTCTTTGCGGCAAAAGGCGCTTGCCATCTCATCGGTAAGACTGTTGCTATCGGCTTGATCGTGGAGTATAGAGGTGAAACTGGTGCTGGGCGGATAGAAACTTGAGATACCGTGACCAGTTCCTACCCAAATTCCTGAGCCCGGATCACTGTATAATGCCACCACTTGATCACTCACCAGGCTACTGGGATCTTTGGCGTGATGAAGATAATTGGTGATCGGTCCGCCTGCGCTGTCGGCGCAATAGATTCCATGGGGCGTTCCCAGCCATAATTTTCCGGATGTGTCGGCTTGGATCGCAGTCACAGGATACTGAACCGTGAAATGCGGTACATCACGGCGGTAGGGATTGAAAATAAATATTTTTTCGTCCCAGGTACTGATCCATAAAAGCCCATCATGAGAGGTAAAAGCTGACCAACAGGTTTGAGAGTTGTAACCGCTCGCGCTTTCCTGTGTGGTTCCATAACGGCTCAAACTGTTTGATACCGGGTCAAATCGGGTGAGTCCATTTCGGAAACTGCCGATCCAGATAACACCGGAAGCGTCTTCCTTGATAAAAGTAATGTGGTCTTCAGCATCCATGAATCTTCCTTTCAGCGCGGGGCGGCTGAGTTTTTGCGGGCGCGCCGAGTCGTAGGATTGTCTATGAAAAATCCCGCGCTCCCTGTCCATAATATGCAAACCATCACCTGCGGTTCCTACCCAAAAATTGCCATGCGAGTCTTCCAGAATGGCGAGTACCCGGTTATCGGCAAGACTGTTCGTATCCTTTGGATTATGAAGCCAGCTGGTGAAGCATCCTTTGGCGGCATTGTAACGATTAAGTCCGCCCAAATTCCAGCCCCATGGGCTTCCGGTTCCGACCCAAATAGTCCCCTTACGATCTTCATAAACAACTCTTACCTCGTTTTGGCTCAGGCTTGTCGAATCATTTTCGTCATGGATAAAACGAGTGAACTTGCCGGTGCGCCGGTCATAATAATTCAGTCCGTTTCTTGTTCCGACCCATAGATTGTTATTATGATCTACCAGGATGGTATTGATGACATCTGAGCTTAAGGTTCCCGGATCTTTCGGATTAGTCCGGAAATGGGTGAATTTACCCGTTTGCGGATCATACCGATCAAGGCCCTTAAGAGTAGTTCCGATCCAGATCATCCCATCACTGTCAGCGGCAACACACTCAGTAAACATACCGCCCAGGGAATTTTCTTCGCCCGGCACAGGCGTAAAACTTTCCTGATGATAACCATCGAAGCGGTGGAGACCGGTTTCAGTCGCAAGCCACAAGTAACCATTATGGTCCTGTGTGATAGCCGTGATCAAACCAACGCTGGATTTATTGATAACAGGTACAGTGCTAAAAATGGTACCGGACAATTGCGCCTGCCCCGGCAGACCAGGAAGTATGCAGAAAATAAAAAGAAAAAATGTTAGACGGACGTTCATAAAAATTAAGGGGAGGGAAGCACATTTTGGTTAGCAAATTCAAAGCTGCGGCCGGGCGCTGCACTTGTCAGGATAAATTACATCTTTTTTTTATGGCGGCAATAAATAAATCATATAGTCAATAAATCGAGTGATCCCTCCCCGAAATTTTTAGCGGATACGGTTTATAACGGTAATGCATAGATAAAAATATACGCCACTCCTTAAAATGCCTATATCACGGATTGCTGGTTGCTGCAACAAACAACTGGTTAATTTAACATGTCGGAAAAATTTTTTTTGAACATTTTATTTATTTTGAAGGTAGGTTAACTGACTATCCCGGTTATAACTGCCCATGATGATTTCATTGGGATCAATAAAATTTTCATGAATGGTAACAGGATAACCCTGCCGGTTATAGGTATAATTAAATTCCTGCGTTACGGAAACATCCGGGAAATACTGTGGATAATAAGTATTCCAATATACAACCTCGTAGTCGATTTTTACGGGGTTAGACCGTAGCAGTGAAAGGAAAAATGTAGTAGGGTCGTTAAAAGCGAGAGTCCACCGGTTGGTTTGATAAAAAAATATATTGTCCTGCTGGCTAAACGGATTTCTTTTTCCATCGGTTGTTACAGCGGCCGTCAAGTAGAGATCATAGATTGTGGTGTCAGCCGCATTGGGCGGTATTGATTCCAAACTGTGCGTTTGATTTTCTTTGTTAACCTCTCCGGCATTTGGAGACACTGCATTTTGTAAATTTTTTTGGCGCGTGTCTGAAAACTTAGCGCCGATCTTTCCTATTGAAAGGGGATCATAACCTGGTGTACTGTTCTTTAGGGTATAAATATTGAAGTTTGAAATATTGCCCAAGTCATCATACTGGTAGATTACTTTCATGAATGGAGTGTCAACACTTGGACCATAAATAAAACTGCTTATCTGCCCAAGGATATCACGGGAATAGAACTCATATCTTGTGGGTTGCGAAGCAACCGAAAATGCAAGACCAACTTTTTCAACCTCCTTCCGATTATTAAAATAGAATTGCCAGTAACCAAAATCTCTTCCAGGCCATGAACTGTCAAGCACCGTGGTGGGTAATAAGCCATTGTAAGAAAAATTATAAGATCCACCATGGACGAGAAATGATTCCTTTGCAATGGGAAAATATCCGGGGTGGGAAGAATCATAAGAGAAATTTAATTGAAAGTTCCCGGAATAAGGCAAATCGAATTTGGTGGATGTCCACTGGTACGTGTACGGAAGATTCAATAAAGGCGTCTCAAACTGGACGTTGCTGTCGCTTCCGTAAATTGAACCGGAAACTTTTGATAATAGTAATTGATCGTTCGCAAAAAAACCGGGAAGATGTTGTCCAGTTTTGGAGCAGCTTTGAATAAACAAGGAGCTGATCAATACTGATGTTAGTAATAATAGCGCTTTCGTGCTCTTTTTTTTCATAACGTTAGCTTTTAATGATTATGTATTTGGATTGGCACGATAAAATTGACGGAATGTCAAAATAATTCCTATACCGGGTTTGGTGTAATTTTCTTATACCCTTTTTGGTGTAGCTCTGAGATTATGACTAAGGCAACAAGTGGGAGTATTGTCTTTCAAAACTAAATATTCGCATAACACTGGCGAAATAATAATTACCCATCAAAGTGTTATAACTTATATAATTAATAAGAAGAGCCAGCAGAAATCAATAACCATTTTTTTCTATAGGTAACATTTTTTTAAAGCATGTTCAATTTCAACCCTGAACATTATGGTCTTGCATCCTGGAAAAATTCTTCTTCTTAATCTTTGGTTCAAATCCTGTCTATAACATCCTTATAGCCTCTCCCAATAGGAATAGATACTCCGCTAATTTCGACCGAGTCGGCGGTATAAGAATCAATCTTATTAACCGACACGATAAAAGACCTGTGGATTCTTTTGAAGAGATTGGAAGGCAACAGATCCTCCATTTCCTGGGTACTCATTTTAGTAAGGTATTCAGTTCTGGTGGTAACAATTTTTACGTATTCGCGCTGGCTTTCGAGGTAAAGGAATTCTGACAAATCGATTCTGACCTTACGCTTTTGCACGTTCACAAATATGAATTGCCTTCGGTATTCGGGCAAGTTCCGATATTCAAGTACTTTATTCACTGCCGATAGAAAGCGCGAAAAGTCAAAGGGCTTTAAGAGATAATCCGTCACCTTTAGATTGAATCCCTCCACGGCATATTGATGATAGGCGGTTGTAATGATCACGGAAGGAGGATCTGCTAAGGTCTTTAAGAATTCCATGCCTTTTAATTTCGGAAGGTGGATATCCAGAAAAATAAGATCTGTGTCATGATCCCGGAGGTAATCAGATGCAAGAATGGCGTCTTTAAATGATCCCTCCAATTGCAGGAAAGGTGTATCGCCAATATAGTCGGTTAACACTTTCAATGCCAGGGGCTCGTCCTCAACGATGATGCATCTTATTTTAGACATGGCTTGCCAGGTTTATCGTTAATGTCGTGCTAAACTCGTGCGCTTCCTGCTTCAGAGCCAGATCGTAATCGGTATACAGCAGTTCCAACTGACGACGCAGGTTGGTAAGCCCTATACTTTCGGTTACTTTTCGATTGCTCGCTGACTCCCCTGTTGAATTTTTAACCAGGAGTAACAATCGCCGGTCTTTTATGGAAATGTGAATATTCACAAAAGGGCGGCCTCTCGTTTCTGACGTACCGTGTTTGAAGGCATTTTCGACCAAACCAATCAATAGCAGGGGAGGGATTGCCTGGTTCATGTCTTCAATGTCATGATTGAAATTAACTTGCAGGGACTCGTCGTAGCGCAGCTTTTCCAGTGCAATATAATCCCCGATGATCTTTAAATCCTGACTGACTGCTATGTAAGGACCACTGGTTTCATAGAGCATATAGCGCAATATTTTTGACAAACGCAAGATAGATTCAGGTGCCAGGTCGGACTTATCCCGCGATAAGGAATAAATATTATTTAAGGTGTTGAATAAAAAGTGCGGATTTGTCTGGGACTTGAGATAGTTTAATTCCGCCTGCTGTTTTTGGATCAGCAACTCCTGGGCAGTCCGCCTGAGGCGGATATAATTATAGATGTTCCGGATGATCCCGAAATAGAAAACAGACCCAACGGCATATTCGGATAATTGTGATTTTTTTTCTCCAGCCGGAACTTCCAGGTTTGGGTCAATGTAGATTTTGGCAGCGAGCCCGATATGGTTCCACATCGCCAGACACAGCAAATAAACCAGACCATGTCCCAGGACAATCAACGCTGACCTTAAGATCTTTTTTCCGCTAAGTTGGGGGACTGTGTATTCGAATATGAAGTAATTGAGCGCTATAACGAAGACCGCCATCCACAGATCGCCTGGCAAGTTTTGCGTGAATGGGTGCTCTCTGTGGCCTATGTCTGCCATCAAATTGAACAGAAAAAGAGAAATCCCTATCCAACCGTAGAGCTTAAATCGCTGTATAGAAAATAATTTTCTCATATTCTTTTTTGGCAGCGGTAAATATCGCATTTCTTTTCCTTTTCCGGTTGGCCTGGAGTTGTAGTTGGTATACCTCAAACTGCCGTATATCGACCGGTCCATTTCGCATTCGATGATTTGACTAAGTTTGAAGGGATAACACTTCCACCACTTTAAAAAATCAACCATGAGCAAACTGATCCAGTTTGGAGAACGGGTGCAGGGCTATGATATCGCCGTGCTGAATGAAAGAGAGATCCGGGCCGCAGCAGGTATCTTTTTCCTTGTAACCTACACTTCTGCAATGTTCATCTTTTTTGATGGCAATTTCCTGATGATAAAATATGTCGTCACTTTGTTCCTGCTCGATTTCCTCATACGGGTGTTCATTAACCCGAGATTTGCCCCTTCGTTGGTGCTTGGACGTTTGATTGTCCGCAACCAGACCCCTGAATATGTTGGGGCCCAGCAAAAAAAATTCGCCTGGATCATCGGGATCATTTTGTCTGCCATTATGTTTGTACTCTTTGTGATCGTCAATGCATTTAGCCCGATTACTGGGCTGATCTGTCTCATATGCCTCGCTTTTCTATTCTTTGAATCTGTATTTGGTATCTGCCTCGGATGCACATTCTACCCCCTTTTCCATAAGACAAAACCACAACGCTGCCCCGGTGAAGTCTGTGATACCCGTTCAAAGCAGGAAATTCAGAAAACGTCGAGAGTGCAATTGCTGGTACTTGCTGCATTTTTTGCCGTTTTATTTGTTGCTGCGTTCTTTTTTAAAGAACGTGCGAGCAGAAAACCTTATGACCTCTTTGGTATCTCCAGCAATGCGAAAATCAAATGAACCCGGGTTTACCATACCTGGATGCCAAGACCCGTCTTGAAGATCATTTTTCAGTATTCCGGAAAAATATTATTGGCATTGACCAATCCTTCCGATCGCCATTTGGAATAAAAAGGATCGTATATGCCGACTGGACCGCGACCGGAAGGGCTTATCGTCCTATTGAAGAATCCATACTGCGGGATATCCTGCCCTGGCTGGGCAATACACATAGCCGTACCACCGTCACTGGAACTTTGATGTCGGAGGCTTATGCGGAAGCTAAATCTATCGTTAAGGACCACGTGCATGCGTCACCCGGAGACGCGCTGGTCTTTTGCGGAAGCGGAATGACTGCGGCGGTGAATAAACTGCAAAGAATTTTGGGCCTTAGGGTCCCGGAACGCATAGCGGAATATCTTACCATATCCCTACAACCTGATGAGGACCTGAGACCCATTGTTTTTGTGACCCATATGGAACACCATAGCAACCAATTGAGCTGGCTGGAGACCATTGCGGACGTTGAAATCATTGGCAGGAATGAACAGGGGAATGTGGATCTGCGTCACTTCAAGTCCTTGCTGGAACAGTTCAGGAATAGGAAAAACAAAATAGCGGCATTGACCGCCTGCTCCAATGTTACGGGTATCGAAACGCCCTATCACGAGATGGCAACACTAATTCACCAGTATGGCGGCTTATGTTTTGTGGATTTTGCCTGCTCTGCCCCTTACTGTCCAATTGATATGCATCCCAGAGACCCATTGGCTGCCCTGGACGCCATTTATTTTTCTTTTCATAAATTCCTCGGAGGTCCGGGGACGCCAGGTGTTTTAATATTCAATCAAGACTTATGCAGGAACGGGATCCCCGATCAACCCGGTGGCGGTACGGTCATATACAGCAATCCCTGGGGCGATCGAGAGTATGTGAAAGACATAGAAGAGCGTGAAGATGGCGGAACACCCCCCTTTTTACAAGCAATCAGGGCAGCGATGTGTGTGCGGCTAAAAGAAAAGATGGGAGTGGCCAACATGCTCGAACGGGAAGAGGAGATATTGAAAGTCATTTTCCCGCGGATGTTAAACATAAAGAACCTGGAAGTACTGGAACGCAATATCACCAAAAGGATGGGTGTCATTTCTTTCCTGGTGAAAGGAGCGCATTATAACCTGATCGTTAAATTGCTTAACGACAGGTTTGGTATACAAACGAGAGGTGGTTGCTCCTGTGCGGGGACCTACGGGCACACTTTATTTGGTATCGACCGGGATCACTCAGCCACATTGTTAGAGTCCATACGCGACGGTGATCTGTCCTGTAAACCAGGTTGGGTCAGGCTATCTATCCATCCGACGATGACCAACGCTGAGACCGGCCATATCATGGATGCCATAGAGGAAACCGTTGAAAATTTTCAGGATTGGGGGAAAGATTATGCTTATGTTCCTCATTTGAATGAATATATCTTTAAAAGTGGCCAGCCAAAAGAAGAAAATAAAATTGCGGATAGGTTCGATCCGAGCAGATGGAGTAACTACCTCGCCCCGAGCGAGCGATCTGGCATGCATAAACGTTAGTGGGTGGCAGCCTGTAATAAAAAAAACGTGCGTAAAGGTTAAAACGCTGCATTCGGCCCACCAGTTCATGGGGCCCATTTCTACATCGAATGATGCAAAGATCTGAACAGCTATTCGATAAATAGGGGCTGGGCTCTTGAACCCAAAAGCGACGAAATGTGAATTGATTCGAATGTTAACCGAAATTAAAAACCTCTCAACTGCTTTATTTGTGAGGTTTTGTGCCATTTTGAGATTTCCACTGGGTGATCCCGCTAGAATTCTTAACTCATTTATCAAACAATGGCGTCTTAATGGCTTAAAGAATAAAAGAATATTCTGGTGAAGCTTGGTGAACTACCTTCAATTTATATCCTTCTAGCTCGATTCCTATGTTAGGGTTAAAGACAATGAAAATTTTGTAAGATTCACGAACATAACTAATCATTTTTTAATGCCTTTTCAGTCCTTGACTTTTATGTCAATTGCTCCTTTTTGCCTTTTTTTTGCCGCTTCATTGAAGGCGGCTATTTGAATACTGGTTAGCGCGTTTAATTTCTTCAACTGTATGTCGATTCTTATTACTAAAGAATTGTACGACTCAGCCATGGAAGCTGTCGGATTCGAATTCGAACCAATGACAGAACCATTCAGCGCGCCTAATTTTTCCTCTAACCTCATTGGGAAGCGAAGATCATCTTCGCCGGCTTTTATTTTGCTGTTATGCAATATATCTTCGACTGCAGTTAAAGAATCGATAATTGGCACCGACAAAGTTTTAAATGGTTTTGCCTCAGCCGAATCTTCGATTGTATTGATGAATGCATTCAGTTGATCTCGCACCGAGCGAATTTGTTTTGTGGCTTTTGCCACTTCATTCAATTTATTATGAATTTTGATGGCGAGATCAAATTGTTCTTTCAAATCTGCAGTGGTGAAATTGTTGCGGGGGTCATTTAGAATATTGAAACTCTGAGTTTGTATAAGCGAATCCCCAATGAACAATTTTACCTGATAAGCGCCAGGCACTGCTAGAGGTCCGGTAGGTGATCCTTCAAAAGTTGCACTGGTATCGATTTTAGCTGCGGGATACCGAATGTCCCATGCAAATACATTCATACCGGTATCTACACTTAAAAAACCTGGGCGTTTGGCTTTGCTTTCATAAAAATCTTTAGAAATCTTTGAAGGCTCGCCTTTATTATCTTTCAGATTCGAGTAGGTAATAATGCTGTCGCCAGCTGCAGTATAAAATTTTAACTTGATTTCTTTATCCGGTTTTGTTTTTAAATAGTAGCGAATAATTACGCCATTTGGGGCATTCCTCCCTTCCTGTACGTTTGGATCATCAATATAACCCCCCGGGGTACGATACGAATTTCGTGGCTTGTATAACCATATATTGGATTTTGAAATTTCATCATTTAGCTGGTATAGCGGTGTGATGTCATCGAGTATCCAAAAGGACCGGCCATGAGTTGCGATCACCAAATCATTTTCACGTGTTTGAATTTGTATATCATGAACTGGTGTATTTGGCAAATTTAGTTGTAGGCTTTGCCAATGTGCCCCATCATCAAATGAAATATAAATACCAGTTTCCAAGCCGCAGTACAAAATTCCTTTTTTGCTGGGGTCTTCGCGTACGCAACGGTTGTATATATTTTCTGGAAGCCCGTTCGTGATGAGCGCCCACGTTTTACCATAATCATTTGTCTTGAAAATATATGGATGTGTATCATCACTCTTATACCTTGTTGCAGAAATATAGCAAGTACCGGCATCAAAATGGGATGGCTCTACAAAACTTATCAGAGCCCAGTCTGGCAACGCTTTTGGTGTAACGTTCGTCCAATGCTTACCGTCATCCATTGTTAGAAATACAAGGCCGTCATCCGAACCGGTCCAAATCACCCCTTGCTTCACAGGCGATTCTGCGAGTGCAAAAACATCTGCATACACTTCTGCTCCCGTGTTATCCAGTGTAACCGGACCACCACTTGGCTTCAATGTTTTTGGATCATTCCTGGTGAGATCAGGGCTGATCACTGCCCATGTCTGTCCGCCATCCGTTGTTCGAACGACATAATTAGACCCGGCATAAATCATTTTATTATTAAACGGGGAAATAGCAATAGGGAAAGTCCAGTTGAAACGGAATCTATAATCTTCTGCTCCTGAGCCCTGGTGCAATTCCGGATCGGGAGAAATAACGCGCCCCTGATCGATTTTTTTATTGTATGTTGATAATTGTCCGTCGTACTCTCCTCCGTAGGTGATATCAGAATTTGTTGGATCGGGAACAATATAACCGGCCTCACCTCCTGCAACACCATACCAATCACGATAGCCAATGGTGTAATTATTTGTTCTGCTTGCGATACGAATACTGCTGTTGTCCTGCTGCGCACCGTAAACATTGTATGGAAAATCATTATCCAGGTTGACATGGTAAAATTGGGCAGTAGGCAAATCAATATCACTGAAATTTTTCCCGCCATCAAAGGTAACCTGGGGTCCGCCATCATCTCCCATAATCCAATTGCTGGCATTGTCCGGATTGATCCACATATCATGATTGTCACCATGTCGATTTGGAATTTTTGTCCAGGTTGAGCCGCCATCTATCGATTTCCAAAATTCTACATTCAAAATATAAACTGTGTTCTCATTTTTTGTATCAGCAAAAATTTGACTGAAATACCACGGGCGCTGTGTCAGGTCATTTTTTGTACTTACCAGCGTCCAGTTTGCGCCACCATCATCAGAACGAAACACGCCACCGTGCTCGTTCTCCACCACAGCATATAAACGTTGCGGGTTAACGGAAGAAATACTGCAGATGATTTTCCCCATCATTCCCTTTGGCATGCCGGGGTTTTCTGAAATAATTTTCCATGTGTTGCCGCCATCCGTAGATTTATATAAGCCACATCCTTTTCCTCCGCTGCTTAACGAATAGGGTGTCCGGTGTGCACGCCACATAGTAGCGTATAAAACCAATGGATTATCGGGATCGATTTTAACATCAACGCAACCCGTGCTGTCATCATAGCTTAATATTTGTTGCCAGGAAAGACCGCCGTCTTTAGATCGGTATAAACCTCTTTCTTTATTTGCTCCAAAGATTTTCCCCATGGCGGCTGCATATACGATTTCAGGGTTCTGCGGATCAACTGCAATTGTTCCGATAGCATAA
>Ga0206902_10205_pt1 | contig 14958 bp, 8 predicted proteins | sample Alteio_BWOrgHeat_44_FD_153242 | JGI IMG/M metagenome (GOLD analysis project Ga0206902, IMG submission 153242) | Enriched cells from forest soil in Barre Woods Harvard Forest LTER site, Petersham, Massachusetts, United States -... | ecosystem: Environmental > Terrestrial > Soil > Temperate forest >... | reverse complement strand
ATCAATAAAAAACATTATAAAACAATAGCGTTATCGTTAAGAACATAACCAGAAACTAAGCGTATAAATAGACAAGCCGAGAGAGCATGAGTCTACGCCACTAACTAATCGTATAATAATCATTATGCGATTAGTCTATGCTTAACTCATCGTATAATTGGCCATATAATGGTAAGTTATCTCACTAAAAACTAATCGTATAATTATTAATAGGTAAAATTATCTATATTTATTTGGCCACGTTAGGTAGGAGCATATTAATAATTATACGATTAGTTTTTAGTGTATGTGTTGGCGGTAATTACGTTGTTTATTAATGAATTTTATATTTTTATGGATGTAAATTGCCATAATTTTCATTAGATAACTTTTTAAGTTTAGTGCGATCAGCGTAAATTATAAGCTATTTTTAGTAGTCTATGTCGCTTTTGCCCCGTTTATGTAATAACACCCAAAATGTGCCAAATATGGCTTTTCGGTGAATGTGGTGAAAGTAAATTGTCTAGCTACTCAGACTTACAGAGAATGAATCAGCAGATCCAAGCCGCCTAAAATGATAAAAACATCAATATAATCATGCAGTTATCCTATTTGTGATAGTAGAAATTATCACAAATAGTAAAAGCCACTAAACCAAGAGCCGAAAAATATTAACTGAGTATGTCTCGTCACTCACCCAATAATTTAAATAGCTCTTCTATCTTGGTAGCATTTAATATACTGCTAATCCATCTTGTTAGTTGTTCATCACTTGCTTGTTTAAGCTTGTTAATAATATGAGCTTCATCTTTTTTAGACAACTGTTCAAATTTACACTTAATAATTTGTATTAATGTTTCAGATTTGCCTTCAGCCTTGCCATCCAATTTCCCACGACCATAGTGCGACTCATGCATACTAGCTTCATAATGAGACTGTTCTTCATAGCGTTCATAAGCTCGGCGCTCTTTATCTGTTAATGCCAATACATCCAATTTTTTAGCAGCGCTTCTAAGCCCTTGCGCACTAAATGTGGGTTGAATAGTTTCTGTTTTTAAAAAATACACCCATTCATCAAACTTATCTTTAATCTTATTGTTAAATTGATTGACCTTAATTAAATAATATTCTGGAAATATGTCAGACGGCGTTTTTTCAGGGCCATAGGCTTTTTGTTCATTTTCACCTAGCTGCAAGAGATCATGTTTATGTGTACCACGAAACTCCGTTATTCCATGATAGATATAATCTTCCCCACGACCTAAATTAAAAAATACAATACTCACCGAAATAATTTTGCGAACATTGCGATATGATTGACCCGCTTGTATATACTCTGTAACTACTTTAGATGTGCCATATAATATGCGGCTTAAATAATCCCACTCCATCGCAGCTTGGACTTCAATAATAATATGCCCTTGCGATTCAGTACGAACAAGTAAATCAACGCGATTAGATTTATCGTTTTCATCATTTTTATTACTTTCAGACTCTAGCAAGGTTTCTATTGTTACCTTGGTTTGTAATAATTCAGATAAAAACCCTTCTAAAATGTCGAAGTTAGCTTTATTTCTTAATAAATGTTTTATTGCCCAGTCAAAATGAACTAATTTTGTCATAATTGCATCATCTTAGTATGTAAAACCACTTATTATTTAATTTAGATATAAGTCTCTATGATAGCATTGTATTATAAATCAAAAGCAGACTACTATGATAGTATTTTCGACTTATCCATAACTATCACTAAGTCATGCTCAAATAATATCTATATTAATATTTTTAGCATTCTTATGGTGTGCTTGGCCTTACTGCTGGATCTGCCTTACCAGTTTCTGCTGCTGCTCCAATTGGCACACTGCTTGAAAAGAATCCGCTGGCTCTTGCTGACGATGGTGATTGAACAGTTGCAGATGTGATCACATCTGGTTGGGCTGAAAGATTATGTAAGGAATCATCTAGTGTAGATGCTTCAATTACTTCATCTTTCCTGCCAAAGGCAGTTCCATTACGGCTTGATCTCAACAGCATAATGGGAGTGCCGCAAACACCAGTATGAATAATAGCTAGTTTTTCTTGCGCTTGCTGCTGTTGTTCTAAGCAGTCTTTATAAAAGGTATGTTTTATACCATATTCTTTTTTAAGAATAGATAATGCTTTTGCAAAGTGAGTAAGAGCTGTATATAGATTACCCACGTCAACATAATAATTAGCGAGTAATGTTAACGTTTGTGCATACTTTTCATGTCTAACACCATAATGAACGCTCTTTATTTTCAAAGCTTGTTCTAAACATTCTAATTTCTTAGCAGACTCACCTGAACGGCCATATAAAATTGCTAGCGCTTCTTTCGCGCCAGCATTAACTATTGGGCGAGTACTTCTAGAAGCAATTAATAACTGTGAAAAAACTTTTTCTTTTTGCTCTGATGAGAGTTCGAGTGCAACTAGGGTTTGGCAAGCGGCTGTTCTGAGAGCATCGTCCCCTCTTTGACTTGCTGTGAGCAGCACTGTGAAGCATTGAGTTATTTGTTCTGCTGAGAGTTTGAGTTTGCCAAGAGCTTGGTAAGCAGCAGTACGTTGGGTACTGTTATTTCCTTCAGCTGTTGCTGCTTGGATAACTTTCTCTGTTTGTTCTAGTGAGAGAGTTAGTGACGTTAGTGCGCAATAAGCAGGTTCAAAACTCCGGCCGCCATCTTTCGTTGCCGCGAGCAAGGCTGTAAACACTTGATTCTTTTGTTCTGATAAAAATTCGGAGAAATCGAGTTCGTCTAGCGCTTGATAAGCACCCTCTTTGATCCACCAGTTTGTATCTCCAGTTGCCACAAGTGCAGTTGCCGCAAGCAAGATACTGAGAACTTGGTCTTTTTGTTCTGGAGAAAGATTGAGTGTGCCTAGAGTTTTGTAAGCCTCCCTTGAGACATAGACGTCTTTATCTTTGGTTGCCACAATGAGAGCTGATAAAATTTTATCTGTTTGTTCGGGTGAGGAGTCTAATTTAGCTAGAGCTTTGCAAGCAGCTAGTTTGACGTCTCTATTTTCATCTTTCGTTGCTGCGACGAGAGCCGGTAAAGCTTCATTTGTTTGTTTTAAAGAAAGTTCCAGTTTGGCCAGAGCGGCGCAAGCAGCTTCTCTGGTGTCCTGGTTTTCATCTTTCGTTGCTGCGAGCAAGTTCAAGAAAACTTGTTCTCTTTGTTCCGATGATAATTCAAGTGCAGCTAGAGCTTGACAAGCAGCCCGTCTGATTTTGGTATTTGCATTGTTTATTTCCGAGATCAAATTTAAGAAAACATGATCTCTTTGTTCTGGTGAGAGTTCAAGTGCCGCCAGAGCTTGGCAAGCAGCCTCTATGAGCCTCTGGTCTTCATTTTTGGTTGCGGCCAGTAAAGTTGGTAATACGCCGTCTTTTTGTTTTGAGGATAGAGTAAGTGCACCCAGGACTTGGCAAGCAATGCGTCCGACATCGCAAACAATGCGGCCGACATCAGCGTTTTCATCTTTTGTTGCTTTGAGAAGTGCGGGTAATATTTTGTCTATTTGTTCTGGAGAAAGCGCGTGTATAGCAAGCGCTTTGCAAATTGCCTGTCTGACATTTTTGTCTTCATCTTTCACCGCCACGAGTAGGACTGGTAACACCATGTTTTTTTGTTCTGATGATAGTTTAAGTGTGATCAGAGCTTGACAAACCGTTTTTCTGACGTCTTTATCTTTGTCTTTGATCGCCGCGAGCAAAGCTGATAATACTTGGTGTTTTTGTTCTGGTGAGAAATCGAATTCAGCTAGATATTTATAAGTAGACGCTCTAAGAGATTGGTCTTCATCTGTCGTTGCCACACGCAACAGTGCTGAAAAAATTTGGTCTTTCTGTTCTGGAGAGCACGTAAGTGTATCTAAAATTTCACAAGCGGCACATTTGGCATCTTTATCGTTCGTTGCCATGAGTAGAACCGGGAAAATTTGAGTTTTCTGTTCTGTAGAGAGTTCAAATTTGGCTAATATCCGCCAAGCAAAACTCCTGACGTACCCATATGAATCTTGCGTTGCTGCAAACAGAGCTGGAAAAGATTGCTCTTGTTGCTCTGGAGAGAATTGGAGTTCGTGCAGCAATAGGCAAGCGTAAAATCTGTGGCTCTTGTCTTCATCTGTGATCGCTACAAGCAGGGCTTCGAAAAATTTTTCTTTTTGTTCTAAAGACAGGTCGCATTTGGCCAGACTTTGGAGGGCACTTAATCTGATCTTACTAGCTTTATCTTCAGTTGCCTGGATTAGGGCTATTAAAACTTGGTCTTTGTGTTCTGAGCGTGCGAGATTAGCTAAAGCGTTGTAAGCAATGTATCTGATTTCCACGTTTTCATCTTTAGTTGCTGCAAGCAGTGTGAGAAAAACTCTTTCTTTTTGTTCAGGTGAACATTTGATCTCGGGCAATGCACAATAAGCTGCTCGTCTAATGTCTTGATTATCATCATGCGTCGCAATAATCAGTTTTTGTAACACGTTATCTGTTTGTTCAGTCGATGGATTCAATTTATTCAGCGCATTGAGAGTTGCTATTCTATTAAATCTATTAATGTAATCTTCGTCTTCCGTTGCTGCAAGCAGGCGTGTAATCAAAGCCGGTAAAAGTTTATCTTTTTGTTCTGCAGAGAACTCGAATGTGTCCATAAGCTCATAAGCACTCTGCCTAACATCCCCGTTTTCATCACTCATTGCCACGATCAACGCAGGTAAAATACGATCTTTTTGTTCAGGGGACAATTTAAGTGCGGCTAGAGCCTTACAAACACCCTGTATGCTTACCCCATCATTTTCATGGTTCATTGCCTCACACAAATCTGAGAAAACATAGTTTTTTTGTTCCGCTGAGAGTGCAAGCTCGCCCAGAGCTTGCAAAGGGCGTTTCCCAAAATAGCAACTCTGACCTGCATCATGTTTCATAGCCACTAGCAGGGCTGGTAAAACTTTGTCTATTTGTTCCGGAGATAATTTGAGTGTTGTCAAAGTATCGCAAGCAGTGTATGTAGAGGATGAATGTTTATCTTGTATTATGGTGATCAAAAATGGTAACACTTGGTCTTTTTGTTTCGGCGAGAGCTCAAGTGTTTTCCAAACGGTGCAAACAGGATCTCGGACTTCATCATCATTCGTTACTGCGAGTGTGGCTAGAAAAACTTGGTCTTTTTGTTCTACCGATAGTATGCTAATTATTAGAGGTAGGGCATAGCAAGCAAGGTACCTGACACGTTCGTTTTTATCTTTCGTTGCCGCGATCAGAGCCAGTAAAATTTTGTCTTTTTGTTCTTGTGACAATTCGAGCTTGTACAGATCTTCGCAGGTATGCTTGGTCAATAAAATATCGTCCTGTTCATTCATGCTTTCGCCCTTAATGGCTGCAATCAGGGCGGGTAACACTTTATCTTTTTGTTCACTGGTAGCTGGAAATTTTTGTAATGTGGATAAGGTTAATTCGCCTATTTTGATGTCCTGACAAACGTCAGTTAAAGCGGTATATATTTTATCTCGCTCAGTTCCTCCAAGTAGTTCATAAGCTTTAATTAAGTTCGCGAGCGTGTCATGATAGGCCATTTTCCAGTTGTCTAACTCACGGCAATGTTTGTATATTTGTATAACTTCTTCTAAACATTGGCTTTGCTCTTGATAATTACCCAAAGAGCCGTATGCAGTTGCTAATGCATGTAATGTTTTTAGATACTCTGGATGTTCTGCACCATAACATTTGCTTTTCAATGTTAATGATTCTTTTAGAGTTTGCGATTGTTGTACAAAATCGCCGTTAGCTCCATGTGCATCACCTAAGCAATCTAATAAGAAAGCATCCGCTCTATCATTTTTTAATTGTGCTGCATCTGATAAGGCTTTGTGTGCTTGTATATGCTCTTGTAACCATACCATATGTGGTATAAGTTGCTTGATTAATGCATAATCACCTGCTTTGGATTTTTCTTGAGGATATAAAGTACGAATAGCCTCTGTGAGTGGCAGTAAATAGTCCTCAAGTATTTGTTCTGGGCTTAATGTAATGCTTTCACGGATAGCCTTTTGCATAAGCCTATGCATCTCTAGTTCATAGTCTTTCACGGTTAACATTGAGAAATTAGCAACCACGGTTAATGCGTCATATGCTCGTGGCATAGTGCCTAATAGCTGGTCATGTGCCAACCATTCTGGCGCAAGGTGTTCTGGACTTAAGAAAGCACAGTACCTGAGTAGGTTTAAAGCATCGGGCGATTGTGCTTCGATTTTTGGCAGTGCTAATTGGAGTGAAGTAAATACGGCTGAAGTAGCACTTGTTGTTTTTTTAGAACGATAGTCAACTAAATACTGTGCTATGGTATAGGCATCTTGTTTTCTTTGCTCTTTAATAAATGCTGCGGCCGTGTTTAATGCTAAGGGTAGGCGACCTAACTCTTCTGCGAGTTCCTCACTGGTTGCATTTAGTTCCCTTTGTAAAAACTCCTGCGCCTCCGCTGGAGTAAACTCTTTAAACTCGATCTTCTTTGGCCAACTGGCATTATCTCTTGAAGTCACTAAGGTATGCTGACCTGCTTTGGCTACTGGTAAGTATGGTTTTAGCTGCTCAAAGGTTTCTACGTTATCAAAGATTAATAAATAGCGTGGAATTTTATCAAGTGCTGTATACAGTTGTGGTAATATTTCATGAATCGCTTTGCCTCTGATTTCAATTCCTAAATCACTAGCCAATGAGAGCAGACTACTGATTATAGCCGCTCCTTCAGAATTCAGTACGCGGATGAAGTCATACTGGTCTTTATATTTATGCCCATACATGAGTACCACACTGCTTTTTCCAAAGCCGCCCATGCCAGTTATGGCAACTAATTTGGCATCAAGCAACTCTTCTTGTGACTCTAATAAACGTTTGATGTCGGTTAGCGTCTGAGTGCGACCAATTAGTTTTTGGTCTAATGTTGGTAAGTTGCTTAAACGATAATAAGTCCAATTCTGTTCATAAGAGTGGCCTTCTTTAAATCCGCAGATGGCTGAAATAATCCCTAAGGGCTCTAAAGCCAATAAGGCTTTTTCATAACCATCTTTGATTGCTGCTACTAAATACGCGCCTAAAAAGCGTGGTACTGCACTGCCAAAATCACCACTAGTTATCAATGGATAGACAGTATCTTGCGGTAAATCTGTGATGGCTAGTTCTAATTCTGGGCTACATTGTGGTTTAAAGTTAGGGGTAGCCACAATGATTAGTGCATCCATTATAGGAAAAGGAGTGGTCTGGAACATATGTATGGTGATTCCGCAATCCTGCAAGTCATCGCGCAATTTTTCTGCCATGCCGCTGTCTGCCGTAGTATGTAGAACGCCTACTGTTAATGCACGAGTTTTAGTTAAGTGTTTTACTTGCGCTTTTAGGACTTGCCATTTTGATTGATTGCTCACATCTGGTAAGCTTGCATCATCTATTGGCTCGTTGCTTATGTCCTGTATGAGCAGTTGTTTTGGTGCTAGTTGTACAGGTTCGTGAGGCACGTCTAATGTATATTTTAAAAACCTTGTTACATCCAGCCATGGTGATTTTTTGATATAATTTATCGCTGCCATTAAGTTCTGCAACGAACCGAAGTATTTCACAACTAAGGCTTGTTCAGAATCTGCATCATGGCTGCCTAAATAATGCTTCAGCATTTGCAAGCGTGCCGTTTCAGGTAATGGTGATAGCGTAATCAGATTAGGTGATTCTATGCTAGGCTGTTGCACTCGTAGTAGTCGGTGTTGATAAGCTGAGGATTTAAAAATGGGTTCCCAACCGATTCTTATACTACCGCTATCAACGATAAGTAACCATTTGGTGGGTAAAGTTAATAAGGTATCCCACCATTTATGAGTAGGAACTCCTAATTCTTTGGCAAATGCGCTGACTAAAGTTACCCATGCTTCTTCTGAGCCTACAGGTAAATAACGTACGAGTGGAAAATGTGTACCTGGAGTATCTGGGTGATGTACTGTGTTGGCAAAATGCGTTGCTAAGGTACTGGTTCCTGCACCTGTTTCTCCTACTAGGTAACTGATGGCCTTGCGTTTAATTTGATGTCTCAAAGCCTTTAATTCTTGTTCGCGTCCAAATAGTTTAGATGCTGCTGGAACGTCACTCAAGTAATGCCGATATAGTAATTGTCTATAATCGGTATCTTTTTGCGTACCACAGATTTTATCTAGCAAGCCTGGAGCTATAAATCCTGTAAAGCGCTTTTGATTGTAGGGTCCTCTTATCTTAAAGAGTGGGGAGTCTTTTAATCCATCTGGTACTGATTTTGCCTCTAAACCAGCTTGCAATAACCACATCACGTTTAATGACGGACGTCGTCTTTTTTCCTCTAATACTGTATGGACTTCAAATACCAAGTTATTATGCGCGTGCCCTGTTATGGCGGTTATGCGTTGTAGTTCTATGGGCGATAAAAGTTTATGCTCGGCTGGTTTGGTAATGGCTGCGTCCAATTCACTGAACAGGCTTGGTGTTACATCAATGGGTTGTAATCCCCAGGCGTTTTTGTAGTACAGGGTTGTGGTTGCACCGGTGTTTGCTTGAATATAAACATTTTGATAAGGCAATTCTAGTCGCTTGATATCGTTTTCTAATTCTTGTGTACTCTTTGACTGGGGCATTGAGATAACAAGTAAGCCTGTATTACCGCCTTCAGAAAAACGCTCTTTAAAACGCGGATTGCAAATAAAAAAGATGATATCACTGTGCTGAATGTTCGTGCGCATGGTGTTTTTAAGCTCGCCATGCATGTTCTTTATATCCAGAAATACCTCTTCCATTGCTGCAGCTTGTAAATCTTCTTGCAAGGTTTTAATCCAGGTTTGCAATTCCTTGTTTTTTTCCATTTGGTTGTGGCCAAGATGGTCATTGATTATTTGTAGTTCGTGACGTTCTAAGTGTTTATGTTGATTGATAATGCCTGCGGTAGGGTCTAATTTTTTAAGCTCTTCGGCTTTTTTGAGCGTGATGTCGATGAGCGTTAATGTCGTCCTGTCTTTATGATAGAGGTAGTATAGTCTGTCTTTGGTATTGACTTGAGTTTTAATATAAGTGGCATCACAAGGAAGCGCTGGTATGTCTGCTAGTGTAAGAGCGTTTGTTCTTGCCCCCAGTAGTAAAAAGCCATATTGGCTCGCATCTTGCTCCCAAGCATAACTGATAAATCCACGCTTGGGGCGCTCGGGGTGTGTACTGTTTAAATGCCCATTAATACTGCTTAATAAACTGCTCCATCCACCTTGATGCGGCATAATCCGTTCCTTAATTTATAAGAAATATTGCTGCACTTTGTGTGCGCGAAGTATTGTACCATGTGGTTGTTTGAATTAGCGAGGGAATAATCAGTGAAAATTATGAGTAATAATATGGTACATAATTCATTAATATAATTTTTCTGAAAAGTAATAAATTATCGTAATGTGCAGTTATAATATTTATCGGACTTAAGAGAGAAATTATTAAAATAAACCAATGAGCTCAGGTTAAGCGGACTTAAATTCTGATGCTAAGATGCAACCTGCCACACAACTTGTTTTTCAAGTTCATTAAAAATTTTTTTCTTATGTTCAAAAGAATCCTTGTGGCGTAACTCAAGAGCCACATTAATATCTTCAACAACATTTGCAAAATCTACTATCGTATAGTCGTGTATTCTTCCTTGTTGATAAAGCCATTGCGCAACCGCACTCCAACGCCATAACGGACTCTTATTAGATATTTTTAGAACAGGTTTTGGGAAACCTCCAGAGCCTCGTTCCCCTTGCACAAAAAGAGATATCGCTTGCCTTGTCATTGATAATCGTTCAGCAATATCAGAGAGATTTACTAAGTGCTCTGGCGCAACGCTCACAATTTTAGCTCCGATATTGGAAGATTCAACGTCTTTGATAGCAGACAAAATGACCACTTCAAGCTCTTCTCCTTCTCTATCAAAATCAAGATAAACCGTACCATTTTTGTAATTAATTAAAGCATCATCACAACCTGCTGCAAATAGAGCATCCTCTAACCCAGGTGTTTTATCGTCAATGCCATCTATAATTAAAGTAAATTGATAGTTACTATTCATTTTCATCTCCTTGGTGCTCGCAAGCATCAATATTGCGCCTAATTTGACGAGCATGGTTTTCTGGACTCTTCGGTGTAGACCATATACTCATAGCGTGCCCTTCTCTATTTGCAAATGGACAAAGTAACCGTCCCCATGCATGGGCTGAATTTCCTACAGCAAGATATCTCCACCCTTTTGATTCAGCATATTTTATTGCGTGCTCTATTTCTTTATTATGATGTTTCGGCCTCACCATTACCTCTATCTTTTTATATTTAATATAGCTTAATTGTTGACGTATGTCAACAATATTATTGGTAGACTGGCTGATAAGATAAAGTATACTAATTACTTTGGGATAGATACCGTACCTTATCTACCCTAAACTCACCAAAAACGGAAAAATGACAATGAATGAACCCTTGAATTTATTGAACTTTGAAAATAACAAAAATACAAAGTTTGTGGTAGATAAGATTCTTCATTAGCAAAACAAAAATATTTGGCTAAATTTTCAAATGTGAGTTCTAAGTTATGAGCAATTGCATGGTGAGCTTTTTCCGCCCCATAAGCTTATTTATACGCTGATTCAAAATTTTTTATGAACCAGTTCTAAATGTTGGGGGTTGGACTTGCTCATCAGCAAGAAGTGGTTGTGATAATGGATCTATAGCTTGGCCTGGAGGCAACACCAATGATATTCCATTTCTCTCTAAAAATCCCTGAACAGAAAAGGTAGGGATAGTTTGCGAAGTTTTTAACAAAGAATCACACGTTATAGTTAGTTGTTTCTTCTTGTCATCTACTGCTACAGTAAAAGGCTTCATGCCCATATCAGGATGACGACTTAAATTTTGGGCATTTAATAAAAATCGTTTTGCCCGACCAAAATCTTCTTGGTCGTTAATCTTTAAAGTTAGCTTCTTATCTTTTATAGAACCGTGCGCAATAATCATGATGTACACTCTCCTAAAAATTTACATTTACGTAACCATTATAAATTAATACGCCACTCTATACCAGTTTAAAAGCACATAGTTTCATTTAGGTGCCGAGGCCTCCACCAACCCCAGCTCTATCTACATCCTCAGATGCAGGAGCAGCGCCAGCTCCTTCCCCAGCCACTGAAGCAGCGATGAGTATATCACCGAATGGACCAAGTTGTTCTTGTATACAGCATCTTCTGATAGCGGATTCTGACATTCCCCCGAGTTCAGCATATAAGTATGCGCTACCTCTAACTAGAGGTTCTGCTATATCGTCCAGTACGCCTATGTCAGCTGCTCTATAGCGAGGAGCTGTTCCTGCTGGAATTCTCGCGGCACCCAATCCATGCTCAATTTCATTTAATAATCGTCCCCAATCAACCGCATCATCTCGGCCACCAGCATCTCTATAAATGACAATTTCCTTGCCACGTTGTCTACCTGGCTCACCTGCACGACTATCGTCTAATACTTTAAAGCAAGCAACACCATGCTGAAGTAAAAGTGGCATGACAATACCCCAAGCCTCATGAATACGACTATCATCACCTATGGAAATATGGATTTTCCATCCTGCTCTAGCTGATGCACCATCTCTGCTATTAACTGTAAAATACGCATCAGGAGATTCATTTTGTGTTAACTCATAATTTTTAATTTCTTCATTTTTAACGCGATCTCTAGCTAATAATGCCAATGCGCGATAATTTAATCTACCAATATCTGCAGATTCAAATTGATATCTGGCTGCAACAGCAAGTTGACCTGCGCTTGGATCATCTTCATACGTGTGTTCATCGTAGCTGCTATCACCACAGCAACTACTAAATATACCCCACCAACATCCTCTCCTTGGCATCCCACACCTCCAAGATATTCAACTACTATATTTCACAGCATTCATATGCTAATTGTATTATAAATACATTAATAAGTAAATTTATAGACTATAATACTAGATTGGCACCTATAAATTTAATTATTGCGCTACAATTCTTTAATTCTTGGTCAAGCATATTGTCATTTTTCTAAGTCGGTGTCAGCAAATTGTCAAAGTTGATATCAAAAAGATCGGAGCATGGATTGGTAGATGTAATGTATATTGAAAAGGCTACTTGATATTTATATCAAAATTAGTACACTGTTAAGTATCGATTATCCTTTCATGGTAACAATATGAGCGATACACAGGAACAAGCAAGAGTGCACACTCAAACACCAGGATCTCTCGAAAAGATCCAAGAGAGAAAACAGGACGCTCGCCGTAAAATACTGATCGGTTCTTACTGCATTCATAAGGCCAATAGAGAAGGTACCTTAGTTGATTTATATCAAGAGATGGATAATTACATTAAACGCAATGCTGATAGAGCATTGTTTAAATTAGAACCAGTTGGTGAAAAGCACTAAAGCCGTAAGAAATAGAAACCATATAATGCATCAGTATCATGTTACATAGAATATGATTTTGTATTTTATGTCATTTAAGTGCAGGCGCACTATGCTCAAAAAATATCTCATCCATCTGCGCTTGCCTCCTCCGCACAGCACTTCTTGAGAAGAACGGATGAGCGCCATGCACTGTAGCAGCAGGCGCAACTTGCAGTGCTTCAATATCTCTCAACACCCTCTCAAAGGTAGTGCGGGCAGTCTCCCTACGCGCTATTACTGCTTGATAATGATTGCCAATGCGATAGAAAAACAAAGGCTCTCCAATTGCCTGTTTCTCAAAAATCTGCGGACGCATGTTGTCACTGACAACAATAATGGGCCGTGCTAACAACCGTGCCAAAACAAAAAGTTCAATTTGGCCTCCCCACATGCCTAGCTGATTCATGAGTTCAACATAACGATCAAAATTACTTGCTTGAGTTTTACCATAATTTGTCGTCAAATACTCAGCATTCAGCAAATCCCCAAATGCTGCACGTTGCGATAAAATGGCTGCCACCGCAAGTTTCCTTACCGTCTCATGATCTATATCAGCATTACCTACGAGTCCTAATTCAGCATCAGCCCCTATTTGCACAGCCATCAAGCGAAATAAACAATTTGCACCTGCACCATAATCGGCTATTTCCAACCCATAATCCTTAAGAAATTGAGCGCGTGTTTTCCAACAAAACGGTTCTACTCTGTCTTTTTTTACGATAATGTTTAATACATCACCTGCTCTCATCCCATTACTAGTATGAATTCTTTTGAGGAGCAAGTTTGCTGGGGATATATCATCAACTCTTGGTTCAAGCAGTCTCCCTTCCGCATAGGGTGTTAGCACCATAATTGCTGCCCAATTTAATACAGTAGGCGTTGATATGGCACTGGTTGCAGAAGATTCTAGTGCCACAGTGTGGCTCTTATGTGTTGCGTCAGAAGATGGTTCATCTCCAGTTTTTTTACTGGCTAGCTCAGATACAACTGAGAATCCAGTACCATGAAATATAGATAGGTTATGTGGTATGATTTGACTCATAGCTAATACATGAGCAGTGTAATCAATCATGTCCATGTCATTACTAAATATATGCCTCGCCTTCCCTTGGGCAATTAACTTTTGGTTATAATAAATTGCCATATAAGACTCTGGGTGGAACTGTGCTAGTATTGGGATAGATAACTTCCCTTCTTCTTCAACAGTGACTTGAAAATACTTCTTGTGATATTTTTCGGGATTTTTTACAACTGTGTAATAGTCTTCTAAACAAATGGCTATAACACATCCAGTTGGCAAAATATCTGTTGGTATCACTCCAGGACGAAGAAATTTAAACTTAGAACTTTTGCCACCAACGTCTTGCCAACCTAATTGTCTAAAGAATGGCTCACCCGTTGGAAGAACGTTTGCTGACAATACAGCAATTGATGGGAATTCTTCAGCAAAAGCAGTTAACATATCTTTCCCAATACCGTGTCTGCGATAATCCACTTTGACTTCAAGATAGTCTATGGTAGCTATTGCGCTACGTATCGACCAAGTGACATAAGCGATAGCCTCGTTCTCATCATTGAGAACAACCATAGCATGTAAGTTATTAAATGCTTCTGCAATAGAAGAGTAATTATGCCAAAAATGTCCTCCTGGCATTCCCTTGGCATCAAAGTCCGATTTTAACCAGTATAATACTTGGCTAAGATATTTATATTTATTCTCTTGAGTAATAAATTGAATTTTTGGTTTAGCAGGCATTTATGACTCCTTTAGCGTGCAGTATGGCATAAACATATCAAATTGTAGTTAGGCGTCACTACTGATAGAGAATGTACAGATATAATACATAGTCTATTATAAAATACAAATTATAAAAATTTATAGAAGTCTTAATAGCTCTTTGGATTGGCTGTTCCGTTGCCTACTAGACTATGAGCTTATTTTCAACACTATCCGCCACAGAGGCTACTTATAAAAATAAGGGTTGGGTATATTGGGGGAGTAGTTGGGCGTGAGGTAGCTTCAATTATGGCTATATATTTAGGTGACAATTAACCCGGAAATATTTTATTTCGTGGTGCTTATGGGTTGATTACAGAGGCCAGAGCTAGAAAGAACAGTAGTCCAAAAGTAAATAGCTCAAAATACAGGTAGCTAGACAAATACATGTTAAATTTATACTATTATATCCAATAATTTTGTAATGCCGTAGACTTAGATTACAAAAACCAGTATCTTAAACCGAAATTTAGGCGTTACTGACCTTATCAAGGGAAATTGGTTCATGCACAACTCTCAAAGGAATCCAATCGGCATTTTTTTACTCAATGTTATAGCAATTATATCGGCTTACTATACATCTCTTTTATTACACGAGTGGGGGCATGGCACATTGGCATGGTTGAATGATGTTAAGAAAAGCCCTTTTGATATACAGTATGGAGGATGGCTTTTAATGAATGCAGACGAGAATGTT
>Ga0206902_10204_pt1 | contig 14976 bp, 12 predicted proteins | sample Alteio_BWOrgHeat_44_FD_153242 | JGI IMG/M metagenome (GOLD analysis project Ga0206902, IMG submission 153242) | Enriched cells from forest soil in Barre Woods Harvard Forest LTER site, Petersham, Massachusetts, United States -... | ecosystem: Environmental > Terrestrial > Soil > Temperate forest >... | reverse complement strand
CGGAAGTCTAAAAAATCCATGGGGTTCATGGTTTCCATGATGTCAATCTGGTGCACCAGCAATTTTAGAATGGTCACGCAACGAGACAAACGATGGACCAGAATTTGGAGTTCGGGCGAATTGTCATTCAAAGAAGGCTTTTTCATTATTTCGCAAACAGAATTCACTTCGAACAACAGTTGTTTAAACCACAATTCATAAGTTTGGTGAGTGACGATGAACAACATTTCATCATGAGCAGGGTGTTGCCATTTTTCGCTTTCCCGCACTTGCGCGTTCAGGATTTTATCCAACTGCAAATAATCACTGTAATGAAGTTCTGACGGCATGAGAAAAAATTTCTGCAATTTAACGATAGTTCAACCCAGAAGATACATTCGAAAAACGGCCAATAAAAAAGCGGGAATTAACCTTATCTGGATTACATAAATTCATACCCAATATCGGTACGGTAATAAATACCGTCGTAATCAATTTCATTCTTTAAGATCTCAAGCGAGAGCGAAGAGGCTTGCGCAATATTTTTTCCAAAGGAAGTAACGCAAAGCACGCGGCCACCATTGGTAACAATTCTTTTTTCATTGTTTTCCGCGGTTCCTGCCTGGAAAATAAGCGAGTCTTTTCCATAATTCTTTTTGAGGCCATAAATTTCATATCCCTTTTCGTACGTAACAGGATAACCACGGCTCACCGCCATTATGGTAACGGCACTTCTAATGTCTACGCTGATTTTTACTTCATTCAATTCCTGGTTGCAGGCAGAGATGAATAAACCCACGAGGTCGTTCTCGAGCCTCGGTATGACTACTTCCGATTCAGGGTCCCCAAGGCGGCAATTGTACTCAATGACATAGGGCTCACCGTTAACATTTATCAAGCCAAAAAAGATAAAGCCTTTATAATCTATATTTTCTTTGTGAAGCCCGTCAATGGTGGGTTTGATAATTTTTTGCTCTACGTTGTGCATGAAACTGGCAGTGGCAAACGGAACTGGACTGACCGCGCCCATTCCTCCCGTGTTTAATCCTTTGTCGCCCTCTCCGATTTGTTTGTAGTCTTTGGCCTCAGGCAACAAGATATAATTTTTCCCGTCCGTCAGCGCGAAAACACTTAATTCAATGCCGGTCAGAAATTCCTCCACTACAATTTTCTTTCCTGCTTCGCCAAATTTATCCTGTTGCAGCATGAGTTCATATTCCGCGATGGCCTCAATGTGATTTTGGCATATCATCACCCCTTTTCCTGCAGCAAGTCCGTCAGCTTTCAGAACAATGGGTAATGCGTGGTTCTTCAGGTAGGTTATGCCCTCCTCATAATTTGTATTGTCGAATTGCCTGTATGAAGCCGTTGGTATATTATGGCGCATCATAAACTCCTTGGCAAAGGATTTACTCCCTTCCAGCTGCGCTCCTTTTTTAGAGGGGCCGATAAAGAAAATCTTTTGCAGCTCTTCTTTTGTTTTGAAATGATCATACAGGCCATTGACCAGCGGTTCTTCGGGGCCGACCACGAGCATTTCAATTTTTTTCTCTATGCAAAAAGCCTCAATGGCTGAGAAATCGGTTATATCTATTTCAACATTGATGCCGCATTGAAGGGTGCCAGCATTACCAGGAGCAATGTATAATGGATTTGCCCATACACTTTGATTGAGTTTCCAGGCAAGCGCGTGTTCCCTTCCTCCTGAGCCTAACAGTAATATATTCATAACAGTTGATCAGGTTGTAAAATTCTATTTTTAAACGTTTAAATTCAAAAAGTTTTTTATGATCGGCAATTCGTCGTTCCCGGGCCTCTGTGTTTGAATTTTTATCTGTATTTTACGGTACTGATCCTTTTAACTGCAATAAACAAACCATAAACCTAAATAAATGAGTGAAAATTATCCTGCAAAAGGTCATCCTAAAGGTTTATACATATTGTTTGCAACGGAAATGTGGGAGCGGTTTAACTACTACGGCATGCGTGCCATTCTGGTTTTGTTTATGACCAAGGCATTGCTGTTCGATCATGCGTTCGCATCAAACCTATATGGCAGCTATACGAGCCTCGTGTATCTGACGCCATTGTTGGGTGGTTATATTGCTGATCGATTTTGGGGAAATCATCGTTCCATCATTTGGGGCGGTATTGTGATGGCAATCGGTGAGTTCATTTTATTTTTCTGCGGTTCCGTGTATCAAAGTGCTCCCCAGCTGTCCACATTCCTCTTTTTTTCAGGCCTGGGGTTTATGATCGCCGGCAATGGGTTTTTCAAACCGAATATTTCGTCGATGGTTGGGCAATTGTATCCCAAAGGGGATCGTAGAATCGATTCAGCATACACCATTTTTTATATGGGTATTAATGTTGGCGGGGCCTTGGGACCATTTATTTGTGGATTGGTGGGGGAGACTGGTAACCCTGCAGACTTCAGGTGGGCATTCCTCGCTGCGGGAATCGGAATGTCTCTGAGTGTGGTGGTACAAAAAATATTTCACCATAAATACGTCGTCGACTCGGACAATGCCGTCCTTGGACTGGTGCCCAAAGATTCGCCTAAAATTTTCAACAATAAGATTTTTAGCATCATCGGGTTGCTGCTATTTTCCGTGATAGCCATTGGATTGTTGTATGTGGATGCCAGGGTGGTTGGCTATCTTACCTATTTACTGGCGGCGGCCGTAGTCTTTATTGCTTTCATGATTTTTTCAGACAAAACCTTAAGCGTAATTGAGAAGCAGCGGATTGCCGTGATATTCATTGTATCTTTTTTCGTGGTTTTTTTCTGGAGTGCTTTCGAACAGGCTGGCGCATCATTGACTTTTTTTGCAGCGGATGAAACCCAAAGAATGGTTGGATGGAATTTCCCGTTGTGGATAATAGTTGCGCTTTCTCTTTTATTATTATTTTACCTTTTCAAATTGTACAAGAAAGTACAAAAAAATCTTTCCGGGACTTTTCATAAAGAGTTGAGAGTTACCGTTTACTTTCTTTTATTTCTTCTGTTTGCAGGTATCGCCATTGGCAATATTTATTTAATTGGAAATTCCGGCAAACCCATTTTGTTAAGAGAATTTCCGGCAAGCTGGTTTCAGTCGCTCAATTCGATCTTTGTGGTAAGCTTCGCACCACTCTTTGCATGGCTTTGGCTGAAATTGGGCAAAAGAGAGCCTTCGTCGCCGACAAAAATGGCCTTTGGCTTATTGCTGTTATCCATGGGGTATATGTGGATTGCCTTTGGGGTTAAGGGTGTGCAGCCGGGAATTAAAGTAAGCATGATCTGGTTAACCGGAATGTATGCTTTACACACCTGTGGTGAACTCTGTTTGTCTCCTATTGGTTTATCCCTGGTAAATAAACTGGCACCTTTCAAATTTGCGTCCTTGTTAATGGCAGTGTGGTTTTTGGCTAACGCGGCAGCCAACAAGCTCGCAGGAGTTCTCAGCGCCTTGTATCCTGAAAACGGGAAAACAACCTCAGTTCTTGGTTATCACATGAGCAACCTTTACGAGTTTTTCATGCTGTTTGTATTCACTGCCGGACTTGCTTCCTTGATCCTATTCCTGCTTACGAAAAGATTGCAGAAGATGATGCATCAGTAGAATCTAGAAGATAATAAGGGATAATTTGGCCACGCTGTCAAGGACAAAGGAAAACGGTCTTTTTAGTTGAATCCGCGAGGGCAAAAAGCCATTTAGGCAGTCAACTCATTTTAAACGGTACTATCATTTCGAAGACCGGAATGTTTACTTCAAACATCTTCTTATTCGTGAGATTTTCCATCGTATAGGTTCCGTGCATTTTCCCCATTTCCGTGCGAAGGTTGCAACCACTTACATATTGATATTTTTCGCCCGATTGCAAGGTTGGTTGAATGCCCACCACGCCTTCGCCTTCGACTTCTCGGGTAGTCCCGTTACTGTCGAAGATATGCCAGTGACGCCGGTGTAATTTGACAGAAAAATTATTGTGATTGAAGATTGTGATTTTATATGCGAACATATACTCCCCGGACATCGGATTGCTGTAATCGGGCTGATAAAACGTTTCCACGCTTATTTCGACTCCTTCTGAAATTATGTTTGGCATGGAAACCCTTTTTGCAAATTTAGTCAAAAACAGGAACACCCATTGCACGAAATATTTGGAATTTTCTCTCTGACCCGCGGGAATAAATATTTTAAGTCCTCGTATAATTCGCTTTAATTCGTGTTCTAAAAATAGTTTTCATGAAAATAGCTGTAGCAAAGGGTGACGGAATCGGTCCGGAGATAATGGAAGTGGTGTTACATATTTTTACTTCCAACGGTGTTCCGCTAGAATATGAGTACGTCGATATGGGCAAATGGGTGTTTGACAAAGGTTTCTCCAACGGCATGACGCCGGAAGCAAAACACACCATCGAAGAACTCGGCATTTTATTTAAGGGGCCTATGGAAACGCCCAAAGGCAAGGGCGTGAAAAGTGTTAATGTAACCGCCCGTAAAACATGGAACACTTATGCCAACAAGAGGGTCTTTCAAACCCTGCACGGCGTTGAAACTGTTTTTTCAAAAGCGGGTATCCCCATTGACATCACCATCGTCCGAGAAAACATTGAAGACACGTATGGCGGCATTGAACATATGCCGACACACGATGTAGCGCTAAGCAGGCGATTTATTACGCGTCCCGGAAGCCTGCAGGTGATAAAATACGCTTTTGAAATGGCCAAGAAAAAAGGAACCAAGAGAATTACCTGCGGCCACAAGGCCAATATCATGAAGTTGACCGACGGACTGTTCCTCGAATGTTTTCATGAAGTGGCCGAAGAATATCCTGAACTAAAAGCTGATGATGTGATCGTCGATGATCTTTGCATGAAATTGGTTACCAGGCCGGATTTGTTTGATGTGGTGGTGCTCACCAACCTCCAGGGGGACATTGTTTCGGATCTTTGTGCCGGCTTGGTCGGAGGACTTGGTTTTGCTCCATCCGCCAACATTGGGGATCACATTTCAATTTTTGAAGCCGTTCATGGTACCGCCCCTGACCTTGCCGGAAAAAATATTGCAAATCCCACCGCGCTTCTATTGAGCGGGATTGCGATGCTGCGTCACCTGGGACTGATGGAAAATGCAGCGGTAATTGAAAATGCCTTATTATTTTCTCTTGAAAACGGTATTCATACCGGGGATTTCGGTGATAAAAATGTGCCTTCGCTTAACACCACGCAATTTGCGGAAGCCATCATTTCCAATTTCGGAAAGCAGCCTGTGCAGGGAGCCAAACCGATACTGCAAAATATGCCCGTGACACCGACCGTTTTTAAACTGGACCAGAATTCAATGATGGTAAGTAAGGAAATGCAGGAAGAAAAAATAGTGGGAGTGGATATGTTTATTGAAAGTTCGGAGCAGCCCGAATACATTGCAAAAAAGTGCCAGCGCCACGGCGGGGTAAAATTTAATCTGGTTAATATCAGCAATCGGGGGACGCAGGTTTGGCCTACCGGGTCCGTGTATACGAATTTGGTGAACCAATATAACGTGCGCTTTGAAAGCATTGACGGCGCGCTCAATCAGCAGGATGTTTTGGGTTTGTACGTTAGCCTCAGCGGTGATTTTAAGATTTGTTCCTCTGAATTGTTAAATATGTGGGGTGACAAAAAAGCCTACTCCCTCGCGCAAGGGCAATAAATGAGCGAAGCGTTCAAAACCCGTTCGGGATTGCTCCTACCGCTTTATTTTGATCCAGAATAATTATTCTTCAGTAGCCATTGTAATACTTTATCCCGTTGGTCACCCTGGATAATAATTTCTCCGTCCTTAACAGAACCTCCCGTTCCGCAATATGATTTTAATTTTTTCCCGAGTTCTTCCAGTTCTTGATTGTTGCCGATAAAACCATAAATCAAGGTGACCGCTTTTCCTGCACGATGTTTTGTTTCCAACCTTACCCTGAGCTTTTGTTGTTTTGGCGGAATGGTTTCAGCAGGTTTCGATTTTTCTTCAAATTGGAAATTCGGGTCAGTGCTGTATACGAAACCGTCTGTGCCGGGCTTATTTTTCTTGCTCATAAAAAATTCATTTTGATACGCTGCGTGACATTCCTTAATTGCAAATTTAAAGAATGACAGCCTTCAAACTGAGATCCAGGCTTTTGGCCTGGTGTATCAAAGCACCGATGCTGATAAAATCAACACCTGTTTTAGCATATTCAATGATATTTTCGAGGGTAATCCCGCCGCTGGCTTCCGTTTCACATCTTCCCTGAATAATGTTTAGACCTTCTTCAATTTGAGCCGGTGAGAAATTGTCTAACATGATTCGGTCAACTCCTCCAATACTCATTACACGTTTTATGTCATCAAGGTGCCTTGTTTCGATTTCTATTTTCAAGTTCAGGTTTTTCGCTTTCACGTAAGCATTCGCAAGCTCAATTGCTTTTTCAATTCCGCCACAAAAATCTATATGATTGTCTTTGAGCATGATCATGTCATACAACCCAAACCGGTGATTCATTGCTCCGCCAATCTTCACCGCCTCTTTCTCCAGCAGCCGGAAATTCGGCGTTGTCTTCCTGGTATCAATAATTTTGGTTTTATACCCTTTTATTTTTTCAACGTACTGGTGGGTGAGGGTCGCGATGCCGCACATGCGCTGCATGCAATTCAATACCACTCGCTCACATTGTAAAATGGATTGAACAGATGCATTCACTTCGAACGCATTTTCGCCATTCTTCATTGGGTCGCCGTCCTGTTTAAAAAAAATGAATGTTGCAGATGGCTCCTGAATGCTGAATATTTTTTCTGCAACGCCTACACCCGCCAAAATCCCATCCTGTTTTATTTTTAATAAGGCTTTACCCTTTGCGGCGGAAGGAATACAGGAAAGTGTAGAGTGGTCACCTTCTCCGACGTCTTCTTTCAAGGCAGCCTTAACCAAAATCTCCAATTGGTTGTCAAAATTCAGCATGGGACAAATCTAAGGAAGAAACTGACATAATATGCGCGGGAGGACCTAGCAGAAACCTTCAAATCTGGTTTATTCTACGGGCAGAAACCTCAGTTCCTGCAGCAATTGACGGTCGCCCTTTTGTTTTACGAAGAAGGTCGTTTGAAAATCACCATTGCGGGTTTGTAATATGCCGACACAAAATTCAGAGCCGGAGCTTTCTCCCTTATGTTTAACCCTGAAGTTTTGGACTTCGTTATTATTGAAAAAATCGCGGATAATCATTTCAGCCTGGCTTTTACTGTAGGTATCGCTTTTATCCGGCATGCTGATATCAACCCTGTTATCCAGATAAACGGACAACCGGGATATGTTTCCCGAACGAATTGCAGTAGCTACATCATCAACAGTAAAACTTTTAGTGAAGGAAAAAAAGAGGAGGGATGCGCCAATCAAGACCAATCCCAGGTGGTTTTTCATATAAATTTATTTCTGGGTCATCTAATGCTAAAAATATGCCAAAAAAATAATGGACCGGTAAAAAACAAGTTAGCCCGCAATACTTTATAACTTTACAACCCTTAGCAAAATAATAAAACAAGCGTATGGCGAACAAAAAAGTAATCCTGGTAATTATGGATGGTTGGGGATTGGGTAAGGTACAATCGGCTGATGCAATACAACATGCGAAGACGCCCTTCGTTAGCTCTCTGTACAAAAATTACCCTAATTCGACGCTGGTTACCTGCGGAGAAGCGGTGGGATTGCCTGACGGACAAATGGGAAATTCAGAAGTTGGTCACTTAAATCTTGGTGCGGGAAGAGTAGTTTACCAGGAATTGCAACGCATAAATGTAGCCGTACGCGATGGTTCCTTCGCTAAAAATGAAGTCCTCTTGCAGGCAATCCGGTTTGCCAAAGCCAATAGTAAACCTCTGCATTTGTTGGGATTGGTGAGTAATGGCGGTGTACATTCCCACATAAATCATCTCAAGGCTATTACAGATATTTGTCACCAAGAGCAACTGAATCAGGTGTTCATCCACGCATTTACGGATGGTCGCGACACTGATCCGAAAAGCGGATTGGGATTTATTAATGAATTAGAGGAGCATCTTAACAAAACCACCGGGAAAATAGCCACGGTAAGCGGGCGGTATTACGCAATGGATAGAGACAAACGATGGGAACGGGTCAAGCTTGCTTACGATGCCATGGTGAATGAGCTGGGACCGCGTTCGACCGCTGCTGCCGAAGCCATAGAGCGCTCCTACGCGGAAAACATTACCGACGAATTTATCCGGCCGACTGTTATTATTGAGAATGATGAGCCCATTGCCAACATCAAGAATGACGATGTCGTCATCTGTTTCAATTTCAGAACTGATCGCTGCCGTGAAATAACCCAGGTCCTTACCCAGATGGATATTCCTGAACAAGGCATGAAAAAACTATCTCTTCACTATACCACGATGACCCAATATGATCATTCATTTAAGGATGTGAACGTCATTTTCGAAAATGACGATTTGAGGAATACATTGGGTGAAATCATTTCTAAGAATGGCTTGAAGCAAATTCGCATTGCCGAGACAGAAAAATATCCGCATGTAACCTTTTTTTTCAGCGGCGGGAGGGAAGTCCCTTTTGAAGGCGAAAAAAGGCTTATGATCCCATCTCCCAAAGTGGCCACTTATGATTTGAAACCAGAGATGAGCGCCTATGAGGTTACAGATGCTATTGTCGCGGAAATTAACAAACAGTCGGCTGATTTCATTTGCCTCAATTTTGCTAACGCGGATATGGTCGGTCACAGCGGAATTTGGGAAGCTGTAATCAAAGCGGTAGAAACGGTAGACCAATGCGTTGAACGAGTTGTCGGTGCTGCCCTGGCAAATGACTATGCCGTTTTTCTTACCGCTGATCATGGCAATGCCGATTATATGATTAACGGGGATGGCAGCCCAAACACCGCCCATTCTTTAAACCTGGTTCCATTTTTTATTATTGATAAAGATTGGAAAGGAACCATCAGGCAGGGTAAGCTGGGTGACATTGCTCCGACCATTCTGAACATGATGCACCTGGAAATTCCCAAAGAAATGACCGGGAACGTATTGATGGGGTGATCGGATTTACTTTTGGAAAGGTTAACCGGCACCAAAGGGCGATCCAAGCCTGGTCTTCTGTTGGTTTTCATCAACTTTTTTACGAACAAAGCAGCATCGTTCCGCGAAAATTGTCTAAATTACAAGGCAACAAACGGTTCACATGACCGAGGAAGCCATTTTTCAAGGATGTTTAAAAAATGATGCCGCCGCACAGCGGGAATTGTACAACAGGTACAGCCCCAAAATGCTGGCCGTATGTTATCGTTTTGGGCATAACCGCGAAGACGCGGAGGATATGTTGCAGGAAGGATTTATCAAGGTTTTTTCTCAACTGCACACTTTTCAGAATAAAGGAGCTTTTGAAGGATGGATAAGAAAGATCATAGTTCATACCTGCATCAATAACCTGAAGAAGAATAAGCGATTTAATGAAAGTGTCGATATCATTTATGCAAGCACGATCCAGACCCGGGAAGAAAGTGTGCCCGGTATCGTTCAGGCGAAGCAGATAGTTGAATGCATACGGATTTTACCTATCGGTTACCGGACAGTTTTGAACCTATATGCCATTGAAGGATATTCACACAAAGAGATTTCGGAGATGCTTGATATTGAAGAGAGTACCAGCAGATCGCAATACACAAGGGCAAAGCAAATGCTGGAAGATATTTTGTTGAGGAAAAAGATTATTCAAAAACCAAAAGAAAAAATACCATGGCTAGCAGCCGTGAAATAAAAGCCATAGTAATCCGAATCCTGATGAAGTCCAACCCTAAAAACGATTGACAAAGATGGAAAGGAATTTCTACCATGATGATTTTGATGAGCTGATTAAACAAAAAGCGGATCAATATAAACTCTATCCCTCCGATAAAGTATGGAAGCGCATTTACAGCTCACTGCATACCCGCAGGCGCTGGTTTATTGCGGGTATGGCCCTTTTGATTACAGGTATTCTTTTCTTCGCGGGTAAGGAATTGCTGGTACCTGAAACGCATATCGCATCGACCAAAAAACAAAACGACAACGGCGTAGGCCTTACCCAGGACGCTGAAAAAGATAAAGAAAGTCAAATTCCCATCACGCCTGATTTCTCAATCATAAATCCAGAAGGCAATACGCAAAAAGTAAAAGAAGACGAAGACAAATCAGATCTTACGGCTGCCTTAAATCTATTGCCAGCACCGGCTATAGATAATCCCCACAATGGGGAATTGAACGGCGGAAATAATTCTTTGACAAATGTCCCCGATAAGATAAATACGGGAACCAATTCACTGGATAATTCTTTGATTTTTGAAAACTATCCTCTGGTTAATAATGTGATCGTTTCGGAAAATGTTGTAAAGCCGGACTTAACACCAGATGCGGAAACCAACCAGAAGGTCGCCAAAGAAGAGATGAAAAAAATTAACTGGTTGAAGGAAAATGCATCTTACGGGATTACGAAACAACCCAGAAAAAGCAGATTTCAATTGCAGGAGTATCTGTCTCCCACCGCAAGTTTCCGCACGCTATCGGGTGGCGGAAATTATGACATTCCAAAATCGAATATTCAGAACATTCCCATTGCTTCGACGCACTTAGGAAACCCTAATGACTATGTGGATCATAAACCAGCCGAGGGTCTTGAAATCGGCGCCATCGTTGCTTATCGTTTAACGCGTAATATTGCTATTAAAACCGGGCTGCAATTTAACTACAGCCGGTATACGATTGAAGCGTATTCTTCCTATTCGCCGCAACCGGCCACGGTTACTTTGAATTCCGTGTATGGTTTTGCCCCAAATTCTATCAACACATACACGAATGTGCAGAACTTTGGCGGGAACGCAAGGGAGAGTTTGCAAAACCAATACTTTGATTTGTCCGCGCCGGTAGGTCTGGAAATAAAATTATTGGGAAATGAAAAATTGCAATTCAATATTGCTGCCACCATAGAACCTACGTATTTGTTGAATAGAAATTCTTATCTTTTGGCAACTGATTATTCCAACTATATCAAGGATCCAACGCTTTTCAGGCGATGGAATTTTAACGGGGGCATTGAGGCTTTTGCTTCCTATAAAATAGGCAATTTCCGTTTACAGCTTGGTCCCCAATTCCGCTACCAGCTTCTTTCCACTTTTGTTGGCGCATATCCCATCAAAGAAAACCTGAAGGCATACGGATTTAAAATCGGGTTTAGTAAGAGTATCTGGTAAGCGTAATTTCTCCGGTATCCAGTAAGACAGATTTACCTGGCTAATCAGCATTTTTGTATTTTTGCTTGCATGAAAATGTTTTTGATTGTTTTGATCGTGATGACAGCCTTTTCCGGTTGCAAGGATCAAAAAGAACCCACCGCAGGATCAACTCCAGCTGAAAAAAAAAGGTATTTCCCGGTTCTTGATTTTCTTAAAGGTCAAATACGTATAGTAGATTCATTACCATCGGCGATATTGAAAATCACCATAGAGAAAAACAGAAAAGATTCCGCTTTTATTCAGCGCGACGAATTTAATAAACTGGCTCAGGAATTTGCGATGCCCGCATTAGAGCAAAATATGCTCGAGAAAAATTTCAAGGAAAACTCCTTTATTGATCAGACAACACAATCTGCGACATTCAATTACATTGCCCTCAATGATAGGTCTGACCTTCAACGGGTGGATGTTCTGGCGGGAACAGATGAATTGCAAAGCAAAGTAAAAAGTGTATTTATTCAGGAGTCCATGAACAATAAGGATACGATCATTGTAAAAAAACTTTACTGGCAATCAAACAAGCGTTTTCAAATAATTACGATTATGCATGCTCCCGGGACACAAAACACGGTTAGACAACTGCTTGTTATCTGGGATGCAGGAGGATAAAAACAATGACTCAAACAGAATTTCAAAAAATTTCATCAACCATTCCGCTTGAGCCGGGAATTTATAAATACTTCAACGAGCGGGGTGACCTTATTTACGTGGGTAAGGCAAAAAGTCTTCGCAAAAGAGTTAGCTCCTATTTCATAAAAACATTTACCAACTACAAGACGCATGAACTTGTCCAGCGAATTCATACCATTGAATTTACCATTGTAAATTCTGAGCAAGATGCTTTTTTACTGGAGAACTCTCTGATCAAACAGTATCAGCCCAGATACAATATCAACTTAAAAGATGATAAAAGCTACCCCTTCATTATAATCAAAAACGAACCTTTTCCCAGGATTTTTCTTACGAGAAAAAAGATTGATGACGGCTCGGAATATCTTGGGCCGTTTACATCTGTTGGTAAGGTGCGCGAATTGCTGTATTTTATTCGTGACAATATCCCGCTTCGCAATTGTAAATTAAACCTCACTCAAAACAATATCCAGAAAGGAAAGTTTAAAGTTTGCCTTGAGTACCATCTTGGCAATTGCAAGGGCCCCTGCGAGGGATTACAGACTCCGGAAGATTATCAGGAGGGTCTTTTACAGATAAAAAACATACTTAAAGGAAATCTCTCACCGGTAATCCGTCATTTTAAAGGGGAAATGAAAACCGCTGCTGACCACATGGAATTCGAAAAAGCTGAAATCCTTCGTAAAAAAATAGAACATCTTGAAAATTATCAGTCACGTTCGGTTATTGTGAGCAAGCATGTCACCCAGGCAGATGTTTTTTCAATTGCCCGGGATGGCGATACGGCGTATGTTAATTATCTTATGGTATTTAGCGGGACCATCGTACAGACTCATACTACGGAGATTGAAACGCATCTGGAGGAATCAAATGAAGAAATTTTAGCAATCAGTATTGCACAGCTTAGGGAAAAGTTTAACAGCAGCGCGGCGGAAATAATAGTTCCCCTGCACATTGAATTCCCGCAGGATGGGATTGTTATCAGTGTTCCAAAGGGCGGCGATAAGAAGAAATTGCTTGAACTTTCTGAAAAAAATGTTGCTTATTTCCGGGAAGAATTGAAGAGGAAAAGAACATTATTGTTGACGGAAAAATCGGAAAAGGAAAAAAAAGATGCGTTGATTCAATTACAAAGTGATCTGCAATTGAATCAGCTCCCGACACAAATTGAATGTTTTGATAATTCTAATTTCCAAGGCAGTTATCCTGTTTCAGCCATGGTAAGTTTTAAAAACGGGTCAGAAAGCAAAAAAGATTACCGGCATTTTAACGTAAAAACGGTAAAAGGCATCAATGATTTTGCTACCATGAAAGAAGTGGTATTCCGCAGGTATAAACGACTCCTTGATGAAAACCAGCCACTGCCTCAGCTGGTGATTATAGACGGAGGAAAAGGACAATTGAGTGCGGCAATGGAAAGTATTGCAGGGTTAGGGCTGAACGGAAAATTGACGGTTATTGGCCTTGCAAAAAATGAAGAAGAAATTTTTTTCCCGGGAGATACAGAGTCCATAAAACTTCCTTACAACGGAGAAAGTTTGAAGTTAATTAGAAGAATCCGGGACGCAGTCCATCATTTCGGCATTACCTTTCACCGTAATAAAAGAAGCAAGGGGACTTTTGTCAATGAGCTCGAAAAAATTCGGGGAATTGGGAAAAGCACGACGGATTTACTCTTAAAGCAATTTCATTCTGTAAATAATATAAAACTGCTTAACGAAGAACAGTTGGCAGGCGCAGTCGGAAAAGCCAAGGCAAAAATTATTTGGAAACATTTTGCCGATCAGCATCTTCAGAATAATTGAAGCTGCCAGACGATTAATAGCTGAATTATTGTTTCGCGGTAAAAAGGGTCCAGGGATAAGAAATCATATTCTTCAAATATTTGGATTGCCACTCATATTCTGGATGTAATTTGTAAAATTGCTCCCCGATAAAGCTTTCTCCGCAGGGATGACCCATATGAGCCCAGAATTGCATTTTGCCCGCCAAATCGGTGTTGGTAATTTTCCCTTGTACGGCACCCATCGGGTCAAAAGGCTTGCAATCCCATTCCGGGCAGCCTTTTGGATCTTCTTCGATATGCCCGCAAATCACACAGCGGTTGTTCGCGTTTTTGTTTTGCAACACATCCTTGTGATCTGCTTCAACCTGCTTTCCTGACTCCACATCCAGCTTCCCTTTCAAATCCACCGCTACCAATTGCTCCATTCTTAGTTTTCTTGCATTAGGAGATGTCGTCGAATCTTTGGGATTGAACGTTGTTTCTTTGGCAATTAGCGTTGGGTCGCTTGCGAAATTGGATCCGATCATGGCAGTGTCCTTACTTCTCCAGACACGGCTGTATTTTAGTCCAAGTTCAAGTTTTGCCACTTCATTTGTTTTTGTATCCCCAATAAGCCAATCATTGGCGTACCCTCCGTTATTCCCAGTTGTAAAAATTTTTATAACATCATCAATACTATTGGCGTATTGAGAGGCTTTGCGGGCGCGAACAAATTCCGGAATTGCCGTGGAATCGAAACCCAGAAATTGGGTAATGGTTGTTTCAGTAATTAAAATACCGTTAGCCGTGATGACAAAATCATCTCCGCTGTGAATAAAGCCCGGCATGCAGTCCATCATGATGTGATTTCCGGAGCTCGGTACGATGTCTGCTACAACATTCCAGTGCTGGCCCCATATATATTCGGTCCAGTTGTTGTGCGCCATAACAATTTTTCCATCTCTCGTATAACTTCCGGTGGCAATAAAAGCGCTGCAATTTCCAGGCGCCTTGTTATCACCACTGTGTGCTTTTGCTGCGTTCATTACCTCCGGAACATAGTAAAAAGCGAGTTCCTCCAGTGCGTTGTATGCTGTTACGTCAAGGCTGTCGTAATTTTTATTTTTCGCTCGCAGACCGCTCACAATGCCGTTGATCTCATCCTTATATTCCCTGTCAATTTTTCCCCACAAAAAGTCTTTTGCAGCATTCCGGTAGAATTGCCAGTCATAGTGTGTTTCATGTTGTAACCAGTAGGCCACAGCCTGCATGGTGGTATCAATTTCATCCGCAAGCAGATAGCC
>Ga0206902_10201_pt1 | contig 15111 bp, 13 predicted proteins | sample Alteio_BWOrgHeat_44_FD_153242 | JGI IMG/M metagenome (GOLD analysis project Ga0206902, IMG submission 153242) | Enriched cells from forest soil in Barre Woods Harvard Forest LTER site, Petersham, Massachusetts, United States -... | ecosystem: Environmental > Terrestrial > Soil > Temperate forest >... | reverse complement strand
CTCCTTACGATCCGTGACGTCGTAGCGTTCGGCCTCTGGCCGAACAGGTCGCTGCACCAGATCTATCGTTTGCTCCAGGTTTCCATCTTCTGTTATTTCATTTTTCATAATCAATTTGGTTGTTGTTCGCAGACCGAACCATTCGGCCTATCAACCCCGATTATTACAGAAGATCAAAAAACTTGTTTTTGCGCGGGAGAGAAAGAATGCACATATTTTCACCCCGATTTTTCCGGTTACAAACAGCTGAAGATCATCAATTAACCAATGCAGTCCCGAAAAAAGTACACAAATTCAATAAAAACCTTTGAAGATTGTGCCCTCGTAAGTCGCCTGTTTTCGCCACTGAAGATGCCCTCGAAAATAGCCCCAGTACTTTCCTACTTCTGCGTCCTCCGTGTCTCTGCGTTTCGTCTTTACTCACTGACTACTGATTCAACGGCGGCTTGTTCGCCGGATCCGTATCCTTCAGATTCAATTACAGCGATTTCAATATCTGCGGAACCGATGTCGGCGAGGTGTGCGGGATGTAACTGTTTGCCGCCTCGGCTTCCGCCAAAACTTCCTTGATGGCAGCGTGGAGGATCGGGAACGTGCAGGTGCCTTTCAAAAGATGTCGCTCGACCTTTTGCACCGTCTGTTCATTGGCCAGGGAAATGACGGAGTTGGTGGACAGGATCACGATCGGTATATGGCGCAGGTTGGGATTGGCATAGATGAGCTTGAGCACTTCCTCGCCATCGAGCGCGGGCAGCATCAGATCCAGGACGATCACGTCAGGTTTGATCTGGTTCAGGTATCTCATGGCCTGAATCCCGTCATAAGCCGGCACCACCGTAAACCCTGTCAATTCCAACGGCTTGCGATACGCGGTCATGATCACCGCGTCATCTTCCACGAACAAAATCGTCTTAACTTTATCCATATATCTGATTTTAAATGCTTTACAGCTCTCGCCTTGGCTGCAAAACAGGCCGTTAAAACCCTCGCAACCACCTTAAAATCAGCATGGTTCATGCCGAATATTTGGATCCACAGTCGCTTTTTTAGGATGCTGGAAAACTCGCCACCTACAATTAACCCGATTTCTCTGTCCTCCTGTTAAATTCCCTTTTTCTCTGCGTTTCTCTGCGCCCCTTTGTGTCTCTGCGTTTAGACTTGGCCCCATAAATATTCACGCCTCACGTATTACTCATCACGGGCCTTTTCCCCCGCATCACGCTTGCATTATCACCCTGCCTTTGGTGTCCTATTGCCCGCATTTAAACCATGAGTTCTACCGTTACGCCGAATCCGACCGCCAAGCCCAATCGCCAAAAGAAGCTGCTCGTCGCCAATCGCAGTGAGATCGCCATCCGCGTCTTTCGCGCGGCCACCGAACTCGGTTTCCGCACCGTGGCCATCTACGCTCAGGAAGACCGCCTGGCCATCCATCGGTTCAAGGCGGACGAAGCGTACGTGGTCGGCGAAGGCAAAGGCCCCGTCGGCGCCTACCTTGACATCCCCAGCATCATTGCGCTGGCGAAGGAAAAAGAAGTGGATTTCATCCATCCCGGCTACGGATTTCTATCCGAGAACGCCGAGTTCGCCAGGGCCTGCGCCGAGGCCGGCATCACTTTCGTCGGACCGGGTGTCAATCTCCTGCGCATGATGGGCGATAAGACCGCCGCGCGCGCCCTTGCCCAAAAAGTCGGCGTGCCCACCCTGCCCGGCACGGAAGATCCCGTGGAAGACCGCGCCGAGGCGCTCAAGATCGCCAAGGAGATCGGTTTCCCGCTCATCATCAAGGCGGCGTTCGGCGGCGGCGGTCGCGGCATGCGCGTGGTTCATAAACCCGGTGATCTCGCCGACCTGCTCGATGAAGCTCGTGGCGAAGCCGGCCGCGCCTTCGGCAATCCCGCTGTCTTCCTGGAACGCTATGTCCCGCGCGCCAAACACATCGAGGTGCAGATCCTCGGCGACAAACACGGCAACGTCGTCCATCTGCACGAACGCGATTGCTCGGTGCAACGCCGTTACCAGAAGGTCATCGAGATCGCCCCGAGCGTGAGCCTCGACATCCGCGTACGCAAGGAACTGTGCGATGCCGCCGTCAAACTCTGCGCTGAGATCAAATACGACAACGCCGGCACCGTGGAATTCCTCTACGACCAGGACACCAAGGACTGGTACTTCATCGAGATGAATCCGCGCATCCAGGTGGAACACACCGTCACGGAAGTCATCACGGGCATTGACCTCGTCCGCTCGCAGATCTTGATCGCCTCCGGCGAACCGATGCATGGCGAAGAGGTCGGCATTCCACCGCAGGATGAGATCCGTCGCACCGGTTTTGCCGTCCAATGCCGCATCACCACGGAAGATCCCGAAAACAAATTTCAACCAGACTACGGTCGCATCCTCACCTACCGCTCAGCGGGCGGTTTCGGCGTGCGCCTGGACGGTGGCATGGGTTACGGCGGCTCCGTCATCACTCCGTTCTACGATTCATTGCTGGTCAAGCTCACCGCTTCCGCGCCCACCTTTTCCGCCGCGCTCCAGCGCATGGACCGCGCTCTGCGTGAATTCCGTATCCGCGGCGTAAAAACGAACATTCCGTTCCTCGAAAACGTCATCCATAACGAGACGTTCAAGAGCGGCCAGGCCACCACCACGCTCATTGATACCACGCCGGAACTGTTCCAGCTCAAGCCGCGCCGTGACCGTGCCACCAAGCTGTTGACCTTCCTTGGCGATGTCACCGTGAACGGCAATCCGAACGCCAAAAATTTCAAACCGCAGGGCACTTTCCTCGCCGCGCCCGTTCCCACGCACGATCGCAAACAGGAACCGTTGAAAGGTACGCGCCAGTTGCTGCTGGAACTCGGTCCGAAAAAATTCGCCGCCTGGACGCTCAAGCAAAAACAACTGCTCGTCACCGACACCACGTTCCGCGACGCGCATCAATCGCTCTTCGCCACCCGCTTGCGCAGTTACGACATGATGGTTGCGGCCGATGCCGTGGCGCGTCGTACGCCAAAGTTGTTCAGCATGGAGATGTGGGGTGGCGCGACGTTCGATACTGCCATGCGGTTCCTGCACGAAGATCCGTGGCAGCGCCTCCGCGTCCTGCGCGAACGCATCCCGAACATCTGCTTCCAGATGCTCTTCCGCGGCTCGAATGCTGTCGGCTATTCCAATTATCCGGACAACGTCGTGGCCGGTTTCGTGAAGAATGCCGCCAGCGCTGGCATGGATATTTTCCGTGTGTTTGATTCACTGAATTACCTGCCGAATCTCGAAGTCGCCATGGACGCCGTGAACGAAACCCACGCCATCTGCGAAGCCGCCATCTGTTACACCGGCAACATCCTGGATCCCGCACGCAGCAAGTATTCGCTGAAATATTACGTCAAGCTCGCCAAGGAACTCGAACGCATGGGCGCGCACATGCTCGCCATCAAGGACATGGCCGGCCTTTGCCGCCCCGCCGCCGCGCACGCACTGGTGAAGGCGCTTAAGGAAGAGATCGGCATTCCCATCAATTTCCACACACACGATACCAGCGGCATCGCCGCCGCGTCCGTCCTCAGCGCCGCCGACGCGGGCGTGGATGTCGCCGACCTGGCCATCGCTTCGATGTCCGGTTCCACCAGCCAGCCGAACCTCAATTCCATCGTGGCCGCGCTGCAATTCACCAGGCGCGACACCGGCCTGGACTTGGCCGCGCTTAACGAATTCGCTGATTACTGGGAAAATGTCCGCGCGTACTACGCGCCGTTCGATACTTCACCCAAATCCGGCAGCGCCGAAGTGTACGAACACGAAATGCCCGGCGGCCAGTTCACCAATCTTAAGGAACAGGGTGCTGCCATGGGCCTCGCGCATCGCTGGCCGGAGATCGCCCGTACGTATGCCGAGGTGAACCAGCTTTTCGGCGACATCGTCAAGGTCACACCCAGCAGCAAGGTCGTCGGCGATATGACCATGTTCCTCGTCACGCGTGGCATCAAACCCGCCGACGTTGTGAACCTCGAACCCGGCAGTGTCCCCTTCCCTGAATCGGTCATTGATATGCTCTCCGGTGGTCTCGGCCAGCCCATGGGCGGCTGGCCCAAGAAGGTGCAGCACGTCGTCCTCGGCGATCGCAAACCCATCAAGGGCCGTCCCGGCGAGGAGTTGAAACCGATGAACCTGAAAAAGGTTCAGGAAGAACTCACCACCAAGCTCAAGCGCGAAGCCACGGACGACGATGTCTTCAGCCATCTCATGTATCCGGAAGTCTTCGCCGGCTATTCCAAGGTGGAACGCGATTTCGGCGATCTCTCCGTGCTACCCACGCCGGTGTTTTTCTACGGCATGAAGATCGGTCAGGAAGTTTCCGTGGAGATCGAACCCGGCAAGACATTGTTCATCCGCCTGATGAACATCGGCGCCGTGGATGCCGAAGGCAAACGCGCCGTGAGTTTTGAACTGAACGGCATGACCCGCCAGCTTTCCATCGTGGATCGTTCGGTCAAGCCCACCGTCAAGGCCCGCGTCAAGGCCGACCCCGCCAAGACCAACGAAGTCGGCGCGCCCATCCCCGGCCTCGTCACCGCCCTCGCCGTCAGCGTTGGTGCCAAGGTCGCCAAGGGCGAAAAACTCCTCACCCTCGAAGCCATGAAGATGCAGACCACCATCTACGCCCCCTGCGACGGCGTGGTGGATGAGATCTGCGTCCAGATGAGCGAAGCTGTCGAGAGCAAAGACTTGCTGCTGAAGATCCGGGCAGCGTAAGACGTGAACCTCGACGTAATTATTATGAAACCCGTTGCTCCGGTCTCCCTCTCCGCCTTTGGGGGAGAGGGCCGGGGAGAGGTGGCATCTAATTTTGTATTTTTGAATAAGTGGGCAACTGGTGCTAACCTGAAACATATAGCCAGCATGAACGCCATAAGAATCACCCGGGCCTGGCTTGCTGTCGGATTGTCCGCATGCTTGGGCCTCCTTATCATCGCTGCCTTTGCTCTTTTAACAGATCAAGGAAAGAATGGTTTCGACAGGGTGCCCTTGATCTGGAGCTGGGTTTTTATCGCTATACCGATCATCAGTTTGGCCTGTTTCATCGCCATCTGTCGCAGCCATGCAGGTTCCGCATGGTGGGTTTTATTTGGCTCATTCTTGTTTCTGCCGCAGTTGTTTTTTTGGTTGGCCATCATCCGGGAAGTCTTCCATTACCTATCATGAGTCACGGCTACGAAGAAATTATCGAAGGTGCCACCCTGCCCCGCAACGCGCCCACCGACCGCCACGAACTCATCTGCCGCCGCCTGCACGCCGAGATCGGCACCAGCATCAACGGTCTCACCGCCATGCAACTGCTTCCTCCGCGCATGAAGGTACAGGTGGATCGTCATAGCACGCTTTGCCCCGACCTCTCGCTGGTCACCACCGCCTCCAACAAGCTGTTTCTCGCCGTGGAGGTCATCAGCCGCGACGACCATCATCCGGACACCGTCACCAAGAAGGAGATCTACGAACAGATCCGCATCCCGCGCCTCTGGATCGTGGACCCGCGCTACGACAACATCGAGATCTATCACAGTTTCGAATTCGGCCTGCAACTCAAAGGCATCCTCGCCGGCAGCGAAATCCTTCAGGAAAAATTGATCCCGCAATTCTCCATGACCGTCGCCCAGCTCTTCGCCGCCTAAAAGAATCCCAACGGGATTCCGTCCCATAGCCCAGGGTTGCGACGTAGGAGCTACCCTGGGTTTGTGTGCTAATCACAACAACCGCGTCAAGCAACCAAAACCATCCAATCTTGCAGTCGTCAAAACTAACTTGGCCTTTGCCCCTGGTTAAACCTCACACACTCCTCATATTTCACCCCGTTCCCGCCAAAAATATCCAGCGCCGACCCGATCGTCAGATCCACCCTGCCCTTGCCCACGCGCGTGACTTCCTCCAGGTCCGCCAGCGAATTCGCCCCGCCAGCATATGTCACCGGAATCGGCGTCCACCGTCCGAGCTTCTCCACTAGTTCATGATCAATCCCGCTGCACAATCCCTCCACGTCCACCGCATGGATGAGAAACTCCGCGCAGTAACTGGAGAATTTGCGTAACGTCTCCTCTTCAACGGCCAGTTCGGTGAACTTCTGCCACCGGTCCGTCACCACAAAATAAGCGCCATCGCGTTTGCGGCAGCTCAGGTCCAGCACCAGTCGGTCTTTGCCGATGGTCTTGACGAGTTCGTCCAGTCGCGCCCAATCCACGCGCCCTTCGCGAAACACCCAGCTCGTCACGATGACATGCGACGCCCCCGCCTCCAGCCAGCCGCGTGCATTTTGCGCATTGACGCCACCACCGATGTGCATGCCGCCCGGATAAGCCGCCAGCGCCGCGCGCGCTTCAGATTCGTTGCCGCCGCCCAGCATGATCACGTGCCCGCCCTTCAATCCATCGCGCTGGTAAAGCTCCGCAAACCACGCCGCCGGCCGGTTCGAGACAAAATTGGTGCGCAAGCCCGCATCGCCCAGCGTGCCGCCGACGATTTGCTTTACCTTGCCTTCATGCAGATCAATGCACGGTCGAAACATGACGGCCAAATTAGCTTATTCGCGGCAATTGGTATAGCGGAGAATCCCGACCACGAAGAAACCACATTACGCCCACCCGCTCGTAAATCGTATATCGCCAATCGTAAATTCAATATCGGCTTTTATAAACCGGATGCGGCTTGATCGGCGGCGGCGGCGTCATCTTCAACGGTGGCGGTGTTGACGGTTGTGGCAATGGCGGCGGTACCGCCCCGGTTGGGATGGCCGGCGGCGTGGGCATCGGCACCGGCTTCGATGGCATCGCTGCCTCCCCGATCCTCATCTCCGGAAATTTCATCTCACCCATCTCAAAATCCTTGAACGTTTCCAAGTTGCCCAGCACATGCGAACCCGAGGCCACTTTGTGCACCGCCATCGCCAATGTGTCATATCCGTTCACCACCCAGTCCAGCTTTCCCGTCTCGATATCGATCAACAACCCATGCACCGGAACGCCCGGGCCGATCAACGGACTGTGCCGCACAAAATCGCACGCCTTGATCACGTTCTGCCGTTCGCTCGCGAAGATCCCGAAAAACTCGTTGAGATTTTCCGGCAGTTTGCTCCGGTCCACGCCCAAGGCTTTCAGCCGTTCAAGCAACGCCATGGCTGTCGTCTTCGCCACCTGGCAATCCGTGTGCCCGATGACCGCGATCTCCCGCCCGCCCTTCACCGCGCACGCCAGTGCCAGCGACCGCATCGTGCTCGACAGCCCGCTGGTGATGATGTTCCCCGCGTTCCGCAGCCAGATGAACTGCTCCGGCGGCAGCGCCAGTGCGTTCGGGAAATAGCCGTTCAACCTCGGATCAATACACGTCAACGCCACCACCGGCAGCGAGTCCATAAAATCATCCGGGTGCAGCCCCGCCTCCGCATCACCCGCCACCGCCCGATGATTCGCATCAATGATGGCTTCAAACAGGCGCATAAAATTAAAAGAGGGCGCGTGCATCCCGGGCCCAACGTATCGTCACTTTATAACTGTCGTAGTCGGGCTCAGGCCGGGCTGCCTTGCCCTCGATCTTGAACGCAGCCTCGCCGTGAGGAAGCACTACCACACTGAGATAATCGCTCGTGTTCACGGTGATGGCATCGATCTGCTTCCCCGCTTTGTCAAAGAATTGCGCTTCCACACCAACATCCTTCCAGGCCACTTCGGTTCGATTGGTGATCGTCCCGACTACTGTATTGAAAAGAACGTTGTTGTTGGTCCGATGATTGAATTGCGAACTGACGACCGACACTTTGTCGCGATACGGACCAAAATCCTGCTTTGGCCCGAAGATCCTTTCAAAGAAGATTGAAAAACCGGCTAACACGCCAAACATCATCACCATACTGAGGGCCACTGACACTTCAGGATTCCTGGTTGACCAGCGCTTTTGCCAGTGCCGGCAATGCGGACAAACCTTCGCCGCCGACTTGATCATTTCAGCGCAAAGCGGACAAACTTTGGTTGGCTCAGCTTCTACCATATTCAGTTTTGAGCACAAAGCATTGTCATTCGAATAGACAACCCATCGCATGAATCCTCACGCCTCACAGCTTCTGGCTGAAGATTTTAAACCTGCTTCGAACGGCCTATAAAATAATACAATAGAGCACCAAGAATGTGCAAAAACAGGACTACCAGCACCCAGGCGATCTTCTCGCCATCACTCAAACCCTTGTTCTGTATGGCTGAGATCAACATCCAGATCCAGAACACAAAACAGAGCGAGATCAGCGGAAAGACGATCAAAAACCAAAATATGCCCATCAACGTCAACATAGACTTATGTGATTAGGACTTCGCGGGATCCTGGTCATCTTTCGCCATCGCCTTTTTCAATGCCGGCACCTGTTCGATCAGCTTCTCGAACTTGATGCCCGTCAAACTCTCGATGATTGGCGGCAACTGGCTGATGATCGTCGTCACATCGCCCGTCAGCTTGCTCGCGCCCCCGCCCGGACCGTTGCCGGAATTGATGATCACCATCTTCTCCGTCTTGGATAGCGGCTCGCTCACCTTGCCTGCCACTTCCGGCAACACGCGAATGATCATCTCGATCACCGCCGCCTCGTTGTATTGTTTGAACGATTCCGCCTTCACGCGCATCGCCTCGGCGGTCGCCTTGCCTTGCGCCTCGATCACTGCCGCCTCGGCCAGACCGCGAGCCTTGTTCGCTTCAGCCTCCGCGATGCCCGCCGCCTTCTGCACGTCCGCGCCCGCAAAGCCTGTCGCCTTCGTCGCGGAAGCCGCGCCCGCCGCCTCCGTCTCCAGTTGAAATTTCTTCGCGTTCGCCAAAGTCTCGACCTTGTAACGTTCCGCATCCGCCGGTTTCTGCACCGTGGCTTCCAGTTCGCGCTGCCGGCGTAAAATTTCCTGCTGTTGCAGTTCGATCTGCTTCTGTTTCTCCACGATGCTCACCTGCACTTCTTCCGCCTTCACCAACTGGCCCGTCTTGTACTTCTGCAGGTCATACGCCAGGTCCGCTTGCGCTTTCTGCACATTCACCGTCGCCTGGTATTGCGCCACGTTGGATTGATAATCCCGTTGGGCCTCGGCCACTTTCGTGTCTGCCTGGAACTTCGCCTCCTGCCCCGCCTGGTTCGCCTGCGCCGAACGGATGACGGAATCGCGGTCCGCTTCCGCCTGCGCGATGATGGCATCGCGCTTCACCTGGGCGATCCGGGGCTTGCCGAGCGCATCCAGATAGCCCTGTGTATCACGGATGTCGCGGATGGTGAAACTCACGATCGCCAGCCCCATGTTCGCCATGTCACCCGCCGCCACTTCCTGCACCTTCGACGCAAACGCATCACGGTTCTGATAGATCTCCTCCACCGTCATTGTGCCCAGGATCGCGCGCAAATGCCCTTCCAGCGTCTGCGTCGCGATGTTGCGCACTTCATCAGTGGCTTTGCCCAGAAATTGTTCCGACGCCGTACGGATGGATATGTCATCGCCCTTCACCTTGATCTGTGCCACCCCGTCCACCTTTACCGGCACGCCTTTGCTTGTATACACCTCCGGCGTCTGCACATCGATCGTCAGTAATTCCAGTGAAAGAATGTCCACCTTCTCAAAAATCGGCAGGACAAATGTGCCGCCGCCTTTCACGATCCGGAAGCCCACCTTGGAACCATCTTCCAGTTGATGCTTGCGCCCGGACACGATCAACACCTGGTTCGGTCCCACCTTGTTGTAACGGCTTAACAGCATGTACAACAGCAGAAACACCACGACGACGATGACCACCGTCGCCCCGACTGCCACGCCACTTTGTATAAAATTCAGATCGGCCAACAAAGGTACAAGACTTGCATGCATAATGATTGGGTTCTATTAGGTTTGCCTGAAAATCAACTAACTCACCGACACGTAAAACTGGCTGCCTACCACACGGGTGATCTTCACCGTCTGCCCGCTCGCCGCCGCCTTTCCATTTTCCGCGCGCGCCGGCGCCGTGTAACGCGATCCGCCCACCACGTAGGCAATTTCGCCCACGCCGTTTTCCATGATGGGCGAGATGACGTTGGCTTCGATGCCCACCACTTTCGCGATCCTCGATTCGCTGGAACTTTGTGTATGGCTGAAAAGCATGATCAAAAACTTGTAGAGACAGCCCGCCACCACCACCGCGCAGCCCAGGGACAATGGCGCGCTGATAATCGTCGGACGTGTTGGTGCAAACTGGGAAAAGATCAGGCCAAATCCACCGAATGCCGTTATGAATGTAGCCAGGATTGTCGGGCTGAATACAGACACCCCCGGCATATCGCTGGAATCCGCGCCCGCTTCCGCGTGGCCGCCACTGCCCGTCACATGCGTCTCATGACCACCGAAGAAATGCCCGGCCAGTACGCTTAACAGCGTGAATACCAGCCCCACCACCAGACAGATTGCGTATATCATCATAAGCCTGTCCTGTTCTGAGTTGTTAAGGCATGAAACAGCAAAGCCATTGCCAGCGCAAGCTGGAAGGCGTCCTATCGCCCGCCTCGCTGCTTCATACCTCCATCAAACCTCATTCGCGCCCAAAGTGCAGTTATAATTTCGCTCAAAAATCGTAATTGCCCGAAGTCCGGCGGCAAAGCCTTGCTAAGTCCTTGCCAAAAATCAGCCGTTTTTGCATTGTGCCTCCATGGAATCACATGAATTGCTCAGAGAGATCTTCGAGAAAAAGGCGCCCAAGGAGGTCTCCGCCGACCTGGAACTTTCCACCTCCATGATCTACAAGTGGGCCCAGCCGCCAGCCGAGGGCGGCCAGAATGTTGAGAACCCTCTCGACCGCGTCGAAGCCCTCTTCCAGAGCACCAAGGACCATCGCCTCGTCCAATGGCTCTGCCAGCGTGCCGGCGGTTTTTTTATCTTCAATCCCAGAAACACACCGCACCCCCATTTCCTGATTCCCGCCACCAACGAGATCGTCCAGGAATTCGCCGACCTGCTTCAGGTTATCTCTAGCGCCACGGCGGATAATCAAATCACTCCCGCCGAAGCCAAACAGATCCGCGACCGCTGGGAGGAACTCAAATCCGTCACCGAGGGCTTCGTGGCCTGTTGCGAAGAAGGCAATTTCGGCCCCATCAAAGCCGAAGTCGCCAAACGGAGTAACCCGTTCGCATAATGGTCGGCGCGACCATTTCATTGCTCCTTGTCCATCCGGCTCTTCGCCCGCTCGCGCGCTTTACGCATTGCATCAATCGTTGAGTCCGTGCTGGCCGGCTTGGTTGACGCTGGCTTCACATCAGTAGGTTTCACCGCCGCCACCGGTTCAATTCGTACCGCCGCCGGCGCCTTCATCTTCTGCACCGGCTTGCGAACCAGCCAAGGCATCGCCGGTTTGCGCGCCGGAGTAGCCTCCGGTTGGCCGGTTTCTTCCGCTCCAGCCGCCACTAATTTCCGGCCAAACTGCCGCGATATCCATCCCGTCCTGCGCTCCAATATCTCCAGCAAAAACAAAACCGCCGCTGTCACCAGCAGCCACGGCGCCAGTTCCACGTAACGTGATTTCACCGGCAGCTCGCTCCAGATCTTCGGTATCTCTATGCGTTCCCGCCCATCGGTAGTCGTCGCTATTTGCGCCAGCGTCGCCGACCCGCGACCCGGCTGGTCCGGCGCAAATTCCGGCGAGTACGGCAGGCACGCCGCCGGCAATGTCACCGCCTGTTGCCCCGGCACTTCCACCGTGTTCAAGATCGTCTCCCTTCCTGCCACCGGTATCGCCGCTTCCAATAGGTCGGCATTCTTCCATTGTAATGGCACAGTATCTTTCATCGGTGTCGCCCCCGGGATTCCATGAAGCACTTTTACCTGTGGCAACGCCGAAAACAACTCCGCCTTCCGCGCTGGATCCAGATGCAATTGCACGAAACATTCGCCGTCGCGGATTTCCTGGGTCAACAGCATCTCATCCGGCAACGGCTGATGCTTGCCCTGCGCCCAGCGTGCCAGCGTCGCATAAAATTCACCGGTCTGATCCCACTTCGCAAAATCACCGCTGTATTTGCCATCCGCCTCGCCCAGATAACACAATACCCGCCCGTTGCCCGCATTCCACGATGCGACCACCGGCGCCTTATATTCGTCACCGGTGATGGCTGCCAGATTCGCCTGCGGCCGGATGTAGCAAAGATTATATCCACCCAGCGACGGTGGGACCGATGGCGGCTGCGCTCCCAAAATCGAATATCCCGCCGTCATCGCAAACGGCGTCGGCTGGTCGATGAACGTGCTCCGCGCAATGGTGAACGTGTCCTGCGCAAAAATGCGCGGTATCTCATCCGGATTATCACTGAAATAGCAGTCTCCGCCGCCGCGCTTGGCGATTTCCTTCAGCAAATTCGCATCGCAGTCGTGCTCTGTGCCCAAACCCACCACACTCACGGTCACGTCCGCCTCCCGCAGCTTGTCCACGATCTCTTCATAATGCGCCGATTGCTCGGCATCGGACGCGTCCGAAAACAGGATGATATGCTTCGTCTGCGCCTGTGCGCCCTGGATCATCTTAGCCGAGGCCACCAGTGCCTCATAGATGTAGATGCCCCCACCCATTGACGCAATTCCCAGGATTTTGCTTCGATAGCCCGCGTTGTGTTCCACCGTGTCGAGTGGAACAATCTCATGCGCTTCCGTATCCACTGCAAAAACGCCGAACTCATCCATCGGCGAAAGCAAATCCAGCACTTGCACTGTGCCCAGGTCCGCCAGGTCCATCTTCACGCGTCCGCCGCCGGCCGGCATTGCCATGCTGCCCGACCGGTCCAGCGCCACCACCACGGCCACGCTCAACTTGCGATGCTCCTTCCGCATCTCCATCGAGATCGGCATGATCCGTTCCAGCGGCGATTTGAAATATCCACCCGGTCCGTAGGATTTTTGTCCACCCGTCATCAAAAGCCCGCTGCCCGTGTTCTCCACCCACGAGGCGATCGCTTCCATCCCACTCATCCCGATCTTGCCTGCCGGAACATTTTCGATCACCACCGCGGAATATCGCGCCAGCTCTTCCAGCGACCAATTGCAGTCATCCGGCGTCTTGCCAACGACCTCTACCGAACCCGCACGCAATAATTTCACCAGGCCGGATTTCTCGCCCGCCGAGGATACCACCAGCAACGGCTTCGTTCCTTCCACGCCAACCAGCGCGCGGGCAGCATTGTTCTCCGGGCATGGATCGCTATTTGTGCCCTGGATCGTCACTGTATATTCATTCACCCCCGCCGTGGTCGCCCGGTCGCGGAACATCAAGCGTGTGCTGCCTGCCGTGATCTGTTTGGAACCGGAACTGATGATCACATCGCCCCGCTTCAGTTGATATTCGATTTTCTGGTCCACCGGCGCCTGCACCCAAGCGCTTAACGTGAAGGCTTCGCCCGGCAAAACCGATGGCGGCGTCAAAAAGCTCTGGATCGCCACATCACCGATTTGCGGCCGGGTCAGCAACCGGTAATCCACCGCCACACCTCTGCCTGCCGCGCGCGCCGCCGCCGCCGCCGGATCCTTGCCCGTCCATTTGCCATCAGACACCACCAGGATGCGTCCGCCACCGTCCGATGGAATCAACGCCAGCGCTGCATCAATCGCATCATTGATACTCGAATGATCCGTTCCCACCTCCGCCTGGAACCCGCCAAACTCCCCGCGCTGTGGTGATTGTTCCACTACCGACTGTGCCCCGAAAGACACCACGCCCAATTGATCGCGTGGCCCCATGGATTTATGCAGCAAGCCGATGATTTCCTTCTCCGACGCCGCCGAATTGGCCGGCATGGACTCGCTTCGATCCGCCACCACAATCACCGTCCCCGCCCGATCCGGCAATTTGATTGCCACCTGCGCCAATGCCAGCACCACCAGCACCAGGACGATTCCCCTCAAAATGCCGAGCGCCCGCGCCGGCAACGGCCACGCAAACAGCGCCGCTGTCAATGGGATCAACAGTAGCAGCCAAACAGGTTGGAACAATGTCAGCATCCGGGTGATTTCATCTCGCCACCTTTTGTACAGCCAGCAGGTATAGATGCGCCGTCAACAACGCCAGCGCCAACAGCCCAAAAATCCACACCGCCGAGGTTTCTTCCATCCGCCGCTCAGTATCGTCGCCCCACTTTCCCCATTGGCCGGTCACACACGCCGAAAGATCCGATTCATCCGCCGCGAGTGGGTTCACCGAAAATTGATTCGTGGATTGCCCCACGACTATCGAATAAATCCCGGGCATTGGCGTATCCAGTGCCACTTCGCCTCCAGTTTTTGGCAGCACATCCACTGTTCCATCCGGCTGTGTCACCCTCACCGCTTCACCGGTAGTTTTCAGGTCCACCTCCGAGCCTAATCGCGCATTGCTCTCTCTTAGTCCCGGCATCTCTGCGATGCGCCACTGCAGGATGTTCCAGAACAGGATCGGCCAGTCTGGCGTGTCCTGTATGGTTGATAATCCGGGATTGAAATTAAGCAATAGATGCCGCCGCCCCATCACATCTTCGCGCACCGAAAGCAACGGCGTATTTCCCGCCAATATCACCGGCAGATTCCCCGGCAGGTTCGTGGTGGTCGCCGCCGCCCAGATGACGCCCTGCAACTCGATGCCTTTGGCCAGCGGATGTGTGTTGTCCACGATGAACGGTCCCGTAAACGCGCTCGGCTCCGCTGGGCTCAGCCAGTTTAAACTCCACGAATTACTGTTCACCACCGCATCGGAGTCATGGATCACCAGCTCCGGATTCTCCGAGATCGCTGCCCGCAATCCCGTCGCCTCCAGTGTCCGATTCACCAGTTGTTCCGCCGCCGAATTGGTCAGCGCCACCTCCACTCGCACCCTTTTCCGGATGGGTGGCAAAAGTTGCGCTTCATTGTCTTCGGTCAGCGCATCCTCCGCCAGGGTCGCGCGCAACAGCGGTGCCGCCGCCGGAATATTGAACACCACCCGCTGGCTCTCATGCGCGCCGAGCGAAACGGCTGAAGTCTGCACCACATTGGTGCCCACCTGGATCTGCAACTTTGTCGTCTGCGCGTTGCTAGAAAAATTGGCGACCCCCAGCAAGCATCGGTCCTGCTCGCC
>Ga0206902_10199_pt1 | contig 15218 bp, 18 predicted proteins | sample Alteio_BWOrgHeat_44_FD_153242 | JGI IMG/M metagenome (GOLD analysis project Ga0206902, IMG submission 153242) | Enriched cells from forest soil in Barre Woods Harvard Forest LTER site, Petersham, Massachusetts, United States -... | ecosystem: Environmental > Terrestrial > Soil > Temperate forest >... | reverse complement strand
CACGAAGGATATCCGCACGACCGCCGGCTCGAAAATCCTCAAAGATTTTGTCCCACTGCACGATGCCGTCGTGTGGGCCAAACTACAGGAAGCCGGCTCCATCCTCCTCGGCAAAACCAATCTGCACGAATTTGCTTACGGCGTAACCACTAACAATCCCCACTACGGTCCCACCCGTAATCCCTGGGACCCGAGGTGCATTCCCGGCGGCTCCAGTGGCGGCTCTGCGGCAGCGGTGGCCGCCGGCCTTTGTTACGGCAGTATCGGCACAGACACCGGCGGCTCCATCCGCATTCCCGCCTCGCTGTGCGGCATCGTCGGCTTCAAGCCAGGCATCGGCCGCGTCTCCGTCGAGGGTGTTGTCCCGCTTTCGCCCCACCTCGATTTCGTGGGCCCTTTAGCGCGCACCGTCACGGACGCAGCTCTACTGCTAGATCCCATTTTCCTGCGCGGAAAAAAGGAGCCGAGCTTTTCCTCCTTGCAAAAGCCCTCCGCAAGATCTTTCCGCAAAATCAGGCTCGCCGTGCCCAAGGAGCTTTTCTTCGATGTGCTTCCCGTAGATGTTTACGCCACATTTAGCGAAGCCATCCGAAGTCTTCAGGACAACGGCGCGACCGTAAGGGACGTCTCTATCCCCCTGCTTAACGAAACGGAGGCGGCCGGCAATCACATCGCCTGGCCCGAAGCCACTCACTACCATCAGCAAGCGGGATGGTTTCCTGCTCATTCGGCAGAGTACGGCGAGGACGTCCGTGTGCGTCTCGAAATGGGCACCAGAATTTCCGCCACGGCCTATTTAGAAGCTCTCGAAACGCGTGACAAATTCATTCAGCAATTTCATCTGACCATGCAGGACGCCGGTATCGACGCCCTTGTCGTTCCAACCACGCCCATCCCTGCTCCTGTGCTTGGCGAAGAAAGCACACGCATAGGAGACGAGAATCACCCGACCCGTGCGATCCTTCTGCGCCCGAATCGTCCCGCGAACCTGGCCGGCGTCCCCGCAATCTCAATACCCTGCGGCTTTGCGGCGGGTCTTCCCGTCGGCCTGCAAATAATTGCTGCGGTGACCGATGAATCCCTACTACTGCGCATCGCTCAAGTAGCAGAGGAACTCCTGCCTGTGCTCGGACGACCCGAGCTCTAGGTGGGATCGGAGATCATTGGCGGATGAAAGAAAGTTCCTTGTTCGGTTTAAATTGTCGGCTGTAAGGCCCTTCGCGTCTTTTCATCAGCCACTTCCCAATCACGAATCCCAGCGTTCCCGTGATCACCCCTCCAAAAATGTCCGCCACATAGTGATACCTCCCCCATACCGTTGAAACGCACATGAACAAAACCAGCGGCAGCATCACGCAAAACAGCCAGCGTCGATGCCGCCAGGCTCCCCACAGCGCCGCAAAGGATCCCGCCACATGCTCGGAAGGAAACGCCGCGCCACGCACGCGCCCATAGTGCTCGATAAGATTAATCGCCGCCGTAAACGGCCCGCCGTGCAACGGGCCATGCCACGAGCCGGCCATCGCAAACCACGGGCTCTCGACGGGAAAAAAAATCGCAATCACATATCCGATAGCGTAGGCGACCGCCGAATACGTCATCACCGACCAGTACCCGTGCCAATCTTTCCGGTAGTACAGAATGCCGCCGAGCACCAACAGGTACACGAAGTACGTCAGGTACGCGAACTGCATGAACTCGTTGCGCCCCGGCGTCGCAAACTGTTCCAGCCAGATCGCCGGGTGCACCCCGGTCAACCAGTGATCGAAGGCGATTAGTTTCGCGTCCTGCCATCGTGGCGACACCAAATGCACCAGTGCTCCCAATTCTTCGAAGCAAAACAGAAAGAAGAGATGGGGATACCAGTGCCGCGAAAAATGCCAAAATCTTTGCGCCAACGTGGGACACCCACTGGTGGCCGTCCGTTCTGGATTTGCAGCCCAGACATTCGCCTCCGCGCGACACAAAGCCAGGATCACTATCGCCACCAGCCCATGCACCGTGAGCAATCGCAGCGGGTGCGGCAAATTCTTGGCAAAAACTACAATCAGCGCACTCGAAATCAGCAGATATCCCAGCGCCACCCATTCAAACGGGCCGTACACCTCCGCAGCCGCCGCGGACTCGCGCAGCCCAGTAGCAATAGTTTTTTGTCTGCCGGATTCCGCAGTGGAAAACGTTAAGTCTGCTCTGTGTTCCGGTGAACCGATGCCGGGCCACGCCGCCGCCAACCCGTTTCTCCGGTACTCGTCTCCCGAGACAGGATTCATCCCACCTTCTCCGATATTTCTTCAGTCCTTCTCTCGCGCGCTGGTGAAACCTGCCTTTCGCTGTTTCCCTTGGTCCACGCCATCACCGCCCACTCCCGCCGTCTTGCGAGCCGCTCCATCTTCGCAGTGGGATTCACCGCGACGGGTCGCCCAACGGCTTCCAGCATCCATCGGTCGCTCTCGCTGTTCCCATATGCATAGCATCGCGTCAACGCGAATCCCTTTTCCGCCGCTAACCGGCGCACTGCGCGGGCCTTTGCTTCGCCGAACATCGCCTCCCCGACAATCCGTCCCGTCCACCGCCCATTGCTTTCTTCCAACTGCGTCGCACAGACCTCCACCGACGCCGCAATCCCGCGCACGGCCAGCCGCACCACCAGCGCCAGCGCCATTTCCCGCGCTAGCGGCGCGAGCGTTCCGCTTACCAACACAATCGCGTGCCCCTGCCGCGCATGCCACGCGACTTGATCCACCCCGTCCGGAAAGAAACGTGGGATCGACTGTTCTCCCCTGCAAGATTCGCTGCCGTCCTTGCTCACACCCCGCAAATACGTCTTGCTCGCGTGCTTCACGACCTGAATTCCCCGCGGCGCGAGCCGGAGCATCTCGGCCAGCCATGCAAAGTAATTTCCCATCGGGATCGCCCCGCGGCGCCGCAAGCTCGCGAAAAATCGCCACTCGAGCGAAGGCGGCGCGATCAGCGTCCCGTCTACATCGAAAAATGCCGCAACACTTCCCCTCTTCCCATGCCCACTCATGCCATCTTCCTCGCAACCCGCTTCCCGCCGCGCGCCGCTACCCCGTCGGCGAAGTATTTCCATCCCTCCAGCAACACCGGCAACCCTCGCACGAAGCAAAATCCTGCTGTAGCCCAGGTCAACGCTTGCCCTCCCGAGCTAATCAAATTTTCAGCGTCTGCGCCTAACTCCCCGATTAACGCTACCGGCCCACGCGTCAACGCCAGCTCCAAACCCAAATAACAAAAGCACAGGCACTTCATCGCCGCATACAATCCGCGGCTCCATCGCGAAGCCACCAGGGTTCTTCCCCACCACGTTTGCAGCATCGCGTTCGCTCCCCAGCCCGAATGTCCCGCGCGCAGCGCCAACCCGCGAAGAAAATCCGTTGCCGCGCCGCGCGCAAAGAAAAAGACCGGCAGCCACAACGAAACCATTCCCACTACCGCAAAATAAGTGAAGTACACGTTCTCGATCATGCGGTCGCCCAGAATGTCGACTTGCGCTCCTATCGGCGTCGCCAGCTTCTTCGCCCGCGCGATGTGCCCGTCCAGCGCGTCCAGTGCAATCGACACGACCGTGAGTCCCACAGCCGCCAGGTTCGCCCATGCACCGCGACCAAACAAACTGACCGCCGCAAATCCTACTAAGACCCGCAGCAGCGTCACTTTATTCGGCGTCCAATGCATGGCACTCCGTGAACAGCTAGGGAACAGCCATGTCCGGCTGGTTTCCTTCGGATCCCGTAAATGCAAGATTGCCGCCAACGGTCAATCGCTAAGATGCTTATCATCAGCGTCTTGCGCGCCGCGGTTTTGCGCCCGCCTCGGTGCCCGCCAGCCAAATCCCTCATCTGTCGGCTATTCGCTACCCCGCTCCGCGTCCGTACGTCCAATCCATTGGCCCTGTTGGAATAATCTGCCCACGCATCCAGGTCATCTCTAGTGGCGGCCAGCTAGGAATGAGCGGGCATTAGCGCCGCGAACAGCGAGCGCCGCATACCCTGACGTAGTTTGTGGGACAATGGGAGATTGCACAGCAAGCGTGACAGCGCATATAGTGCGCCCGCTATGCTCGTCTTCTGGTGACGGGACTGCGCCCAAACCAAGCAAGGTTCAAATGCAACAGGGAATCCAAAAACGCATAGCCAACGTATTCATGCTCGTAACGAATCAGCGTTCGCAAGAATCGCAATAACTGAGGACTGACCACGAATGCCAGATGTCTCACTTCTAGGAGCGTTCCTCGCCGGGCTGGTCTCTTTTCTTTCGCCCTGCGTGCTTCCGCTCGTTCCAGGCTACATCTCCATGCTCTCCGGAGTCGGCGTGGAGCAGCTTCGCCAAGGCCAGCAGCCTCGCGGTCTCTTCGCCTCTTCCGTCTCGTTCGTGATCGGGTTCTCGCTCGTATTCATTTCTTTCGGCGCCTCGGCCAGCGCTGTCGGCGCATTTCTGCAGCAGCATCGCTCCGCGCTCGCGCCCATCGCCGGCGCGCTAATTCTTCTCTTCGGCCTGCATCTTCTCGGCGTACTCATCAAGCTGACTGTTCGCGCCGGCCTGATTCTCGGTGCCGCGCTAGCGCTTCTTGGCGTGATTGCGCTCTTTCGCGGCGGTCCCCTCGTGGCCGGTCTCGGCTACGTTCACTTCTTTTCCCTCTCGCTGATCGGTTTCTTCGGCCCGGCCATGACACGTTGGCTCAATCGCGACGTTCGCCTCCGCACGCAAACCACGCAGCCCGGCATCTGGAGCGGCTTCCTCCTCGGTTTTGCCTTCGCGTTCGGTTGGACTCCCTGCATTGGCCCGATTCTCACCACCGTGCTCGCGCTTGCCGCTGCCAGCGACACCATTGCGCGCGGGGTTCTGCTCCTCGCCATCTATTCCGCGGGTCTAGCCGTTCCGTTTTTGCTAACCGCTCTTGGCATCGGTCAATTCCTGCGCTTCTACCAACGCTTCCGAAAGCATCTCCACGCCGTCGAAGTATTCAGTGGCGCGCTGCTTCTGTTCGTCGGCGGCCTTATTTTCGTCAACCGCCTTACGTGGATGGCCGGAAAGCTTGGCTTTCTCAACAGCATCGTTCTATGGCTGGAAAGGTCCCTGACCGGAGCGAAATAAGCGTTCCACTTTTGCTGTGCTCGCGAACCTGCGAGATAATATTCGGTGATATGGAATCGGGAGGAACGGCGCGTTGAAGAAATCTGTGCTGGTAATCATTGCGGTGGTCGCCGTAATCGGCGCTACCTATTTCGCCGATCGCGCTACGCGCCAGCCGCGCAAGGTCGTTCTTGGTGTTGCCAACGCCTCCAATTCTTCATCCAAGCCCGCTCCTGAAGTCACCCTAAAGGATCTCGACGGCAAAGACCTTTCCCTGGCTCAATACAAAGGCAAAGTCGTGCTCGTCAATTTCTGGGCCACCTGGTGCGAGCCCTGCCAAGTCGAAATTCCCTGGCTCATTGAAATGCAGCAAAAATACGCCGCGAAGGGTTTCACCGTTCTGGGTATTGCCATGGATGAAGAAGGCGCCAGCGTGGTAACTCCCTGGGTCAAGAACGAACGCTTCGACGTCAACGGCTCCAAATCCCAGATGAATTATCCGATCGTGGTTGGCAATGACGCCGCGGCTGACAAATTCGGCGGCCTCCTCGGCTACCCCACCAGCATTCTCGTCAGCCGCGATGGCAAAGTCATCAAGCGCATCACCGGCCTCATCAGCTACGACGAAATCTCCAAATCCATCGAGTCCCAACTCTGATGCTCCAACCTGTCATTCCGAGCGGAGCGACCCGGCTTTCTCTTGCGCCAGGTTCTTTGGCGCCGGGTCGCGGAGTCGAGGAATCTCTCTTCGATGTACCATTTGCTTTCAGCCTTTGTTGCTCTGAATAAGTGCCTCGTGTACGCTAATTCCATGCTCGACGAAAAAGACTTTCAGCGGAAAGCCGACGCCGCGTTCGACGATCTCAAACGCCGCCTGCTCACACTCGGCGACGAACACGGTTTCGACGTCGAGGGCGAAAGCGGCAAGCTTGAAGTCATCTTTGAGGAACCCGAGGAAGCCAAGTTCGTCGTCTCGCCAAACACCCCCGTGCGCGAAATCTGGATCTCCGCCCTTTCCACCAGCTTCAAGCTCGGCTGGTCCGACTCCAAGAACGCCTTCGTCTCGGAAAGAACCGGCGAAAATCTGCTCGAAGTCATGAGCCGCGTCGTCTCGCAGCAACTCGGCCAGCAGGTACACCTGTGAAGCTCGCCGCCGCCATCGCCGTTACCGCCGTTCTTCTGATCATTGTCGCCGCGCTGCCCTCCGCGCAGCCGCAAATTCCTGCCGCTCGCGAAGTCGTCTCTCCCACCGCATACGTTTCTCTCGAGCCCGTCGCACGCGGCAGCTCCTTCCAACTCGCCGTCGTCGCCAAAATCCGCAACGGCTTCCACATAAACGCGCGCAAGCCTTCCGCCGAATACCTCATCCCCACCGATCTTCGCGTCACTCTTCCCGCCGGCTTCAAGTCCGCCGGCGAAATCTCGTATCCCAAGGGCGCGCTCCACACCTTTGCCTTCACCAAGACTCCGCTGAACGTCTACCAAGATACGGTCGTCCTGCGCGTGCCGCTCACCGCGCAACCCGACGCCCCGCTCGGCGCGCAAAAAATTCCGATCAAGCTCCGTTACCAAGCCTGCAGCCAGGAAGTCTGCCTCCCTCCCGTCACCCTGGACGTCGACGCCGCAGTCACCGTCGCTGCCACCTCCGCCAATTCCCGCCCCGCTCATCCGGAACTTTTCCCCGCCCACTAGCATCTTTCTTACATGGAGTGCGGCGGTCTTGCCGCCGCCTTTGAGACGTCCGCTTCATGCAACAAACTGTCAGGCCCTTTTGCCTTTGGCCCTACGTACTCGGAATCCTGATCGGCCTTTGCGCCGGCCTGGTCCTCTTCATTTATCTCGGCGCGCGCAATATTGACGATCGCACCCGCGAGTGGGTGGTCCGCGAACTGAGCGTCCGCTTCAATAGCGACGTTGACCTGCAGAGCCTGCACGTTGAAACCACTCCCCGCATGCAAGTCACCGGCGAAGGCCTCACCCTCCGCTATCGCAATCGTCCCGCCGTTCCTCCGCTAATCCAGATCGCGCGCTTCTCTTTCAACCTTGGCGTCCTAGGCATCATCCACGTCCCGCGGCACGTAAAAGGCGTCTTCGTCGAGAACATGGTCATCACTATTCCGCCCACCGAGCGCAACCCTGCTCCCGCGCCGCCGAAGCAATCCAATCCCGTCCCGCGCATCATCTTCAACGAAGTGGTTTGCAACGACACCACTCTAATCATCCTCCCCAGGAAAACCGGCAAGGATCCCCTCGATTTCGAAATTCATGACCTCGTTCTTAAAAATGTCGGCGACCGAAAGCCCTTCGATTTTCGAGGCACGCTCACCAACGCCAAGCCCAAAGGCGAAATCGCCACCAGGGGCACCTTCGGCCCCTGGGACTCCGACGATCCCGCCCGCACGCCGGTGACCGGCAACTACAGTTTCGACAACGCCGACCTCGACCCCTTCGCCGGTATCGGCGGCACGCTCTCCTCCACCGGACAATACTCCGGCCAGCTCAATCAAATCGAAGTGGAAGGTGTCACCGACACTCCCAATTTCTCGCTCGACCCCGTCGGGCGCCCCGTCCCGCTGCACACGGAGTTTTCCGCCACCGTTGACGGCACCGACGGCGACACCTATCTCCATCCCGTTCGCGCCACCTTGATCCGCTCTCTCATCATCGCCAATGGCAGCGTGATCCGCGCCACCGGCAAGCGCGGGCACATCATCTCCCTCAACATCTACGCCCCCAGCGCGCGCCTCCAGGACATTCTTCGCCTCGCCACCAAATCCACCCAGCCGGTCATGACCGGGACCGTCACCCTGAAAACGAAAATGCTTCTCCCGCCCGGCAAGGAAAAGGTAATCCATCGCCTCACTCTCGACGGCGACTTCGGCGTCAGCGACGCGGAATTCGCCAGCGTCGAAGTCCGTGACAAGCTCGAATCCCTCAGCCGCCACGCGCTCGGCAAGCCTAACGACGAAGATGCCGGCAGCGCCATTACCGACCTCCTCGGCCACTTCCGTCTCGACCGCGACGTCGCCTCCTTCCCCCGTCTCAGCTTCCGCGTCCCCGGCGCCGAAGTCCGCCTTACCGGCAAATACAATCTCCCCGACGAGTCTCTCGATTTCCGCGGCAGCCTCCGCATGCAAGCCAAGCTCTCGCAAACCGTCACCGGCAAAAAATCCTTCTTCCTCAAACTAGCCGACCCCTTCTTCAGAAAAGACGGCGCCGGCTCCGCGGTCCCCATCCGCATCTCCGGCACGCGCGACGAACCCAAGTTCGCCCTGGACCTGTTCCACAAATCCGAAAACAAATAGAGCCTCTGGAGCGCCCTAGGTGCGGCACATCTCTGGCGTCGGAACTAACGGCGCAGGTTTCGCCCGGCACCATAGGCGAAAATAAAGCGAAACTGATACAATGCCCCCAGCCATGGCCAAGCGTCCAAACTACCTCCCCAAAGCCGCCTACAACGACGCAATGACGCGCCAACAATTGCAGGAACTGGAGCGCAACCTAAGCCTCCTCAGCCCGCACCTCGTGAAAGAAAAATATCGCCAGCTCGCCGACCGTTGCCGATTCCTCGATTTACCCACCCCGCGCGTAATACAGGAGCTGGTGACGACGTGGAGAGTGCTATGGCGCTGGCGCAGGTAAGATTCACCTGGCCGCTTGCCTCACTTGTACCTTCCGCGATGTTGCATCTGTGCGTTTCACTCTCGGGGCTGCTTGATCTGGCTATACAGATCGATGAAGAGCGATAGGAGCGCGAAAAGGAGGAGTAGATGCACCGCCAAGCCCGCGACATGATACACGACGTAACTTCCGACCCACGCAAGGAATAACAGAAGGGCCAATACAAGCCAAATAAAAACGCGCATTAGGATCGATTTCTGTCCCTTCAACCGCACCTAACCAAAGTCAGTTGCTTCCTTTTTGCATAGAAAGAGCGTCTTCTGCTTCGAGCAAGGCTCTGATGCGACCTAGCAGCTTTGCTACGCCATCGCTCTTTGGGATCAGTGCGGCTATGCCGAGAATTTTAGCCAGAGGCTCACGAACCAGGTCGTCGTACATTGTGTAGATTACGACTGGCGTACGGGGCATTCTGGCGTGAAGCAGCGCAGCGACTTCCACACCATTTGCGGTTGGCATGGAAAGGTCTAACACGATTAGATCGGGATTGAGGACCGCCGCTTGTTGAAGTGCGTGGTTACCGTCAATGGCTTCACACACCTCGAGCTGAGAACGATTCTCGATAAAGGTACGGATCGCGTGCCGCACAGCGGTATCGTCGTCAGCGATGAGAATTCGCTTTTGCATAAGTAACGCCGCGGTTTGCCCCTGCAATCTTACGGAGAGATGAAGTCACGGTGCATCCGGCAAAGTTAGGTATTCTCTGTAGGGCCTTTACTCGAATGGGCCCACTGTTCTTTCACAATTTGCAGCCAACTACAAGATGCTATCGAGACTGGGTCGCCCAATTCTACGGGTCAATTCACTAAGCTATAGTAGCATCGGTGCGCTTAACGTCCGCTAGCGCCTGCATTTGCACGATCCATCCCTCAGACAATTTTCTTCGACCCTGTATCCTTCGGGACAGTATTGCGGCGTCGCGCTACGCATCCTATTCAGGCAGCGTCCCTTCATCCATCAGCCCGCGAAGTTGCCGCCGTACACGCAAACAGGTTTATGCTGCTCGTTCATCAAAACCTCGCCCTGCGCTTCGAAAAAATAAAAGAAGCCTATGCGCAGGCCAACACTTCGCAGGAGAAGTTAGGCCTGTTGAAAGTTTCGGGAAATTCTTCGGCAAGCGCAGGAACTGCTAGCCCAAGTCCGTTCTGAGATGGACCGGATGAAAAAATCATAAAGCTCGGTAAGTCGGGGGGGCGCGCGTTCCGTGTGCTAAAACCGAAAATGCAGGGTTCGGCGTATTCCGCAGTTGGCGTGAAAATTCTCCGCGATCAGTTCTTTCGTACTCCACGGTTCAACGCCGCCGTCATGAGCACGCCCACCGCAGCGCCGAATGCAATCCATTTTCCTGTGTTGTGTGATGCGGCCCCAATTGCCGCTCCGATTGCCATGCCCAGAGTAATTCCGATGCTCATTACCATAGCTGGTCTCCCTGTGAAACCACTCTTAGCCCATTTCGTGTCACCCCGTCTGCCCCATTTTGCACAGTGCCGTTGCCTGCTCTTTGTTGAGGATTTTCGCAAACTGTGCGAAATGGAACTGTGTGGATTCCATCCTGATGCCATGATGGGCGCATGCTGCGTAAGAAAAGTAACAAAGAGTCCGTCAGCTCGCTACTTTCCAGCATCAGGAAGGAAATGGCCGAACCTCGCATGGCCAAGTCCGTAAGAATTGCGCAATGGAATTTGAATACTGGGCGAATTCCGGAACAGCCAGGCACCACCATGCCCGGCACCGTCGCCAAAATCATTCCTCCACGTCCGGGCCAACCGGAAAAGGCGCAGATTGCTATTGACGGCGCCGGCTATCGGCATCGTGATTTCCGTATTGAAAATACGCTGACGGATGAGCATGGCGATGATGTGAAGCTCAAGAAGGGCGGCCGCGTTGCGGTTACCGTCACAGGCGGTGATGGGCGAGGCCGGCCTCCGGGGTCCTGAATCATCCAGAAACTAGCTTTCGATACTTGGCGCGCACTTGCGACCCACAAGCAGGGTCACCTCTACTAATTTTTCTGCGGAGGCGGCACATCCGTCGGCACAGAGTCCGGATGATCCTTCAAATATTGCTGCCAGGGCTCGTCGCGAAACACGATCCGGAATCCCCGATGCGTATTCACGTAGATCGTTTTCTGCACATCCAGGTCGTCGTAGGGAACCACGCGCTCGGCCCGCTTCGTTCCATCCACCTCGATACTGTTGAAATGCACCTCGCCGTTCACGAACCAGTAGTCCGTCACCCCGTATACCGTTCCATCTTTCAGGTACAGCCAAACTAGATCTTGATCGACTCCGCCGTACGAATACACAGGATTCTCATACGTCGGCATGGTCACATAATTTTCAAAACCATAGCCCCCGAAACCGTATCCATAGTACGGCACGGGGTTGCAGTCGAATCCCGCGCCCCAGGCCCAGCCCAGCGAAGGACCGCAGGTCGGCCACCACAGCGAATTGAATCCCAAGCCCACTCCGAACCGGAAGAACGGCCGGCCTAGAAACACACGGCGGCGGAAAATCGGGAAACTCGGAATCCGGCCCGGCTGAAAGGGGAAGCCACTCCGCGCTCCAAAACGCCCGGGTCCGCCCACACGCGGCCCTCCAAAACCCCGAGGCTGCGACATCGGTATCCGCGGCGGCGCGCTCATGCGTACTCCGCCGCCAACGTGACCGCCACCCCCGGCGTGGCCGCCGACATGTGGCGCCTGCGCAACCGCAGCCTGCGTCCCGGCGAAAGCCAGAACGCAGGCTGCAACGATCACAATTTTCTGGAAGGTCGAACGAAGAAGGTTCGTGAGGATCGGACCGCGAAGACCAGACTGCGCCATAAAGTACGCTCCTTGCAGCCTCCAGCTCCAAGCTGTCAAGAATCGCGCCAACTCGACAAACACAATTCTACTACCGTCCGCCGCCCGCCGTGTCACCAACTTGTAAAACGCGAACGTACTGCGATGCCTCACCCGGCCCGACAAGACTAAACTGACCCTCGATGACGCCACTGCTCCTATCCGTCCTCGCCCTTCTCGGCCTCGCCCTCTACATCTTCTGGGTAGAGCCGCTAAGCGTCTTGCCCGTCCTCGAGCGCCTCACTCCCAATCTCACCTACCGCATCCCCTCCCGCCATCGCCTCGTCGCCCTCTCCTTCGATGACGGCCCGCACCCCACCTTCACGCCCAAAGTCCTCGACATCCTCCAGCAGCACAATGCCCACGCCACGTTCTTCCTAATCGGCGAGCGCGCCCTCCGCCATCCCGAGCTCGTCGCGCTCATCAAAGCCGCCGGACACGAAGTTGCCAACCACTACTTCACAAACGGTTCGCTTCTGCTCCACTCCGACGCCGACTTCGTCCGCCACCTCGAACAAACCGAGCAAGCTCTAGGCATAGCAGCAGGACCGAAATTCTTTCGCCCGCCCGGTGGCGTCGCCCGCCCCAGCCAGCTCCGCCTCGCCCGCGCCCGCGGCTACGAGTGCATGCTAGGCTCCGCCTACCCTCACGATCCTTTGCATCCTCCCGTCTGGTACATCCGCTGGCTCGTAACAAAAAACCTCGTCCCCGGCACCATCGTCATCTTCCACGACGGCATCTCCAACCCAACGCGCACCATGCAAGCCCTCCCGCAAATCCTAGCCGCGGGCCATCGCAGAGGCCTCCGCTTTGTCTCAATCGGCACCCTGAGAGTCGCCGCGGAAAAACCGCACGCAGCGGAGATGGCGGAAAAATGAGACGGAGTTGGTGCGCTGTTGATAACTTAAAAATCTGATGTATGGTAACACTGTGGAGGATTGACCTAATGAATCCCGTGGATTGGCTGAAAGCCCTTTACGAAACGTTTGGAGTATCGTACCCGAGGGTATCGATGGTCGTAGTAATTCTCCTAGGTGGCACTTTTTCCGGGCTGGTCTGGCACTTCGCTGCTAGACAAGTCGAAAAGGATCACCAAGTCCTGACAGCACCGTCAGTCACAGGACCGGCTTCCACCGTAGGTCAGCAAAGTCCGGCGATCACCGGCAGCGGAAATCAAGTCACTTACAGCGAGCCTTCATCTAAGAAAAAGGAAAAGCCAAGGAAATGAACGAGAAGTACATCGTCACGAAACTTCGCTTTATATGTGCCCTGCTCTTATTCGCCTCGCCCTGTAGAGGGCAAAACACAACCGGCAAAGCCGAAACAACTGGCGCTTGCAGCCCCGCGATTTCAGGTAATGAGAATCAAGTCAATATAAGTTGTCAGGGAATCAGCAAAGATCAAGCCGCAAAGATGACGTCGATATTGAATAAAATTTTGGCGAACCAAATCAGTCCTGACGCGGTCATGGCGAAACTAGATGAAATTCTCAAGGCGGTGAACACTCCCATTGAAAGGATAGCTAAGTTCACTGTGATGGTCCCATTCGAAACGGCCCCCAATGCTTTCCCGATACCAATGGACGACAATCCAGACGATCCTCTTTTTAACACTTATACGGAGCTAAGCTCTCTGGCGAGTAACGGAACCATGCCAGAAGCAACCAGGGAGACCGAGGGTAACGGTCAGATTACGTGGAATTCGAGACATGTCTCAATGGAAGAGGCTCCTACATTCCTCGGCAGGCTTTTGCAATACTACATCTTTCGCAATATCGACAATTTGCAACGTAACTCAATGACTGTTTATGTTGGCTATCCAGCAGAAGCCCACGCCGGAATTGAACCGCCAGATGCCGAAGTTTATCCCTACGAGAAGCTTTCCAGTGAACTTGGCGACAATGTTTTCTTCCGACCATTTCTGCATCGTCGATCCATCGACGATATGACGTGGAAAATGACGCCTAGCAAGTTCCCAAAAGGAACGGAAATTCAATTTATAACTCAAGAAGCAGACAAGTATTTAGTCCGGTTCCAAAGACCTGCCTACTTCAAAGCTGATTTCATCGTTCAACAGTTTCTTGGAACTGGGGTTGGACAAGTCCCGAAGCATTTCGTGTCGAAGAATGCCAGCACGATCATGCAATGGGCATTTGTGGTGACGATGCACTACAGGATAGAACATTCTCTCAATAGCGAGTTTCATCCCGGCAATTACGCACAGTGGCTGGACGCCTTATACGACGGGCTTCACAAAAAACTGGAGATAGACCAGAGTGAAATGCGATCACGGTAACGATGGACGGTGGGAGAGTGAGGCAACGCGTCGGCGGGTGGCCGACGGCCTCGTGAAGAGAACCGCATACGGCGGTTTTGCGTGTGCGGGTTTAGAGTTGCCTTCGTGCAGCAACTATCGCTGGGCCGCAGAAAGCTCCCGACGGGAGAGAAGATTTTGGCCAGCGCGTTTGCAGTGCATGCGCCCGCGAGTGTGCTGCCGATCGCGAGCATCATCCTGATGCACACGCAGACAAAGCGGCAACCCATTCAATCCACAGCGTTTAATTTATCACTTGACAAATAGACAGAGGTGCAGTACACTTTAGTTAAGATTCTGCTGACCGTGTCCCCGTTTCGCTCCTCCTTTTCTCAGCAACGCGGCGTGTTTTCGCAGCTACCCACTACTCACTGCTCACTATCCACTCTCTTCCAGCTAAGGCCTTTATCTACCGCTTTTACGCCGGGTGGCCTTGACGTCGATGTTACGTCCGGAGCTTTCTCTTTGTCGGGCCGATCCCCAAACCATTCAATCCCACAGTTTCCCTTCTCTTTCTCACCCAGCTGTGGTATAACAGTTATACCTAGTGCGATTCCATTTCGATGCGCGTAAGAGCAACAGTCTTCGGCGGAATCCCAAGCGCGGAATCGGCTTCGAGGAAGTGCAGGAGATTTTCTTTCATCCTTATTACTCCGACCAACGTTCGGATTTCCCTATTCAGCATCGCGCCATCGGCTGGGTCGGGAGCCGCTTGTACTCGGTGATTTTTGAGATTCGGGAAGATGCGGAAGGAGAGTTCTACCACCTGGTGACTTTGTGGAAGGCAACCAGCGCAGAGCGAGAACTTTATGAAGAACACGCACCGTAAGAAGAAGCCGGTCTCCGCCGAAACCATTGCTCGCATCGCGGACAACGGCAAGGATGTTTCGCGCTTTTTCACCAATTCCGGCGCAATGAGGAAACCCATCCAGCGCGTGAACGTGGACTTTACCGCCTCCATGCTCGAAGAGCTCGAGAGCGCCGCCAAGGATCTCAACGTCAGCAGGCAAGCGGTCATCAAGACCTTGGTGCGCCAAGGACTCGACCAGCGCCAAAGAGCAAGAGCCTCTCGCAGTAGGGCAAAACGGACCTGACTTTCTTCCCATTGTGGGAATTCGCTACACTCGTGCCCGGGTGGCCCCAGACGTCGATTCTACGTCTGGGTTTTTCTTTCTCATTGCGATCGTCCGCAACTCTTTCAATCCAAAGCCGTTATTTATTACTTGACAAATAGCCGTACATGCGGTATTCTCTAGTTAAGGTTCTGTTGACAGTGTCCCCGTTTCGTCCC
>Ga0206902_10198_pt1 | contig 15269 bp, 6 predicted proteins | sample Alteio_BWOrgHeat_44_FD_153242 | JGI IMG/M metagenome (GOLD analysis project Ga0206902, IMG submission 153242) | Enriched cells from forest soil in Barre Woods Harvard Forest LTER site, Petersham, Massachusetts, United States -... | ecosystem: Environmental > Terrestrial > Soil > Temperate forest >... | reverse complement strand
TCGCGCCCGTAGAAGGCTTTCATACCAGGACTCTTGCACAAATTATCGGGAATTTTATCCTGCGGCCTGCCCTTTTTCCTGAGCCTTATGTACATAAAAACTTATTGGAAATTCCATATAATTGCATAATTTTCAACCCATGTCGCAATCTCGCCAACTCGCTGCAATCATGTTTACAGACATTGTAGGTTACACAGCCATGATGGGCAATGATGAAAGAAAAGCTTTCGAACTACTTCGGGAAAACAGGGAAATACAAAAACCTTCCAATTTGCTAAGGCCTATGTATCGCAACCAGATAAACAAAGTGGCAAATGCGGTTAAAGAAATTATCGGGGGGATAAAGCTCACGGAAAGAGGCAAGCTTGCGGAACCTCCGGCTTATGCGCCAATGGCGAGGCAAATTGTTCCGAATGTATTTACCACTTCTGTATCATCATCCATAAAAGTTCAGGTCATCGATCGGCAACGGCCAAATATTTATCTTGCCTGGACCTCAGGCGATTTAAAGGAAAATCGCGAGGAAATGGCGATTATTCTGCAAAAAGCCGGTTTTAATGTATTGCCTTCCATTGACTGTCCGGCCGACGATGAAACTTTTAAAGTCAGGGCTGCCGAGGAGATTCAAAAATGTGTTTGCTCTCTTCATATGCTGAGCGGGGAATATGGCAGGCGGTTTGAGTCGGATGATGAAATGTCATTTCCGCAATATCAATTCATGGAAGCAAAGAAAAGAATTGAAGCCCCTGGATCTGCCTTCAATGTTTTTGTGTGGCTTACTACAGAAAACAGTATGGGTTTAAAACCATCTCAACAAAATTTTGTCAAGTACATAAGGAACAATATTACCAGAAACATGATGTTTTCAAATAGTCATGGTCCTATGCAATTGGTGGATGATATCAGGGTCGTGATTATGAAGCAGGATGTGAAGGTGTATGATTCAAAAGATACTGAAATCTTCTTTATTTTTAATCAGCAGGATGAGCATGAAGCGTTGTTAATTGTTGACCAAATTAGTCTGGAATTGCCTGTGGAGACGATGAATATACTCCCGGATGGGGAAGAATCGTATCGTGAAATGTCTTCTCAGCAGATTCCGAAAAGCAAACTGGCTGTGGTTTATTTTAAATATGCCGCGGACTGGGCGCTTCCCTTTATTAAACAAATTTGGAAACAGGTTGGCGGCGCCGCTTCCCCAACACCCATGTTTCTAGTCGGTGAAGACGATCCGCATACAAACCTTGCCCGGAATTTCAAAGCCCCACGTGTGATATCTTCCATCGTTCCTAAAGAAAATATTCCTGGGGAAGTTAAGAAAGTGTACGGCACGTTGTGACCTTTTTTTTGATTACAAGTAGATAAATAACAAAAAGAGGCAATTATTACAGGCGAGAAAGTTTTTTTATGAAAGAGTGAAAGGCTTATGGCGCTGTTCTGGGACTTTTTTTTTGAGAAACCGGCGAATGCCCTGTATAACTTGAAAAACCCAAAGGGACCAGAGACTATATTTAATCATTTAAACCCAAAGGACCTGAATTAGTCATTGGATTTTATTCAGGTGAGTGTTATGTTCGAAACATTTCAAATTTGTCCTTACACAGGTTTGCGATCTTTTACCGAAGAAGAATCTCTGTATTTTAAAGGGCGTGAAGATGATATAAATCATGCGACAGAACAGTTGCAGAGAAACAAATTCTTAATGTTGACAGGCGCTTCAGGGGACGGTAAATCGTCGCTCATCTATGCCGGGATTATTCCAAATGCCCGTTCCGGCTTTTTAAAATCAAAATATTCTTCGTGGTGTGTTGCGGATTTCAGACCCGAGCGCTCACCGTTTCAAAATCTTTGTAAAGCGGTGGCTCAGCAACTGGACATCAATAGCCCGGGAACCGTTCAGGCAGAATTAAATCATGGCTTTTCTGCTTTGGTTGACCTGTACAAAAGCTCAAAAAGATTTATTGATACCAATTCATTTTCATGGCAGGGCGCGGATGATGCCAGTAAAGGAGCGCTAAAACGCCAGTCAGCCAATCTTATAATTCTTGTCGACCAGTTTGAGGAGTTTTTCACCAATCCGGAAAATTATAAAAATGGGGTCCCTTCAAAGGATTCGAACCTTGTGCTCAATATTTTATTAGAAACGACAAGGATCGCGCTCGAAGAAGATTTGCCAATCTATATTGTGTTTACCATGCGTTCCGATTATATCGGCCAATGCGCAGCGTTTCGCGGCCTCCCGGAGTATATCGGCTTTTCTCAATTTTTTGTACCCCGGTTAAACCGGACTCAATTGCAGCAAGTAATCGAAGAACCAGCTGTTTTGAGCGGAAATCGCATCACCAGGAGGTTGACAGAAAGATTGATTCATGATATTACCGAGGGCACCGATCAGCTTCCGATACTACAACATGCCCTGAGTCAAATATGGGTTGCCGCCAATAATGGGACCGAAGAAATGGATCTCATCCATTATGCCATGGTTGGAGGCATGTCAGCCAATGAATTGCCTGACGACCAGTCGCCAAAATTTAATCAATGGTTTAATATGTTACCCCCTGAAATTCAGGTTTATTACCATTCACCCAATCTTCAAAATGTCCTGGACACGCACACCAACAAATTGTACGGCAATGCGGCGTCCTATTTTGCAGAAAAAACGGGTAAAAAAATTTCTCCGGAAAACGCGAAGTTGATCATACGAAACACTTTTTCCTGCCTTACCAAGATTGATGAAAGCAGGGCGGTGCGCAATCGGATGACCTTGGAAGAAATCACCAACATTCTTGGACTTCCCGGAATCGATACCAAAGTCGTGGGTACACTGCTGAATACGTTCAGAGAGCCTGGCAATACCTTCATTCGGCCTTTTATCCTCGAAGAAAAGAAAGAAAGTAAAAGTCTTCGCCCAGGCGACGTTTTGGACATTACGCACGAGAGCCTCATCAGGAACTGGCAGCACCTCGGGGAATGGGCAAAGGAAGAATTTGAAAGTTATTCTGTGTTTATCGATTTCGGACGCCAGCTTGATCGTTGGGTAACGAGCGGTAAAGCGAATGCCTTCCTGCTCTCTATCGGACCATTGACTTATTTTGAAACCTGGTATAAGAAGGCAAAACCAAACGAGTGGTGGATTGCGCGTTACCTCCCTGAAAATATCGATAAGCAAACAAAACTTTCCAGGGCAAAAGAGATTCTTGAAGATACCAAAGAATTTTTGGCAAAAAGTTCAAGGAAACATGTGGTGGCAAGAACTTTCATTCATTATGGCGCAAAACGAATAGCCATGGTGTTGGGAATTATTTTGTTAATAACCCTGACTTCTTTTATCGCCAGGGATTATTTCAGAAAGCAAAACTCTTATGTAATCAATTCAATTTATCACCAAACCTTATTGCTGGCAGACGACCCGAAAGTTGATCCGGCCGCACAGGCCTCTTTGGTTGCTGAAGAACTTAAGCTCGGGATTGCCGGTACAGATCAGGTTGTCGGTTCGGTCAAAGACACGATCCAGAAAATTAAGGTGCTTAACAACCTTCTAGGTACCTTAATTATTCAGGGCAAAAATGAACCTAAAAATGAAATATTTCAATCCCTCTCGCTGGTTGACAGTTTGCTTGGATTGCTTCATTTTACCAACAATGACCCGGCACACATTTCAACGGTACTCCATGAGATAAACGACTACCGCGTTTGCCTTGAATTCGCATATTATTTTAATGCAGACAGCGTCATCGACAAATGGAGAAAAAGAAATGCCTTGCGATCCGCAGAATGGGTATTAAAAATCGCCGAAGCGCAACCCCCGGGCTTTGATGATATTCAGAATTTTGCTCTGGCATTGGAAAATTCGATCAACTACCATGTTTTTTCCGCCACGCAGTTAAAGAATCTAATTGATATGCTATCACCCTTTGAGCAGGGACTAAAAACGGATTGGCTGAAAATGAATTTTAATGTTGATAAATTTCTGGAGCGTGGATTTCTAAGTTATGGATTTAAATTTAACGGACTTTACCAGGATCTTGCCTACTTATATGCTGCTACCGGAAACAGCCAAAAAGCTTTGCAGTGTATGGACAGTCTGTTTCGTTACAATCAAAACTATTATACCGGTGATTATGCTTCAGTTTCTGAAAATGCGACCAACGTGGCCGCAGTATTTTTTACTTATCACCAAATTCTGAATTTGGACGATTTCGTAAACGGTTATTGCATACGAAAAAAAATTAGAGCGGATGAATTTTATGCGCAGTTGATCGGGCGCACTTTACCTGGAATCGAGATGACCTCAAACCTGTCGTTATTTTGGTGGTCAAACCGCAAAAACAATTTGAATTTGAAATTTTGCAGTAGGGACCAGCTTTCCTCTTACTATAACAAATACAGGGAGGTCGTACAGTCAACCATTACTGATTACGACCTGAAAAATTTTTCGCTCGCCGTTTCTTATAAAAATGAAGGAATAGAAAAGTCATTGAGCAAAGAACAACCGCCTAAAGACGAGCCAACCTTAACACAATTCTTTGATCAGGCTATGCTATTTTATAAAAGAGTAAGCCCTTCCTTTCTTAATAAGCCAACGCGAATTGTAGGTACTTCCGGATCGGACGAGGTAACGGCCCCAGAAAAAGCAATTTTTATTTATCCTGATTTAAAAATAAGTTTTATGCCGGGCGAGCCACGAACTTTTTTTTATTTTTGTTTTTCGGACGTCTTTCTTGAATACATCATCAACCACAAGTTTTTTGATGACCTATATCCGGGACAGGAAGAATTAAATTATTTCGGAATTTGGTTTAATGATTATAATTCAAAAGGGTTTGCGAGGTTCGGGTTCCTTGGCAAGAAAATTCGATATCAAGTAATGACCAAACTGGATGAAGAACTCACCAAAAATTCTGTCTCACAACATCTTGATTTTAACTTGTTGTATCTATATCTTGGGGTAGAGGCTCAACAATCCGGAGACTCTGTAGCAATGCTGCGATATTACGCGAAAATCCAGTTGCAGAAATTGTTCAATATTTTTCAGTTTAAGGAATACGCCGGGCAAATTAATGACCAGTCATTCCGTCTCGTGGCTTTGGCTGTTGAAGGATTAACCAAATATGGTCATGCTGACATGGCTTATGCTCTTATCAGGATGTTCAAGAATCCCATTAACCGAGCTTCGTTGTACGCATTTGCTGCAAACGAACTGCAAAAAAATCATGTCAGAGGTAATATTATATCGTCATTGATAGATTCATCAAAAGATCAAATTAGAATGGTTGGGAACATCACGGAAGGCCAGCCTGATAAAGAACTCCTCGCATCGGCCTTAATTCTGCAATCACCTGAAAATTCGGCATATGTTTCACGCCTCATAAAAAACATTCCCGAAAAACCTGACGCGATGAAAAATATCTGCAGGTCTTATGCTTTTGCAGGTGATATGTATCAGGCGGTAAATAATATTCCGCCATTAATTTCATCTTCTGATCAGTTGTTCTATTACTGGTATATTCTGCATGGATATGCTGAAGAAAAGAACACAAGGAAAAAAGAGTGGGTTGAATTTGACAACAATTATTTTCAATTACGGACTTTGTTTATAAAATATATTGATGAAAATAACTGAGAAAATTAATATATGCCCTTACCCGGGTCTCCGTTCGTTTACCGAGGAGGAAAGTTTGTATTTCAAAGGCAGGGATTTACAGGTAGACCAGATTGCTTCATTGCTGGAACAGAATAAGTTTCTCATGGTCACCGGGGCGTCGGGTGAAGGCAAATCATCCCTTATTTATGCGGGGTTGATTCCCAATGCACGCGCTGGATTTTTCAAGGCAAGATATTCAAACTGGGTTGTCGCATCGTTCCGTCCGGAACGCAATCCTGTTTTCAATTTCGCGCGGGCAATCGCTGAACAGTTCAATCAACAACCTGCCACTGTGGAAACCGAATTGAGGCGGGGATTTTCTTCCCTTGTGGATCTCTATACAAATTCAGAATTTTACGCAGGCGATGAGGATGAATTTTGGGAGCAACTCCCGGATAACGAAAAAAAGGAAAAAAAGAGAAAAGCTTCAAACCTGATGATATTGGTTGATCAGTTTGAAGAATTTTTTACCAATCCTGAAAATTTTTATCACGAATCTCCTTCTGACGATTCACAGATTGTCATTAATCTGATACTCGAAACGGCCAGGATTGCTATCAAGAGAAATCTGCCTGTCTATGTTGTCTGCACAATGCGGTCAGATTATATTGGCCAGTGTTCGGCTTTCCGGGGATTGCCGGAATACATCGGTTTCTCACAGTTTTTTGTTCCACGGCTGAAGCGAAAAGATTTGAAGCAGGTTATTGAAGAGCCTGCCATATTGAGCGGGAACAGAATATCCCAAAGGTTAATAGAGCGGCTTGTTTTTGATATTGCGGACGGAGTGGATCAGTTACCCATCCTTCAACATGCACTTAGCCAGGTCTGGCTGCGCGCGAATTACGGAAACGAAGAAATGGATTTGCTCCATTATGCAATGACTGGCGGAATGCCTGCGGATGATCTGCCCGATGAAGATAGACAGAAATTTAAAGAGTGGTTTGCCCAATTACCTGAATACCAGCAGCTTTTTTTTAGTAACAACGGGTTGAACAAAGTAATTGAAATCCATGCCAATACCCTTTACGAAAATGCATGGCAAAATTATAACAAGGAATATGCAGAAAACCCTATCACTAAGCAGGATGCGAAGCGCGTCGTAGCCATGACTTTTAGTTGCCTTACTAAAATTGATAACAGCAGGGCAGTCCGTAACCGAATGTCCCTGAATGAAATCACGGCCATTATCAACTCGCCAAAAATTACACCGGAAATAGTCGGAAATGTTATTAATATCTATCGCAAGGAAGGTAATTCCTTCATTCATCCTTTCATTACAGATGATCCACAAACCCATCATCTTCCATATGATGCCGTTCTTGACATCACCCATGAAAGTCTGATCCGTAACTGGAATAAACTGAATATCTGGGCAAACAAGGAATTTGAATTTTATTCCACCTATCTCGATTTCAAAAAACAACTGGACCGATGGGAAAAAAGCGGTAAAAAAAGGGGCTATCTCTTACCCCTGGGACCGCTCACTTATTTTGAAAACTGGTATAAGAACTGCAAACCCAACCCCGCGTGGATTATGCGATATATGGGCACATCCGGCAATGCCCAAATGGTAAAACAAGACGCAGAAAATGTGTTGAAAGACACGAGGGAATTTCTTAACAGGAGTGCACGAAAAGAAATGGTTTCTCGTGCTTTTATGAAATATGGACCAAAAAGAATTGCTACCGTTTTTGCAATTTTAGCCATGCTGGTGCTGTCAGGGTTTTACTGGTATGATGCTGATCAAAAAAAGAACAGCAACGTCCTGGGAAGAATCCGCTCCGAATCATTTGCTTTGCTTGGCAGTCAGGAAATAAATGATGACGACAAGGCAAATTATCTTCTTGCTGAAGAACGTTTCCATGAAGGTTCATTAATCCCATTTTTACAAAAAATGACCTATAAGGAAAGGATAGAACTTTCAACAGGAGTGTATAAACAGTTGATTTTTTTAACCAAAAGACAAGAAAAGAACCCATTGAGGGAGAAGGTGTTTTCTCTGATCATCCACGAATTGAATAATCCAGAAAAAAATACTGACGCCGAAACCTTATTAACAGAAAATAATAGGTTTCTCATTCTTCTGGCGATGGATAATTACTACAATGCGGATCGCGTAAAACAAAAAGAACTCATCAATATATCGCGAATTAATGCTGAATACACCCTTGGGATTTTAAAAAACAAAGCGCTTTATCGTCCCGAAATCCCAACTGAATTAAACATGGCCATCCAAATGTGGTTGACGTTCGGGCAGCCAAGTCCTCAAAAAATAAAGGAATTTTTATCAGCGGTTTCACCGCTGGAAGCTAAAGAGAATTCTTTCAGCGTGTATTACGCAAAAGGAAGTTTTGAACCCAATGGCAGACAGCCCGTTGATTTTAGCGGAGGGTATCACACGCTTGGCTGCTTATATGCTGCTTTGGGTGAGGTGGAGAATGTAAAATGGTGTTTTGACCAGATACTCGCCAATAAAATGCGGGATTATTTTGAGCTCCCAAGATTGTTCAACAATCACCTGAATGTAATTGGTTATCTGTACCAATTCGGGCACCGCGACGAAGTACCCGAAGTGCTCAAATGGCTTGCTGCAAATACGGCTGACAATTCTTCAGTTACTATACTCAGGAATGTCGCTATACGGTCGGGGTATATTACGCACATTTACCCGCTAAACTTTGATAAAAATACTGACGTTTACCGCTCAAACCGAGGTTATTTGTTTCCAAATCTATATTTCAGCGAACGGGCATTTTTTGATACAGTTATGGTTGACTATGAAAATATGATTAGGAAACTCAAAAGCCCTTCTGAACGAAATTTCTTGCTGGCCATGAATGGAAAACGGAAAGCCATGTTTTATTCCAGATATTATTACGAAAGAAACCTGCCGGTTGACGAAAAAAGACTTGATGCATGGTTGAAGGAAGCTATCGATACCTATTCAACCATCGATAAGGATTCCCTGGAAGCCAAAGAATCCACTACCGTCGTTTATAATGGCGATGGTGTCCGTACCAGTTCAGTGAGCAGAAAAAACCTATTTATTTATCCGGACTACCGGGAAGGATGGTTTAGCTGGTCATTTCATACAGATTATTTTTTCAACTATATGAAAAAAAATAATTTGCTGGGAAAAATTTATAATTCTGGTGATGATTTACAAGCACTTCATTTCTGGGTTGCGAAAGCTTTTGAATGGAGAGTAAATCCGCCTCTTGACACCTGGAACAAACAATTTTACCTGTCCGACCAGGTGTTAACGGACATTATATCCTTTGTTGATCAGCATCCCGACGGCAAAGAATTTGACAAGAATCTTTTGTACCTCGTATTGTCTGAACGAGCCTTTGCAAGGGGGGATACGGCTGGCGGGTTAAATTATTACCGGCAATTGGACCAGTCCAAGCTTCGCAGATCTTCGCAAAAATATGAGTACGTCGAGCATACATTTTTTTTCAATATGGTTAAGAAGCTTTGTGGCAACCTCGCATTTTGCGGTAAAACGGACGAGGCTATGCGATTGATGGTACAATTTCCGAAATCGAACGATAAAGTGGAAGGCTATGTCCACATGGCCGCAAAAGTATACGAGAGCAACGCAGATCCCATTGCATTTACGTATCTCGATTCTGCTTTCACCGAGTTTAAGAGGACTGATTATTCTTCTTTGGAACGCAATTCTACGGATTCCCGGCAAAACCTGATAATGCTGTTGTCGGAAATTGGAAGCGGTTCCTTAAACAAAATGGCCAATGAAGTCCTTCTTGATATCCCTGAACGGACAAAATTTTTGGGGATTTTAGCGCGTGTATCAGGTGTTGCCCATGAAGGCAATTATTTTCTGGCCTACACTTCAATCCCTAATTCACTTTCGGAGACTGAAGACCTTCAATGCCGCACGATCATATTAATGGAAGCTTGCAAATCGAAAGAAAAAGAAACTGAGAGAAATTTGCAATGGAATGCAATGGACGCATATTTTGACTGGCAATGGAATTACATAAATTATGACCCATTCTGATGAAAGGATACAACACCCTATATTATCTTTTGTTCGTCATGCTCATCATGGGAACATTTGCATCTATGGCGCAAAATGGTTACGGATTGGTCATACTCGGATGCTCGGCAATTGCTTTTGCAGCGCTTTTCTTAATACAATGCATTGAGGGTGTGATAAAAAAGAGCAGGGGAGACCTATACGTCTCTATGGAATTAGCCTGTCTCTTTGTTCTTTCTGTCATCTTTGCAATGCGGGTATTTTATATTGGGTTTTATTATATCGAGTGGGTATACGGCCTTGCAATAATAACATTGATCTGCCTTTATATCAGAAAAATGGTAAAGGGCTTCGTTTTTTTTAAAACGAAAAGTAATTTCCTCAGTCTGCTAATCCTTGTTTACTATGCGGTGATTATTTTGTATTTTCTTTCGCTTGGGTTCGTTGCATTCCTTCCGCAAATTTCAGTACCAGTCGGAGCCGCCGCATTTGTTCTACTTTTGTTAATAGTTATTATCGGCTTGCTAAAAAGACAGTTTTTGACTGATGGAGAAAAGACTTCTGTATTTAGAATAGTAACACAGCGAAGAGATAATTCTATACTGATATTATCACTTTTTATTTTATTTACGTTGTACAAAGGATTTACAACAACAGGGTTAGTTCCTAAAATATATTCGGATGAATTTCCAAAGGCATATTTTGATTTGGTGAACAAGGCAGAAGCCGGAAAAGAAAAACCGGTTGATGGTGTGTACCGTTACCAGGCGTTCAAGGACCGGTACGATGAATTTGTGAAAAAGGATAAATAGCGGATGGGATCGATTGATCCTATTTTTCCTTTTCGTTAATGGAACTATCCTCAAGAGAGGCCCAGGAAATTGCCCCTCGTTTCCAAAAAAAATTGATGCAATTTGAAATAAAGCGCTTAGCGATTAAATATACCAGGCTAAATCCGGAGGATGTCTGCGAAAAATCTGCTGGCATACACCTGGTTCCCGTCAAATAAGCGCTCCGCGATAAACGTTTACCCATAAAAGGCAATGAGTACACCCAGGTCCAAAGGGGTATGAACGATTACCTTTCCACTTATGTAATTTCCGGTCAGAGTATTTATTAATCATAATATATTTATCGGGCAATGAAAAACGATTTGTGCAGGCCGGCTTTGTAATCCATAAACCTTGATTAATATATGACAAAAACGATTTTGACCCTTGCGGTTATTTTTTTGCACATCGGTTCTTACGGACAGCCACTCATCGATAAGGTAAGAAATGGGTTTTATCATCAAAAATTTACTGAAGAACCGATAAATATTTTCGAATTAAAATGGATTCCGAATTCGCATGATTTTTGGGTAAGCAACGATCAGGGTGTCTTTGTTTATAATGCAGACAATTTATCTGAAAAAAAATTGGTCCTGAGTGCCCAGCGGATTTCGGCTTCGGGATTGTCCACAGTGATAGAAAATATTGTTTGGAGTGACGATCGGTCCAAAATCCTGATTTACACCAATTCCACAAAAGTCTGGCGTGCAAAATCCAAGGGTGATTACTGGTATTTCAACCTAAGCGGCGGCAAAGGCCGTCAACTTGGAAAGGGGTTAGCTGCTTCTTCCTTGCAATTTGCAAAATTTTCGCCCGATAACAGAAAAGTGGCTTATGTGAGCAAACACAATTTATTTGAAGAGGAAATAAGCTCCGGGACCATTTTGAAATTAACCAGCGATGGCAAGGATAAGATCATCAACGGAACATTTGACTGGGTGTATGAAGAAGAATTAGGCATAAGAGACGGTTTTAGCTGGAGCCCGGATGGCAACAACATTGCGTACTGGCATACAGATGCAACTGCAACCAAGAATTATCTGATGATTAATAATACAGATTCGTTGTATCCTTTCATAAAACCGGTTGAATATCCCATAGCTGGGGAGAAACCTTCCCTCGTAAAAATCGGTGTCGTTAACCTTACATCAAAAAAAACAACCTGGATGCATGTACCCGGAGATCCTTCCGACCATTATATACCGCGGATGAACTGGGCAAGCAATCGTGAAGTGATGATCATGCAACTAAATCGTCTGCAAAACCAGGGACTTTTTTATCTGTGCAATGCAGAAACAGGGAACGCAAAAATGTTTTACAGCGAAAAAGTGGAAGGAGGGTGGATCGAACCCTTCAATATGCTTGATTGGGATGCTCCCTGGTGGGTATGGTCAAAAGACAGGAAATATTTTTTAAGGACAGAGGAAAAACAGGGATGGCTGCGGGTATGTAAAATATCACTTGACGGCAAGGAAGAATTGCTTACTAAGGGAAATTTTGATGCCAACCTGATGACTTATGACGACGAATCCGGCGATGTCTATTTTGAAGCTACTCCGTATGACGCAACCCAGCGCTACTTGTATAAGGTAAATATTAACCATGCAGACACAGTCCGCGTAACCCCTGCTGTTTTTGACGGAACCAACGTGTACAGTTTTTCTCCCGATGCAAAATATGCATTGCATATCAATGCAAATATTCACAGGAATTATAATCTCAGGTTGATCCATTTACCGGAACATAATAAAGTCTATCCCAATCGAGAGGACATTTTTACTGAGCCCAATCTTGGTTTCAGGCTTGAAAAATTAAGAGTAAAAACGGAGGACGGAATTGAAATGGATGGCATCATGGCCAAACCCAACGACTTTGACCCGTCAAAGAAGTACCCGGTTTTCTTTTTTGTCTATGGGGAACCTGCATCAGCAGTTGCCAACGACGTGCCGTATTTTAATGAGCTGATTGCCGACCTCATTCCACGCGGTTATATTGGCGTTGCCCTGGATAACAGGGGCACGCCCGTGATGAAAGGGACGGATTGGAGGATGTCTATTTATAAAAAAATTGGTGTTATAAACAGCCGTGACCAGGCGATGGCAGCTAAGGAAATTCTGAAATTGAATTTTATCGATTCGACGCGGGTGGCCGTGCATGGATGGAGCGGTGGGGGGGCAATGACGCTGAATCTCATGTTCCGTTACCCTGATATTTATAAGACGGGGATTGCCGTTTCTGCTGTTACCGATCAGCGCTTTTATGATAACATCTATACGGAACGGTATATGGGTCTCCCCCAAGACGATTCAGATGCTTACAAGCAAAGTTCTCCTTTGACTTTTGCGAAATATCTTAAAGGGAATTTACTATACATGCACGGCACGGGGGATGACAACGTTCACTATAAAAACGCGGAACAACTCATTAATGAATTGATCCGGGATGCAAAAGTTTTTCAATTGATGGTTTATCCGAATCGGACACACGAAATTAGCGAAGGAGCCGGAACAACGGAACAACTGGCTGCAACGTTCAGAAAATTTATTGAAGAACACGCTCCTCCCGGGGGCAGATAAAAAATTGAACAGGCTATTACCAGTGTCGGAATTATTCCGGCTATTTTTCTTGCTCCAGCAAGGCATTAAACCAATTACGCCAAAACCGGCAGCTGAACTGTGAATTCTGAGTATTCACCCTGCTTTGAAGCAACTTTAATCTCACCTCCGTGGGTTTTGATAATATCGTAACTAAGGCTAAGACCTAAACCAGTTCCCTGGCCAGTTGGTTTGGTGGTGAAGAAAGGCTGAAAAATTTTATCTATTAATCGCTGGGGAATGCCAATGCCGTTGTCCCTTATGGTAATGATAACCCGGTCTGTGGTTTTTTTTGTGGTTACGGAAACTGTTGGCTCGTATACACCGCCGGCGTCAGATGCCAAAGATGCTCTCTTCTTTTCCGCCACCGCATAAAAGGCGTTATTGTATAAGTTTAAGAAAACCCGTCCAATATCCTGCGGGATTATTTTTATTTTGCCAGCGGTCTCATCATATGCAGTAAGCAAGACAATCGGCGAAGGCATACTGCTTTTAACCCCATGGTAAGATAATCGTAAGAACTCATCGGTGAGGGCATTGATATCCGTGAACTCCTTCTGCCCATTGCTCTTTCTACTATGTTGTAACATCCCCTTTACAATGGAATCGGCCCGCTTGCCATGATGATTTATTTTTTGCTCATTCTCCCTGATGTCGCCGGCAATCAATTTTATTTCGTCGATGTTTCCTTTTTCTGCTTCCAGGACCAATTCGTTTATGAGTTCCTTATTCAATTCTGAAAAGTTATTTACAAAATTTAAAGGATTTTGTATTTCGTGGGCAATGCCGGCAGTAAGTTCTCCGAGCGATGCCATTTTTTCTGCGTGTACCAATTGCGCCTGAGTAGACTGAAGAACTTCCAGTGTATTCTCTGTTTTGGCCTTTTGGAATTCTATTTCCGCCTTTTGTTTATTGAGCAGGTTATTGGCCCTTTGTTTTTGCCTGTTGTTGCGCCATAAAATAATGGCCACAATCAATATGGCCGCGACGGCGGCAAACAAAATGTAAATGCTGATTCGATTCCTGTACCGTATTTCAGCATCTTTTAACTCCTGCTGGCGCATTTGCTCAGAAAAAGAAATATTCTGAAATTGCATTATTTTTTGTAAGCTGAAAATAGAATCTTTGGCAGCTATGCTGAGCTGCTGATAAACAAAGGCGCTGTCAAATTCTTTTTTTTCCTTGTAAAAGTCAGCCAAGAAGTTGCAGGCATTGAGGACTTGGAGCATGAATCCTCCGCTATTGGCAAATCCTAAAGCCTGTTTGCAATAAAACAAGCAAGAATCCGGGCTGCTTTCTTTTTTAAAGATTTTTGCAATACCGAGGCACGCATTGCTTATGTTGAGATTATCCTTAATCCTGCTTGAATACAAAATGCTTTTCCTGTAATAATCCATAGCTGGCCCTACCAAGCCCGATTCCAGGTAAACTTCACCAACGAGATTTGCAGAACCCCCAATTACGAATTTGTCTTTTTCGGAATCGCACAGATCATAACTTTGTCTTGCGTACAAGAGAGCAGAATCCAATTGCTTTAATTTTTCATAGGCATATCCGGTATTTGACAGGATTTTTATCCTCGTTTGCTTTTCATTGATTGTTTCAGTTATTGATTCAGCCCGTATGTCATACGTTAGTGATTCCCGGTAATCTCCCTGCAGATTAAAGATTTCGCCAATAAAATACAGATTAATTGCGATTTCCGATTGAATTTTTAATCGTTCTAAAATCGAAAGTGATTGAAGTGCAGTTTCAAGGGCTTTGGAATAATTACCAATATTGATGAAAACCTTTGCAATGGTGAGGGTAGAGAGGCCCTCTCCTTCAGCAAACTTGTTTTGTCTGGAATCCACCAGGCATTGTTGTGCATAGATTAAAGCAGAATCCGGTGCATTTATGATATGGATTTCTGCCTGGAACCATAAATCATAAATTTGTTTATCAATTTCGTGTCCTACAAGGGAGCCTTGTACAAAATTGTAAGCATTCTCCTCCTGGCATAAACTAGTACAAACCGATAAGAGAAAAATTAATAAACTAAAAAGCATTTTCATGTTTCCAATGCTTTAGTATGGTTCTATCCCGGTTAACGTAAATAAATCTTAATGATGTGAATATAGCCATTCTGTTAATTTATGCATCACAAATGATCGTTTAAATATAGCAGTCCCGCGAGGCAAAAGAAATAATTTTAATGC
>Ga0206902_10197_pt1 | contig 15521 bp, 14 predicted proteins | sample Alteio_BWOrgHeat_44_FD_153242 | JGI IMG/M metagenome (GOLD analysis project Ga0206902, IMG submission 153242) | Enriched cells from forest soil in Barre Woods Harvard Forest LTER site, Petersham, Massachusetts, United States -... | ecosystem: Environmental > Terrestrial > Soil > Temperate forest >... | reverse complement strand
CGCCGTCATTTGTTTGTCTCGCTCGGAAATGGAGGGCATTTCCGCGCTAAAGTCGACTTTCGCGCATTATTTGCAATCAATGAGGTCGTGGCGCCAAAAAATCCCGTAGGTTACACGGTTCTAGCAGAATTTTTACAGGCTGTGGTCAGTCTATAAGGGAGAAACCGGCAATACTTTCTGTGTGGGCTCTCTTCGCCGAAGTGGCGGACTTACCAGGGAGACCGGTTTACGGCAACCCCAGGCTGACGCCGGCCGGTGTGAGGGAGGGTAAAGGCATGATGCCCCTTTTGCGTAACGCCCATGTCATAGGCCTTTGCTTGCTGGCCACGATGGCCAATTGCGAACGGAGCTTGGCGCAGAACGCCCCGACGACCACCGCGCCTCAGAGCCCTGAACTTAATGGGCAAGAGCTGAACGGCAAGATTGAGCTGCTCACACGGTCGCTGGAGCAGACGCAAACAGAACTGGCGCGGTCGCGGAGCGAGATAGAGCAGTTGCGCGCGATGCTGGGAGAGGTGCTGAAGCGGATGGACGCGACGGCGGCGGTGGCTCCGCAAGGCCCCATACCGGCGGCGGGCGGCACGCTCGGCGTGGCGGGTGCCGAGCAGACGGCGCCGACAGCGCAGGTTTCTCAGGACGACTGGGACTTGCTGAACGCGCGGGTCGAGGAGCAAAGGCAGACGAGGGTGGAGAGCGGCTCGAAATTTCGCCTGAGGCTTTCAGGTATCGCGCTTTTCAATGCATTCGGCAATTCGGGCAGCGTGGATAACCTCGATGTGCCGGCGATTGCGGTGCCGAGGGTCGCGGGATATCCGGCGGGCGGGCTTGGGGCGTCGGTGCGGCAGTCGATCATCGGGCTGACAGGGATTGGCCCGGAGATTTTCGGTGCGCGCACCAGTGCGGAGCTGCAAATGGGATTTTACGGGGGGGGCTGCCGAGCGGATACAACGCTACGACGTCGGGGATCGCCAATCTGCGGATCGCGCGCATTCGGTTCGATTGGGAGAACACGTCGGTGATTGCCGGGCTGGATACGCCGTTCTTCTCTCCGAATATGCCAAGCACCTATATGTCGGTGGCGGTGCCCGGGTTTGCCTCGGCGGGAAACTTGTGGACGTGGACGCCCACGATTCGCGTGGAACAGCGCTTCGGCTTCGGCGGAACGGGATCGCCGTTCAAGCTGGAAGCAGGGTTACTGGATCCGTCGCCCAACATCAACTACACGACAAACAACAATCTGCGGACGCCTAGTCCGACGGAAAGTTCTCGCATCCCAACCTACGCATTCCGATTTTCCTACAACCGAAAATCCGAAGACCGCCCAGCGTCTTTTGGCGTGGCGGGCGTGTACTCTCCGCAAGAATATTTTGGCGGCTATCGGCAGGAGGGATGGGGAGCGATCACGGACTGGAAATTTAGTTTGCTGCCTCGAACGGAGGTGAGCGGACAATTTTTTACGGGACGCGGACTCGATGGCTTTGGCGGCCTGCCAGAAGATCCGTTCCCGCCACAGAATCCGGTGTACTACAACACGTTTATCGCGCCTCTCTTGGCCAATGTGGGAGTGATGGGGGGGGGTGGACGCAGCTCAAATTCAGACTGAACGCGCGGCACGAGTTCAATGTTGCGGCGGGTACTGGCGATCGCAAGGCAGCAGCGCTGCGCCAGATTCTGGGGACTAACTTCGCGGCGCCTTTGATTCCGGCGCGTAACGAAATGATGTTTGCGAACTACATTTTTCGTCCGCGGTCGGACCTGGTGTTTTCCGCGGAATACCGGAGGCTGCGCACGTATGAAGTCACGGGCGCACCGGATAAGGCGGGACAAGTGGGACTTTCCGTCGGGTTCTTGTTCTAGGTGTTTATGAATATTCGCCAACATGCTTTCACCGCATTCGCGCTGGCTGCCGGAGTTGCCTATATTGCAGCTCAGCCACGGGGGTACGCGACGGAATCGGGCATTGCCGTAAGCGGCGAGGCCACTTTGGCCGGGCCGGAAACCGGTGCCGCTAAAGATGCGTCCAGAATCGTCGTTTGGCTCTCGCCTGTTGATGCGGTACGGCCCGTGCGGGCTACCACCGAGCGCCCGCACTACCGTCTTGTTCAACACAACAAGAGATTTGAGCCAGGATTGCTCGTGGTGCCGGTGGGCAGCGTTGTCGATTTTCCGAATTTGGACCCTTGGTTTCACAATGTTTTTTCGCTCTATCGCGGCAAGAGGTTTGATTTGGGCCTCTATCAAGCCGGCGCGCAGCGCTCTGTAAGATTCGACCGCATTGGGCCGTCCTATCTTTTCTGCAACATTCACCCGGAAATGACGGGCGTGGTGCTAGCCATCGACTCCGACCTTTTTGCCGTTACCGACAAAAGCGGTCACTACACGATCGCGGGGCTGACTCCCGGGAAGTACGTCTTGCACGTGTGGTACGAAAATGCCACGCAAGAATCGCTGCAAGCACTGCAACGCTTGGTGGCGATACAAAGCGACGATCACGTTCTGCCGGCCATCTCGGTGAAGGCGCTAATGCAAATCCCAGAACACAAAAACAAGTACGGACAGGACTACGACCCGGCGACGCTGAAAACAGAGTATTAGGGCTCACGCGAGGCAGCGATCGCGTGCGGAACGGATTTGAGTGACTGGAAAGGGAGTAAATCGGCGAACTAAATGAAGCCAACCGAAAAGGACGCAAACGCTATGGAGACAGTACTGGTGGTGGAAGACAGCCGGGCTATGCAGCGAACGCTGCAGCGGTTGCTGGAAGCGGACTCGTTGCAGGTGCAGATTGCCTCGGACGGAATCGCAGGGCTGGAGACGTTCCGCAAGCAGCCGCCGAGCGCTGTGTTGCTCGATTTAAAGCTGCCAGGGCTCTCGGGCAAGGAGTTATGTCGCGAATTCAAGACCATCGCCGCGTCGGTGCCCATCGTGGTGTTGAGCGCAAACGCGGAGGTAGAGGACAAGGTGCTGCTGCTGGAACTGGGCGCGGATGATTATGTCACAAAGCCTTTCAGTCCGCGGGAGCTGCTGGCGCGTGTGCGCCGGGCTATGCGCCGCGGCGGAGCAAAAACCAATGCTACCGGCAGCGTTCCGATGAAAAATGTCAGCCACGAGGTCTTGGCATTCGGCGATGCGCGTGTGGATTTCACGAGCATGGAAGCTTCGCTGGGCGGAAAGCCGGTGACGCTGACGGCGCAAGAGTTCAAGTTGCTGAAATTCTTCGCGGGCTCCCCGGGACGAGTGCTCACCCGCGACGAACTCTTGAACGAGGTGTGGGGCTATCAGAACTATCCCTCCACGCGCACGGTGGACAATCACATTCTGCGGCTGCGGCAAAAACTCGAGCCGGATTCCGCCAATCCGCGATACTTTCTGACGATCCACGGCGCGGGGTACAAGTTTGTCCCCGGGTCCGCTGCGACAAATGGCAAGTCCTAGCGCACGTATCCTTGTAATCATGGAATTGAAATGACCCATTTCCGGCTGCGGACACAGCTCTTTATCGCCACGCTGCTGATCATTTGCGGCTTGACGGGCGCGCTTTTGCTGATTATCCGGCACACGGTCAGCGTGGAAACGGAGCGGCAGGTGCGCGACGGCACGGAGGCGTCGGTGCGTGCGTTTGAGAGCGTGCAGCGCCAGCGCGAGCAGCAACTCTCCCGGACGGCGGCGATGCTCGCGGATCTGCCGATCATAGAAGCGCAGATGACTACGGAACACGCGCCGACAATCCAGGATGCGTCGACATCCTGGTGGAAACTGGCGGGAAGCGACCTCTTTATACTCGCCATGCCGGACCGGCGCATCGTGGCCTTTCACGTGACAAAGGCGGGCTGGCCCGTGGAAAGTGCCGAGCGCGATTTGAAGCGGTCGGTCGAGCAAGGAGAAGATGCGACCTGGTGGTACGACAACGGGCGGCTGTACGAAGTATTTCTCAGGACGATAACGCGCGGCGCCGGGCCGGGTGCGCAAGAGCTGGGCTTTCTGGTGATTGGTTATCAGGTGGATTCCACGGTGGCTGAGCATCTGGCGATGGAAGCAAACAACCAGATTGCTCTGGCGACCGGAGACCGGCTGATTGCTTCGACGTTGCCGCCAAAAGATGAAGAAGCGATGCAGCGATGGCTCAGCAAATCGCGCCCGGAAGCGAATCCGCAGGAGCAGGAAATTGCTTTGGAAACGGATCATTACGCGGCCTCTTCGGTGCTGCTGCATGGCGCACTTCCGTCACCCGTGCGCTGTTACGTGATGATGCCGCTGGGTCCGGTGAACAGCTTCATGAGCCGGCTGAACCGGACAATTTTTGTTGTGGGAGGGTCGGCGATTCTGTTTGGCGCGATTTTGTTTGGTTTTGTGGCGCGCAAGATCACCAAGCCGCTGGATAATCTGGTTTCCGGAGTGCGCGCGCTGGCCACGGGAAATTATACCTATTCCATTACGCCGGAAGGCACCACGGAAGTTGCTGAGCTGGGCCACGCCTTCGCGAAAATGCGCGGGGAGTTGCTGGATTCGCAGCGGCAGCAGATTCAGACGGAGAGGATCGCGGCGCTTGGGCGCGCGGCAAGCTCCATTTCTCACGATTTGCGTCACTATCTTGCGGCTGTGGTGGCCAACGCGGAATTCTTGTATGAAGCGGAAGAGCTGAAGCTCGACAAGAGTGAAATTTATCAGGAGATTAAGACAGCTTCGACGCAGATGACGGATTTAATCGATTCCCTGCGCGAGCTGGCGCATGAGCGGACTGCGATTTCGCCGGAGCCCACCGACCTCGAACAGATCATTCGCAGAGCGATTGAGGGTGTGCAAGTGCGGCCAGAGTTTCGTAATCGTGTTATTGCGTTGCATGCGGAAGCCGAGATGGAGGGAATGTTCGATCCGCGGAAGCTGGAGCGCGCCTTCTTTAACTTGGTGCTAAATGCTTGTGAGGCTACCCCTGAGGGTGAGAGCCGGGTGACCATAGATGTGCAGACGCGAAAAGATTCCTTCGAGATTCGCGTGGCGGACCAGGGGTCGGGCGTGCCGGAAAACATTCGCGGGCGGGTGTTCGATCCGTTTGTGAGCTCAGGCAAACCGAACGGGACCGGGCTGGGGCTAGCGATCGTGAGCAAAATTGTTGGCGACCATGGCGGCTCGGTGACGGTCGAGCGTACGTCCGAAACTGGCACGGTGATGTTGGTGAAGCTTCCGCGTGTGGCGAGCGCGGTTGCGTCGCACTCGGACTCGGCGATCGCATAGAAATCAACAGGAAATTTTGGAGGCGCGGGGCGGAATCGAACCGCCGATAAAGGTTTTGCAGACCTTTGCCTTACCACTTGGCGACCGCGCCTCGGCGCACAGAGCGTGCGTGCGACTACCTACCTGCTCCGTGCGAAATGCATGAAATGCCGCCCTAGTTTGCGCCAGCCGCTTTAGGTTTCGATGCGGTTTCGTTTACGATGGGCGAGCCGATCAAGTTGCCCCATTCCGTCCACGAACCGTCGTAGTTGCGCACATTGTTGTAACCCAGCAAATACTTGAGCACGAACCAGGTGTGCGAGCTGCGCTCACCGATGCGGCAGTAGGCGATGACTTCGTCGTTGCCGGTCACGCCTTTACCCTGATACAACGCGGCGAGAGCGTCGGCGGACTTGAAGGTGCCATCTTCATTGGCGGCTTGCGCCCACGGTATGTTTGCGGCGTTTGGAATGTGGCCGGCGCGCTGGGCGGTTTCGGTCATACCCGGAGGGGCGATGATTTTTCCGGTGAATTCGTCGACCGAGCGCACGTCCACGAGTTGCCCGCGTTTCTTTCCCTGCGCGATCGGGAGTACGTCGTCTCTGAAAGCACGCACGGATTCGTCGGTACGCGTGACCCGATAGGTGGCGGGCGTGACGTTCGCTGGCTCTTTCGTGAGTGCGCGCTTCTCTTCCAGCCACTTCTTGCGGCCGCCGTTGATCAGCTTCACGTTCTGATGGCCGTAATACTTTAGTTGCCAGAAAGCGTAGGCGGCGAACCAGTTGTTGTTGTCGCCGTAGAGCAGGATGGTCGTGTCATTGGAGATGCCTGAGTCGCTGAGCAGCTTCTCCAACGTGGCCCGGTCGATCAAATCGCGTTTAATGTTGTCCTGCAGCTGCGTCTGCCAGTTCCATCCCACAGCGCCGGGAATGTGGCCCTGGTCATACGCAGTGGTATCCACGTCTACTTCCACGAGCCGGGTGTTGGGGGCACTGAGGTTCTGGGCTACCCATTCGGTTGTAACCAATACTTCCGGATGCTTGTATTCGGCCATTTCGATTTCTCCTTTTTACCTTGAAGCGCAATCTCGTTGAAGCCAAAAGCAAAAACCCACCTGCCATCTGTCTGGCGGTGGGCTAGAAAATCCAGGCTAGAACTTAAATCTCTAGATGCCCAGCCTCCCCGCGCCAGAAGACGCACACATACAGCACAGACAGCGGCAACAGGTCCGCGCAGTCTTCCGTGGGTAGGCTTGCATGTCCAAAAGCATACATAGAAAGGCCGACGCGCGCAATAGTACCCGGTTATTTCGGAGCACCCACAGTATAGGCCAGCACGATTTGCGATAGGCGATAGCGATAACGCGCGTCCGTGTCCGTGATGTCCGCTTCCGTTTTCCCCAGTTCCGCTTGACTGAATTCAACGATGGAGCTGAGGCCCAGGTTGTAGCGCTGCTGGGCCAGGTCTAGAGCCAGATTCGCTTGCTCGCGCAGCTGTTGCGTAACCGTGAGCCGCGCAAAAGCGTCGTTCGTGCCTTGCCAGGTGATACGCACATCACGGGCCACATTGTTTCGTAGGTCCATCAACTTTTGCCGCGCCGCTTCGGTTTGCAGGTCCGCGACCTTAGCTCTAGCGTTGTACAAGAATCCGTTGAAGACCGGAATATTGATATTGACGCCGACCGCGCCATACCAATTCTGAATTTGTGGATCACGAACAGGCGCGACTCCCGCGACTCCCAGGGCGCTAATTGTCGGACGCCACAGATCATGTTCCGCGTTGCTGTTTCTTTTTGCCGCCTCGACCTGGAATTGCAGCGATGCGACCTCTGGCCGTTGTTGCAGCGCTTGCGTAATCAGGGGCAGCACATCGGGAGTAGGCGGCGTCAACTGCTCGTCGGTTTCAACGATGTCAAACGCTTGCTGGTCTGGGTAGCCGAGCAGGGCGGAAAGCGCGGCGAGCGATGTTTGATAGTTGTTTTGTGATTCCAAAAGCAGCAGCTTGGCGCGGGACAGATCGACATTCGCAAAGCTCAGGTCCAAATCAGAGCGCAATTTGGCTTGCGCCAACGCACTAACACGATCGACGAGCGTCTGCCGCGCATTTACCGTTTCCTCCGCCACTTTTACAAGCTCGCGGGTCTCCAGCGCGTTATAGAAGGCCTGGTCCGCAGCCAGCGTGATGTCCGCAGTCGTAGCAGCCGCGTTCTTGTCCTCCGCTTTCGCTTGAAACTGCGAGCTAGAGAGCAGGTTTGACGTGCGCCCGAAATCGGTTACTAGCTGGCTGACCGTCGCGCCACCCGCCGCGCGTGTGAAAAGAATCGGGTTATTTAGCGCTCCCGCCGCGATGCGGCTTCCAGATTCGGCATCGACCCCGGTAAGACTGAGATACGCGGTGGGGAAGAGTGCTGAACGCTGTTCGCGCACATATTGTTGCGCTTGCAGCGCCCGCAGCCTGCCAATCGTAATTTGCGGATTGCTTCGCAGCGCCCTCGCTTCTGCCTGAGCCAGCGTCAATGGCGTGCCGGGCTGTGCCGTCGACTGCCCTGCCGGTGGCGGAGCTTGCGATGGCACTTGTGGCTGACCCTGAGCGAAAGTGCACGTCGCTCCGAAAAGGAAGATGAACAATAGTGTCAAACGCATCACGAATGCGCCTCTTGGAGACGGCTTTCCTTTCTCCGGTGCACGATTAAGTACGCGGCCGGCACCAGGTAAACGGTGACTACCACGGAGACCAGCAATCCGCCGATAATCGCGCGAGCTAGCGGAGCATATGCCTCCGAGCCGGTTCCCAGCTTCATGGCCATGGGAATCAAGCCAAGCACCGTGGCGAGCGAGGTCATCAAGATCGGCCGCAGACGCAACCTGGACGCGAGCGATACCGCTTCCTGGAGCGGTTTTCCGTCGTGGTGCATGTGCCGCGCAAATTCCACGATCAGGATGCTGTTGGAGACCACGATGCCCACCATCATCACCACGCCCATCAAAGACATGACGTTCAGCGTGGTCCCGCTGGCGAGCAGGAACAGCAGCACTCCCGCGAGTCCTGGCGGCACGGCCAGCAAAATGATGAAGGGGTCTTCCCAGGATGCAAACTGCGCCACAAGCACGAGGTACACCAACACGACCGAGAGAATGAGCCCGATGCCGAAACTCTTGAAGGACTGCCGCATGCCCTGCACCGAGCCACGGAGATTGACGCGGACGCCTTCGGGCAGCTTCGTCTGTTTGATCACATTTTCGACTTGTTTGGTGACCGTGCCTAAATCTTCGTTTTTCGGCGAGACGTAGACATCCACGACGCGAAACAATTGGTAGTGGTCTACTTCCGTCGGCGATGGCACGGTGCTGATCTTGACCACGGAATCCAGGTATGTAGGTTCGCTGCTTTTTATGCCGCGTAGCGGAATCTGTTTCAGGTCCATTATTGTCTTCACCTGATTCTCGGGATATTGCACGGTCAGCATGTAGGGATTGCCGCTCTTGGGATCGATCCAATAGTTTGGCGCGATCATGCCGTTGGAGGTCAGCGCGGTGATCACGTTGTCCACGATTTCCTTTTGCGAGAGGCCCAGCAAGCTGGCTTTTCCCCGGTCGATGTCCAATTGCAGCGCGGGATAATCGATGTCCTGCGGGATCAGCACGTCGCTCACGCCGCTTAGCCGGCGCGTGGGACCCGCGATTCTGGTTGCCACCGCGTAGACCTGTTGCAGATTATTGCCACTTACTTGCACGTCGATGGGCGCGGGCAAACCCAGATTGAGCACTGCGTCCACCAAGCCGCCGGATTGAAAATAGGTGCTGAGCTGCGGCAATTTTTGAGTCAGCTGTTCGCGCAAGCGGCGCATGTATTCGTAGCTGCCCACCTTGTGGCCTTCTTTGAGGCTGGCCTGCACGAATGCGGTGTGGGGGGCGGAGTTGGGCGTGTAAATCGCGGAAAAATCCGGTGTGACGCCGATGTTGGATACGATCATGGACAGCTCGGAAGGTGGCACTACCTGCCGGATGATGTCCTCTACCTGCTTCACGTAATTTTCTGTCAGCTCCACGCGCGTGCCGGAGGGCGCTTTGACGTTAATTACAAATTGCCCGGGATCGGTGCGCGGAAAAAACGCGACGCCTAGAAACGGATAGAGTGAAAGACACAGCAGGGAGACTCCGACCAATCCAGTGAGCGTCGCCAGCGGGTGCAGGAGCGATTTGCTGAGTGTGCGGTCGTAACCTCCCAGCATCTTCTCGAAGTGCACGTTGAACTTTTTCGCGATGACCCCAAACCGCGAGCCAACAAAATCGTTGCCGACTTCCTCATCCGCTTGGTGCTTCTTGATGAACTTCGCGCAAAACAGCGGCACGACGGTCATGGCCACGAAATACGAGGCGAATAGCGACAAAATGACGGCAAGCGCGAGGGCGACAAACAAGAAGCGGCTGACTCCGTACAAAAATACAACCGGAAAAAAAACGATCGAGGTGGTCAGTGTGGCTGCCAGAACCGCGAGCGCTACTTCCTGACCACCCTTCTCGGCCGCGACGAGAGGCTCTTCGCCCATTTCGAGATGCCGGAAAATGTTTTCCAGCACGATCACGGAATTGTCGATCAGACGCGAAAACGCCAGCGCAAGTCCACCCAGCACCATGGTGTTCACCGTGCCGCCGCCGGTGCTGATGGCCAGGAACGCGGCAAGCGCGGAGAGCGGAATGGAGAGAAATACCGCGGCGGTGGCGCGCAGACTGCCGAGAAAGAGCAAAATCATCAGCCCGGTCAGCACTAACCCGATAGCACCCTCGTGCAGCAAATTGTCAATCGCCGTCTTCACGAAAATCGACTGATCAAACACGGCGCGCGTGATCAACTGCTTGGGCACATCCACCAGGTTCTTCAGCGCTTCTTTGATTCCGTCGACCACCGCGATTGTATTCGTGTCGCCGCCCTGCTTCAGAATTGGCAGGTAAACGGAGGGCTGGCCATCCACGCGCACGATATTGGTCTGGATCGCCTGCGCGTCCACGGCCCGGCCAATGTCCCCGACGAGCACCGAGGATTGCCCAACCGTCTTGAGCGGCATGCTGTTGATGGCATTGGCCGAAGGCACCTGGCTGTTCGAGTACAAGTTGTAATCGAAGGGACCAATCTTCACGTCACCTGCAGGCAGGATCAGGTTGCTCTCGTTCACCTGGCGGACCACATCCATGGGGCTCAACTGGTGCGCCTGCAACTTCATGGGATCCACGTAGACCATGATTTGCCGGTAACGGCCGCCAAAGGGCTGCGGTACAGAAGCTCCCGGCACGTTGGCAATCTGATTTCGCACCGTGTATTGCCCGATGTCGTGGAGCTCCGTTTCGTTCAGCCCTTGCCCCTTTAGCGTGATCAGACACACCGGCAAGCTTGAGGCGTCAAATTTCAGGACAACAGGCGGCAGCGTGCCCGGCGGCAGGCGCCGCAGGTCCGCCATGGCAAGGTTGGATACCGTGCTCAGGTCTGCGTCTGCGTTCGTTCCCGGCTGAAAGTAAATCTTGATCAGGCTCACGCCCGGCAGGGAGCGCGATTCAATGTGATCGATTCCGCTGGCTAGCGTGAACCAGCGCTCGAAAGGATTTGTGATATTGGTTTCAATCTGCTGGGGCGGCATCCCGGAATAGAAAGTCGCGACGACTACTACCGGAATGTTGATTGGCGGGAATAGGTCGACCGGCATGCGCGCCAGCGTTACCGTGCCCACGATCGCGACCACCAGGCACGCGACAATGATAAAAAACGGATTCCGTATCGAAAATCTGGACATCAGCTTTCACTTCCTGTTGTGGCCGCCCTCGCGCTCACGTCTTTTGGCTGAATTTTCTCTCCGTTATGGTATTCACTGCGATTCCCGATAATCACCCGCTCGCCTTCGCTTAAGCCGGAGAGAACTTCGACTCGCGTGCTGTCTTCCACACCCAGGCGCACCTTGCGCTCTTCCACGACATTTTCAGCGTTGACCGCCAGCACCGTTGCGTCGTCGCCATTGCGGCTGACCGCCTCAAGCGGGATCGTTAGCGCGTTCTTCTTCTCCCGCAAGGACAGTCGCGTTTCCGTATACATGCCGGAAATCAAGTGCCCCGCGCGATTGTCAAAATCGATTTCCGTTTCCATCGTGCGCGTCTGTCGGTCGAGGGAATCGGCAAAACGTGATACCCGGCCCTGAATCTCCTGGTCCAAGGCCTGCACGCGCACTTTCACCGGGTCGCCGAGGTGAATCTGCGACACCACCGATTCGGGTATGGGCAGCACCAGGCGCAGCTTGGAAGTCTGCGCCAGCCGCACCACTGGAATGGCTTGCGTGCTAGAGGAGGTGCCGGCCGCAATGAGCGCCCCGGTGTCTGCGTAGCGGTTGGTAATAACTCCCGCGAAAGGCGCCACAATGCGCGTGTAATTGGACATCGCGCTGAATTGCTTTCGGTTCGCTTGCGAGACTTCCAACTGCTGCTTCGCCGAGGCAATTTCCGCTTCCGCGCTGGCCGTTTGCCCCTCGGTTTCCAAATCTTTCGCTTGTGCGTCGTCCACTTCCTGCTGCGCCACCAAACCGGCGCGCGAATCCGCCGCCTGCTTCAATCGCACGTACGCCGAATGCGCCGCCGAGTGCGCGGACTGCGCCCGCTGCAAATCACCCTGCGCCTTGCGGATCTGCTGTTCCGCGGCGCGCACCGAGGCTTCCGCGCCTGTCAACTGCGCCGCAAGCTCAGGCACCTCCAGCACCGCAAGCGTCTGGCCCTCGTTCACGTGGTCGCCGACGTCCACATAAATCTGCCGGATGTATCCCGCCACCTTCGCGTGTACATCCACATCCTGAAACGGTTTGAATTCCCCGGCGATAGACAGCGTGCTGCCAATGTTGTGGCGTTCCACACGCGCCACGGCGGCCGGCGGTATGTCTCCGTCCGCGACAACGTCGTGGATTCCTCCCTTTTCCGTCGAACCTCGCCCGAGCCAAATCCATGCCAACAGGCCAGCGGCAAGGAGGCCGCCAGCCAACAAAATCCCGTTTCTCTTTGTCATCAAAATTAATCCTGAGCGAAGCGCGCCGCCAGCCTTGCGACCGGCGATCCGCGGAAAGGGTGCCCAAATAGTGCTGCAAGGCAAATGCTCCTTGTAGCTCGATGCTTTGCTTCTTTGAGAGGGTGGCTAGGCGGAGGGCGGCGGACGGAACCAAATGCTGTCGCAAAGAGCTTGCGACAAGAGGCCGGCGGTGTCGCTCGGTCGGACTAATGCGATTTCATGAGACGGTGTGAGAAGAGTCGCGGCGTGAACAACCGCGGCGTCCAGTCCCGGGATCAGTGGCTGCGCGCCTTCCATCGTGCAACGCCGCAATTCAGAGCCAGCCAACGTAGCCCGATAACTGAGCGGGTGCTGAACGCTAAGGTCCCGCGAACTACTCAGAATAGTGAAAAATGGATTGTACAGAAGCAGCGCAACGAGCAGCACGCTAGTCGCCGCGCACCAACGCGCTTTGTTTGGCTCGATCCGCAACTTAGAATCTCGCTGCATTGCACCTACACTACCACCATAAATAAGACGCCGCGTTCGCGTCAAGCGGATGCCCCGAAGAGTAATCATTTCGACCGAATCGCAAGGGCGCGGCACTTATATGGAGCCGAGGGCGAGAGTTGAACTCGCGACCTGCCGATTACGAATCGGCTGCTCTACCACTGAGCTACCTCGGCTTGGTGGAGAAAACTACCTTAGCATCTGCTGAAATTTGGTGTCAATTCATCCGCGGCGCATTGTTCGCGCAGGTCGGTGCGCTGCGCGCCAAGCTCAGCGTGAGAACGGGTACATAGCCCAGCCGATGCCGATACCAAATAGCAGGAACAGCAGCAGCGACCACACCGTATACTTCACGCGGTCCATTGGGCGGCGCCGGCTCAGGAAACCGAACGCGATGGATATCATCAGCGCGAACAGCAGCATGGCCTGCAGGTGGCTCAGATGGAACCTCATCCCGGCTCAGGCCTTCCGGCCGCGCGCGGCCTCATAAGCGTGCAGCGCCGCCAGCAGATTGAGCACGCCTGCAGCCGCAAGGAATCGCGTGCCGTAGTCACCATAAGCGTGAGAAACGTCCGGTCCTCCAACCTCAATGTATTTCGCCAGCCAGTAGAAGCTGCCGGTGCCCAGGTCCGCAAAGTACCCCAGCGCCGCGAACGCATCGCCGCCATCCGAACTAAATAGGTTGCCACGCATTCCTGCTCCGACGAAAACCAGCACGCCCACCACGGCGAAAAACGTCAACGCGCGGCCCCACATCCTCTGCAGCGCATGGCCGAGCCCGGGCACGAGCCAGCCTGCAACGCCAAAGGCGATTGCGCGAGCTTCGCGCTTCGCATCCGGCGTTGGAATCGCAGCGGTTTGAGTTTCGTCCGTCATTTGCTCTTTCACGGCCACAGGCACGCGGAACACCCTACGCCAACAGCGGCAAGAGCTCCTGTTGCATCGCGCCGGTTACACGCGCTTCGCGCTCCCCTATGTAAACATTCACTTCGCTGCGAATCCCAAACTCGCGCAGATAAATACCTGGTTCGATCGAAGTGCAAGTGCGCGGAATCAAGTGCCGTGTATCTTTCGTCTCAAGCCCATCCATATTAACGCCGTTGCCGTGCACGCTCTCGCCGATGCTGTGCCCCGTGCGGTGGAAGAAATATTGGCCGTAGCCGGCGTCATTGATTACGCTGCGCGCCGCATGGTCCACTTGCCATCCCTGCAGCGGCCTTCCCTTTGCCATCGCCGTGCGAATCAGTTCGACGGCCCGGTCCCGTGCTTCGCGCACCACGCTGAAAACCTTCGCATGCTCTTCCGGCACCTTTGTGCCCAAAAAACCCGTCCAGGTAACGTCGTAATACACGCTGCCCGGAATATTCTTTTTTGCCCACACATCCAAGAGCAGGAGTTCCCCTTCGCGGATCGGCGCGGACTTTCCGTCTACCGGGCCGTAGTGCGGGTCGCTTGCGTTAGGCCCCACCGCCACGTCTGGACCTTCCTCCGACATGAGTCCCGCGCCATCAAATTCCTTCAATATCCATTGCTTCAGAACATATTCGGTAAGCGGCCTGCCATCGCGCGCGCCTTTGGCCGCTAACTGGAAGGCTTCACGAATAATTCGATCCACTATTTCGCCCGCCGCTACGTGCGACTCCAATTGCTCCGCGGTCCAACACGCTTCGTATTTTTGTACGAGGTCAGCGGAGGTGTAAATCCTCGGCCCAACGCTGCGCACCAATTCCACCGTGCCCGCGTCCACCATGGAGACATACGGAATTGCGTTACGAGGCGAATACTGCATGGCGATGCTCTGCGCCCCGTCCACAAGCTCTTGCAGGTTCGCCTGCAGTTCGTTCTGGCTGGCGTAGTACAGCGTCTCCCCCGGAAGAGACGCAAGCGCCTCGGCCTCAATCTTGTGCACCAGCTTTCTCGGCCCACCTTTCGTCGGAACAAAATAAAACCAGCGCCGCGTGCGCATGCCCGGAGGCAACTGCAAAATGCGAAGGGCTATGGGATCGCGCCCGCGAAAATCGTAAAACAGCCAGCCGTCTAGCTTGGCGGCCTTCAAGTCTTCCTGGACGGCTCGAAAGTCAAAACTCATGGAGCGGTCACACTTTCCGTGCCAAACATGTGCCAGTTGCTCCTATTGCCGCATTACGCTTCGCACGTAATAAGCGCCAGAATCTGCTGCTCCGTTACTCCGCGCACTTCCACGCGCTTGCTGCGGCTGTGATGACCGCTGAGGATTCTAACAGCCGACTTGGGTGTTTTCAAAAGCTCCGCCAGATATTCACACAACGCTTCATTGGCGCGGCCTTCCAGCGCCGGCGCCCGTAACCGTACCTTCAGCGCGCCCTCCATCACTCCGGCAATCTCGTCTTTGCTTGCGCGGGGTTGCACTCGTACCGAGAAAATCACCGCCCCTCCTATCGTATATAATTCCAGCATCTATTTTGGCGCCCGGATTCCAAAGATGGCCGTGCCTACCCGCACTTCCGTGGCGCCTTCCTCGATGGCCACTTCGAAATCGTGCGACATCCCCATGGAGAGCACAGGAAGCTCGCGGCCAGTTTCGCGCACCAGCGAGTCACGCAATTCTCGCAGTCGGCGAAAGTACGGCCTCACCTTCTCCGCATCTTCCAGGAACGGCGGGATGCACATGAGACCTGCGAGCTCGAGGTGCGGGAGTTTCAGAACTTTTTCGGCAAGCACTCCGGTATCCTCCACTTTCACGCCGTTCTTGCTTTCCTCCTCTTCCACACGCACCTCAAGCAGGACCCGTAACTTTCGCGCCTCAC
>Ga0206902_10196_pt1 | contig 15534 bp, 15 predicted proteins | sample Alteio_BWOrgHeat_44_FD_153242 | JGI IMG/M metagenome (GOLD analysis project Ga0206902, IMG submission 153242) | Enriched cells from forest soil in Barre Woods Harvard Forest LTER site, Petersham, Massachusetts, United States -... | ecosystem: Environmental > Terrestrial > Soil > Temperate forest >... | reverse complement strand
CGTACCCATCCAAACGTCAACCCAAGGAAAAGAATTATGCAACCAAACACCAACGCAAGCTTGCTTTGCTTTTTATCTTCCTTTAAGAACCATGCAACAGCCAGCGTAGAGGGGATCAGCGCAACGAGAAAGATGATTCCCCAAATACCGGTGATGGAAGCGATCTGAATGATGGGCAAATAGTTTGACTGTGTGTAGGCTAGGCTTCCGGCAGTGCCATCAATGGAGCCGGTGGATAAAGTAAACTCAGCAGCAGCTGCAACAACCGGATAAACGAAAACGCTGAAGCTGCTCTTTGTTTTGAGTACAAGCCAGCGAGTCAACAATATGAGCAACGAGAAAATAAGCGGAAGCAAAATGGTAAAGAATATAGCCATGACGGGTGGCATCAGCACAAAGAAGAATGGAAGCCAGTTGAGACGGCCAATGAGATACGCAATGAAGGCAGCGAAGAAAGCCTGCTTTTTATTTCCCTGAAAGGCGATGATCAACAATGGAATGGGCGCGAACCAAAGCAGCCATCCGAAGGAACCGCTGAGATCGATGGCAAAATACCAGCACACTGCTGATATGATGGTACCTCCTATAAGTAGCAAGCGTGATGGCGTAGAGTTGTTAATCATTAGGTGGGGTTTTAAAATTCATTGCATTGTTTACGGTGTAGGTGTGAAAAAGTTCTGAAAGCAATCACCTTCACTACAGACCAGGCTATCAGGCTTAAGCATCGGTTGCGATTTGCAAGGCTCCTGATAACGCAGACATCAAAATCTTAATAAAATTTAAGTAAAGTAGTATATTGGAACCTATCGGATATGGAAACGACTTCCATTCTTACTATTAAAAGCAACAAGAAATGAATCTGGTTCAAAAATACGGGACGCTGACTTTACTGGTCCTGTTCATTGGGTACTATATATACAGGCAGGGATCAGACGATGCTGCCTTTAAGCAAAAGATCCAACAGATTGAACAACTGCGCAAGTCACTGGAAGACTCAGTGAGTGTTATTAAACAAAAGACCGCCGAACGTGATGAGAATCTGCGTAAGCTGATTTTGCGCGATGCCGAAATCATCGATACGCTAAACAGCACTCTCAAGAAACTGAACGCAGGCTCGAAGGATATTGAGCGAAAGATAAACGATCACAAAAATAAGATAGATGAGCTTTGGAAAAATTAGCATAATGCACCCATGACATACAAATCGCTTATTTCAGTTCTCTTCCTGGTTAATTGTCTGAGTCTTTCGCGGGCACAAAGCCAAGTCGACAGTACCTTCTCGGTGACACGCAATGGCCTCGAGGCGAAGTTCCCTTTTAAGAAGTTTAGCAAGCCCGAGCAACTGAAGACAGTACCTGCTTCTCTGTTGCCCTTGTATAGCTTCAGTGCTCCACAGTATGTCAGAATCAAAAGCCTGCTATCGAGCTTTGTGCTGATGGAAGGAGAATACAATCAATTGCTAAGGAATTGCCATAGCATAGACTCAGTACACTCCAGTAAGGAGAACACATTGGCAAGAGAACTAAAACTTCAAGAAGACAGAGCGACGAACTTCCAGGCTTCGTATAATTCTCTTTTATCCGTGAACACGCAGCTGAACGATCAACTCAAGAAAACGGAGCAGCTTGCCGTCAAAGAGCATCGAAAAAGAAAATTAGATTCCATAATCGTTGGCGTACTCGTGCTATCCGCAGGAATCATTATCGGTGAGACTTTCCACTAGCTGATCTCTTAAAATGTGTGGGCAAGGTTGAAGAAGAACTGCTGATCCTCTTTAGACCACGCATAGTCAAACCGGAGTATTGTATTCACATTCCATGCGATACGTAATCCCATACCTTCAGAGTATCTCATCTGGCTGAAGTCAAAGCTGGAAAGATTATCGTACACACCACCGATGTCGAAGAATGGAACTGCGCTGAAAGCAAATTGTTGATTGAACATCTTGGCTTTTGCAAAGCGCCAGCGGAGTTCGAAGTTGTTAAAATCCATTAGCCTTCCTACAAAGCGACTGATCTTATATCCTCTCAATGTGCGAGCTCCGCCCAGTCCCTCGATATCTCCTTCCTGGCTCCACTGATCCTGATATTCAAAGAAGGGAGCATCGCCACTGATATATCCCATCCCCAGTCTTCCGGCAAAGACAAGTTTAGGAAAAACGGAAGGCAAAATACTCTGATACCAATTGGCATGACCATAAACTTTGTTGAAATTATACGACGAGCCAAGCGCCTTGAGAGAAACTTCATTGGTTACCTCGAGGAACAATCCGCTGCTCGGGTCGGGCTCAAGGTCCCGCGTATCATATGCCAAACCAAATTGAGCAATGGTTATGAAATTGTTTCTGACTCCTTTCACAAGACCTGCATCGCTTTGCTTTTGAAGAAGCGAGTTGCCCTTAAAGGTTGTGTAGTTTAACTGCGCCAGCTCAAAGCCGATGAGTGTGCCCACCTTATCTCCAAAAAAGGAGCGTTCTACGCTTACGTTGAGGACGCCTTCTTTCTTGAAGTAGTTGTTGTAAAACTGGTTCGCTCCTATCAGTCCGTTCTTTTCATAATCCGACCAGGAAGCATTTTTGACGGGAGCTTTAGTACTGTCACCGCCGGGATAATAGCTAAGCCCTTGCAAGGACTCTTTCGGCGTTAAACCAAAAAACAGAAGATTGGGATTAGCCTCATAGCCACCTTCAACGCGCAGCCTCCATTTGGTGTTAAAAATATAGGGCACATCAAGCTTGAGAAAGAACTCACGCTGATCTTTGGTCGTATTGAAAACAACAAAATCAATCTTCGCGCGATAGGCTGTGTAATAGTAAAAAGGATCGGTGCGTTTTCCATTAAAATATAAAGAGCCTTCTCCCCCGTATCCAACGCCATTCACCGGATCAGAACTGAAGTCAGGAGTTCCGGTTACGTACAAGCCTTCTTTCTTATCCTTTATGTCTTCATCAGATAGTTTCTTTTCGTCAGCAATTGCAAACGGCAACTTGACAGAGTCTTTCTTTTGCTCCTGCGAAAAGAGTTTCGTTACACAACTGGAAATCAGTATTACAAATACAGTGAGTCTAAGGCGGAGTAGATGTTTCTTCATACAATCAGAGCTATTTGAATTATAATTGGTTTAATTGTCTTTCGAGTCGTCTTCGTTTAGTTGTTTCTTCGTGTCCCGTGCTACCTTTCCTATCTTATAGCTAAAGCTGGCCTTCACAATGAAATTATAAAGTGTGTTAGTTGTGTTCTGCACGAGGTAAGCGGAGTTGGATACTGAATGAACTTGATAGGCCGGAGTAACAAAGTTATCAAGTCCCAAGCTTATAGATCCGTTTTTGTTCAGCACGCTCTTCTTCACACTTACGCTATGGGTAATCGGGCTGGTGCGGTAGCCCTGCAGGTTGTAAGATCTTCCCTGGTATGAACCAAAGAACTGAAAGCTCAATCCGTTTGAGAAGTTATAGTTTCCAAACATTCTGAAGTTGGGCGTGAGTCCTTGCATCTTGGCATTCAACACTGGGTCATTGGAGTTGTTTTTCAAGATGCGGTAATAGGTATCTGTTCCGCCATTGATCGTAAACCTGTCGGAAACCGGAATGCTTACAAAAATAGAGACGCCATAGTTTGCTTCGGTGCCGATGTTCTGACTTATCGAGATGATAGTATCATGACGGAAGATTCTTGCAGGCTGAATATCGTTGGTGTTATACCGCATGAACGTGGAGAGGTTGACGGTGGCATTTCCGATATTCGTTTTATACGCAACTTCAACGAGTTGTGTGTACTCGGGCTTAAGATTAGGATTGCCCTGCGTTGCGTTCTTCGGGTTTGAGGCCTGAAGATTTGGATTGAGATCGCGTAAGCTTGGGCGCTGGATGCGTTTGTTGTACGATATCTTAATCAGCTTTCCGTCTTTAAGTTTGCGCGACAAATTTATACTGGGAACCACAACTCCGTAAGACGGGATATTGATATTTGGCTGCCCACTAAAGTGCGCGTGTATGTCAGTGTACTCATAGCGACTACCAGCTTTTAAAGTGTATTCGTTGACGGTAGCGGTGTAGGATAAATAACCTGCGGAAATAGATTGGTTATAGTTAAAACCAGTCGACGCATGCGAAGGGTCAAAGGTATAAGCACCGGTTGGGCCATTGGCAACGTAGTATGAGTAATCACTTTGCACTTGTCGCATAGTAGCCTTTCCTCCAAACTCCAGCAACTGATTTTCTTTGATCGGCTCCTGGTAGTCTGCTTGCGCAATCATCTCCTGCGTGTAGCCCGGGTTGTCATTCCTGTTGCGTTTCAAAATCGATTGATCGGATTCCTGAACTGTGTTAATCACGTAGCCGTTGGTTTGATTACTGCGGCTGTAGATGCCTAGTAAATTAAACTCACGGTCTTTCTTCGAAAATTTTCGGGTATAGGTAAGTGAAGCGTCAATATTGTCGCCCACGTTAGTTGATTTTATATTTTGAAGGGATCGTGTAAGTGTATCGCGATAAAGCGTATTGGTGAGCAAATGATCCTGATACGAATTCAGGTTTCGTTGTCCATAACGAAGAGAAACTCCTAGTGAGTTGTTCTTATTAATGTCATAGTCCCAAACGAAAGTGTAGGTTCCCTGAAGTCCGTCGTTGCGGGTATGAGCACTTTGTGAATTGTATGAAGTGTCCGTAGAATTTGTTGTCGTGTTGGGTATGTAGGTTGTTTGCTGGTTGGCAAAGTCACCGACAATATTGTAAGTAGGCCGCACGAAAGCGCCGAGAGAAAAGCCCATCTTGCCTTTGCGATAAGATCCGTTCACACCCACGTTTGATCCGCGCGAGCCAGCAGTAATATCCGAATTAAAAAAGCGGCCTTCGAGTGTATTCTTCTTCAATACAATATTTATAATCCCGGCAGAACCTTCGGCATCGTATTTTGAAGAAGGAGACGTGATCACCTCTACAGTCTTGATCATGTCGGCAGGAATTTGTTTCAATGCATCAGCTACACTGTTTGCCGAAATGGTCGAAGGCTTATTGTTGATCAACACCTTCACATTAGCGCTTCCACGAAGAGACACGTTCCCGTCAACATCAACGGTAAGCATCGGCACTCTTTTGAGCACATCAGACGCATCACCACCTTTTGTTGTGGCATCTTGTTCCGCATTATATATAGTGCGATCGACCTTTTCTTCAACGAGCGCTTTCTGTCCCTCTACGACTACTTCGTGCAGCATTTTTACAGAAGGGCCAAGAATAATTGGTCCCACGCTGGTCTCACGCCCCTTATCAGTTATGCGGAAGATTATCTTTTTGGTGGTGTATCCAACAAAGGAAACAATCAACTGGTAGTTGCCTTTATCAACTTTGGGAATTGAAAACTTGCCGTTTTCATCGCATACAGTTCCGTTGATAAGCTTATTGACCGACAAATCCATGATGGCAACAGTTGCAAATTCAACAGGCTTCAGCGTAAGGGAATCAATAACGAAACCCGAAACGCCAGTAGGCTTCTGCGCAACAACAACCGATGAGATACCTGTGATAATCAAGAGTAAAATCTTTTTCATTTCATTTGCTTAGAGCCCTTTAGACAAGCAGGAGGAATAGTTTATTCCAAGGCGAAAGATTTTTTTTGATTAATGTGCATCAGTGGAGATATCTAAATAGTTCTTAGTCAATAGTTCATCAATGACAATTCACCATTGACTAATGTCCAATGCCTAGTACCTAGTACCTAATCCCCAAACCCAATCACCAATGCCTAATTGGCTTTCTTAATCACCTTGCCGTCTGCCGTAAGCTGAATCTCGTACTTTAGTTTTCCATTCTTTAACTCTACTTCGTAGAAGCTGCCATTATCCCACGACTCCGCTTTCTCAGCCTCTTCTATTTTATAGCCGGGAAATTCTTTCTCAATTGTTACTTGGACACTTGGCGGCAAGTCTGATTTCCTAATTTCTGTTTCCGTTACCAGCCACTTGCCCTTAGTATCAAAGTTTGCAGATTGCGCTCTCTTATTAATTTCAAACTCCGCTTCGAATTCTGTGGCACCTTCCTTAGACCACTTCACTTCCTTTACATCGGGAAATTTCTGAGTGAACGCTTTCTTTACTGCTTCAGGCAACTCACTTTCCCTTACGTTTTGTGCTTTGAGAGCGCCAGATGTCAGCGCAACGAGCCCGACGATCAGAGTTACTATTTTCATGCAGATAATAAATTAGCTCTGCAAAGTAACGGGGCAATTTTGAAGAAATTCTGTCTAAATAATAGACAGCCAATAGTTAATAGTTAGCGGTTAATAGGGATTGAGATAGGAATTAGTCGCTAGCCATCAGTCCCTAATGACTATTTACAATTGTAGGAATAGGTGTCTACGCAAGTTTTGCCGCCATTAGCTTTATACGTGCGGGAGGTCGGGTATCCTTGAGCATTGTATTCAAAAGTAGAAACGCGGTTTTCGTTAACGTTAGAATTAACATAAGTTATCGCAGCGGAAATAACGTTGTTAATTGCAAATGCTTCATAGTCATTGGCAGAGTGTGAATCGGCTGTCTTCTTATCATCATAAGTAAACTCTGTAATTTGATCTGGTTCGGGCTTCATCTCAGTATCTGTGCCACTATGTATCGTAATCTTGCTCGGGTTCTTTGTAGTTGCATTTGGGTAAGTAAAAATATTGTAGTTGTATCCGGTGTTGACCTTACCTTCTGGTGTTGCCCAAGATGAGATTTGTTTCATATGCACCATTTGACCGGCCGAATTGTATTTGCGTATCTCCGTTATCGTTGGCACTGCACTTGTTCCCAAGTACACTTCTTCTTTGATGAGGTTGTGATTTATATCGTAAGTCAGCGAAGCCTTATTTAATACCCAGCCAGTTGCTGCCATTCCCTGAATAGCCATGGCAGTTGCATAACCTTGTTCGTTGGTAGTCACAGCATAGTTGGCAGTCACGCCACCACCGGTCATAGTAAGTCCGGTAACATGATTATTGTTGTCGTAGATATAAGCTATGGTGGAACCTGTTGCGCCATTGATGACTTGAAGCAGATTGCATGTATTCTGGCTGTACGATGCAATGCTCAGAGTTGTGGCAAATAAAAGCGCAATCGTTTTTACTATATCATTTCGGCTCATGATGAAAGGGTTTATCTCAAGCTACTGAAGAATTAAGTGGCAGCCAAAAGTCACGGAGAAATATCATATATTCATCCGATGTTCAGCAACTTTGCAGCGAAAGCATCCGTCATACGATCAAACAAAACATTTTCCGGTTAATTATTACACAACTCAATCAAACCCCATGAAACATCTATTACTCTGCGCATGGTTCTGCCTCTTTATGTCAACACTACTGGCGCAAGAACTGTACACACCGCGTGATATTAAAGCTGCCTATAAAAAAGGGACTCGTTCCCTGGATGGCCGCCCCGGAAAAAACTATTGGCAAAACCACGGCCGTTACAACATCATCGTCACCGCCTTACCTCCCGACCGCAATGTGAAAGGCGAAGAGACGATTACCTACTTTAACAACAGTCCCGATTCGTTACGTAATCCGGTGATTAAACTGTTTCTCAATATTCATAAGCCAGGTGCACCACGCAACTTCGGAGCCACAGATGATTACCTCACCTCGGGCATGAAGATCGATGCTGTTACATTCAATAGCACACCGTACGATTGGAAAGACAATCCCAATCTATTTACCTGGCAACCGATGCGTTTGCCAAAGGCGCTCGCACCTCATGATTCGATGAAGGTCACCTTCAAATGGCATTACGAAATCTCTCAGAAAAGTGGTCGTGAAGGAATGATAGATTCACTCACCTATTTTCTAGCCTACTTTTATCCGCGCATAGCTGTGCTTGATGACTATAATGTTTGGGACCGTATGAACTTTATGGATTCGCACGAATTTTATAGCGACTTCAATGATTACATGGTGACCATAAACGCTCCAAAGAATTATGTGGTTTGGGGAACAGGAACACTGCAGCATCCTGAAAATGTACTGCAGCCTGAAATCCTCCAGCGATTTAATTCCTCAATGTCGTCTGACCAAATTATCCATGTTGCTACAAAAGAAGAACTGGCATCCGGAAAGGTCACCAAACAAAATGCAGTCAACAGCTGGCAGTTCACCGCCAAAAATATTCCTGACATGTCGTTCGGCATCAGCGATCATTATTTGTGGGATGCGGGAAGTGTGGTTGTAGATGATGCAACGAAACGAAGGGCAAGTGTGCAAGCCGCATATCTTGATGCAGCTGCTGACTATCGTTTCATGGTGAAGTTTGGCAAGCGTGCGTTGGATTGGCTGTCGCATAACTGGCCAGGCATCCCTTACCCATACGAGAAGACAACCATCTTTCAGGGCTTTGCAGGTATGGAGTATCCAATGATGGCTAATGATGAATCCTATCAGGACACTACATTTTCAAGATTTGTTGCCGAGCACGAAATAGCACACACCTACATGCCTTTCTATATGGGTATCAATGAAACACGCTATGGTTTCATGGACGAAGGCTGGGCTACAACATTTGAGTTGTTGATTGGTCGGGCTGATATGGGAACAGAAAAGGCAGAAGAGATGTACAAGCAATTCAGAGTGCAGGGCTGGATCGGAGATCGCTCTTCAAATGAAGATATTCCTATTGTCACTCCAGGCGATGCACTCACCGGTGCTGGGTTTGGTAATAACGAATATGGCAAAGCATCTATTGGGTATTTAGCTATGAAAGATTTTTTAGGTGATGAAGTCTTCAAAAAGTGTCTTCATGCCTACATGGATCGCTGGCACGGCAAACACCCAACACCATGGGACTTCTTTTATACATTCAATAACGTATCGGGCAAAAACCTGAATTGGTTTTGGAAGGCCTGGTATTTTGAAAGCACCTATATTGATCTTGCGATAGCCGAGGTAAAGAAATCAGGATCAGGTGTCAATGTTGCTGTTGATAACATCGGAGGTATGCCGACTCCGTTCGATCTCGTTGCCGAATACAGCGATGGAACCAGTGAACGATTTCATCAAACACCGGCGGTTTGGCAAGCTGATCTAAAAAAGGCAAGCGTCACCGTCAGAACAAAAAAGGCTATTCAATCCTTGAAAATTGACGGAGGCATCTGGATGGACGCTGATAAAGCTAACAATGAATGGAAGGCTAAGTGAGTTGTCACTAAAACTTTTGTTCATCATTGCTAATCTTACTCCTAAAACAATCCTATGAAACAAATTAGTATCCTGTTGCTCTGTCTTGTTGCCTTCTCTGCATCAGCACAAAATGAATTTGATGGTGCCAACTGGAAAGCACCATATACATTAAATTTTCCGGAAGGTTGGGGCGTTGAGCGTTTCCTTATTCCCATCGAATTTGCGCCTCAGATCCATTATAAAGGCGTAGAGGATTTGCGCTTTGCTCCAGGCTGGCCCAACGAAAAAAGTGATGAATATTGGACGTACGCTTTCCTTTGGTATTTGGACGAAGTGCCTGTAACTAACGAGGCAGGTATTCAAGCTAACTTAAATGCTTACTATACCGGACTGATAGGCCGCAATATTGAGAAGAGAAAAATCCCATCAGAGAAGGTCTTTCCCGTCAAGACATCAATGAAAGAAGTCTCAGCCGCGCAGGGTGATCTCAAGACCTTTCATGGCACGATAGCGATGCTTGATTACATGGCGCAAAAGCCCATCACTTTAAATTGCGTTGTTCATTTAAAGTCATGTCCTGGTCAACCTAAAGGTTTTATGTTTTACGAGATTTCACCAAAACCAATGACTGACAAAGTCTGGACGAGCCTTGGATTCCTGTGGAAAACCTTTGACTGTAAACCTGCGACTACGAAATAAGCTTCCTTTGCACTACCTTCTTAAATCACAACTCAAGATCAAAACTCAGGCTATTTTATGCCGCTTTTAAGTTTTGATTAATAATTGATATATTAGGTTAAATCTAAACCCTAATCTATGAAACCTACAAAATTCGTTTCCCTTATTGCATTCCTTTATCTGTTTGTGCTAACGTGCGCAGGCCAGGCGCCTGAAAAAGTCACAGTCCAGACCGATGTGAGTTCGGGTATTTTCAAGCTAACCTATAAGGCAGCAGCTCCCGGAACAGTTAAAGTTTCCATCATTAATAGTAAAGACGAAACTATTTTTACTGAAACCTTAACTAAGATGGCTGCATTTGTTCGTCCCTATAACTTCAATGACCAGGGCATGGGTAATTTTAAAATTCTTGTGGAAGACAAGGATGGCAAAACTGAAAAAATTGTTTCTTTTTCTGTTAAGAAGGTCGAGAGTGCATTTGACGTTAGTAAAATTGCCAATGCTCAAAACAAATATCTGTTGTCCATCGAAAATAAAGATGCTGATCAGATTCAAGTAAGAATAGTTGACGCTGAAAAAAATGTGTTGCATGAAGAATCCATCACTGTCAACGGCAAATTCTCTGTGGTTTACAATCTTAATAAAGTCAAAGCGTCTCCCACCTTTGAAGTGGCAGGCAGCAACGGCGTATGGAAGACATTTACTTTTTAATAGATAACCATAACCGCTAGGTATAAAAGCCTGATATCATTTTATCAGGCTTTTTTTATGAGCATAGTTAAATGGCACAAGTAATGACCAAGACAAAGAAGCTTTCGGATAAAGAACAAATAAACAAGGAGTGGGCTTAAACTGGCGGACAAGTAACTTTATAGAATAAAGATGGAATTAAAGGAGGCAAACATCAGCTCATCTGCTGAACTGGAGAATTTACTTGCTAAGCTAAGAGGCATGCAATTTAGAAGAGAACTAAAGCTTACTCGCGGTTCATTTGATTTTCAAGGTACTGTTGATGCTGAGTTCAAGTTAAAGAACTCATCCGATGAGTGGCGGCTTTATTGCGCAGAAAAAGCCGGCGGTTATCTCAGAAAAATATAGGATCAAGTCGCTTACAGCTGATAAAAGTAACCGATCAACTCTCAAAATCGACATTTCATTACCTAAAATTGCAGTTCATCGAATGATGATTTGCCATTGCAGTAACTCTTTTCACCTTTGAAACAGATTAAAGCCAACTATAGACAAGATTATCCCCTGAGGTCAAGGACTTCGGGGGATTTTCTTTTAAATGATTTCCGAAACTCCTCCCCTTTTGTTCAGCACCGTTACTAACATGGCGTGAAATAAGGCTCCGGTAATTTATCATTCAGCTATTTCGGAAAAGCACCCGTTACTTCCCCTTTCTCATTCATAAATTCCAGCCTGGCTTCTCCTCCATTGTCAACAAAAAGTCGCGCCTTGATTTTTCCATTCTTATCTTTCAGCTGAATTTGCGCGATATCATCTTTGCTGCCAATAAACATCCTTTCCACTCCATACTCTCCATTAGATTGCGCAGCAGACATTATCCTGCGGATAGAATCAGATTTTACGGAACTACCCTTCGCCAGTACCAAAGCCTCAAGTAAATCAAGTTGATTATTCAGCGGGGCATTTGTTGGTCTATCCCAAATCCTTAATCCTGAACTATGGTTTTTTCCATTATCATTATAGTCCAAAGCCAATACTTGATTCTGTTTCCATTGATCAAATGACAGGTGCCCTACGGCAGAATAATGAATTGAATCCTTCTTAATACCTGTATAAATAAGACCCCCAACCTCATCACCGAGCTCATTAAAAAACAAAATTCCTGAGAAATATTTTCTTCCATCAATTACGTCACGCGAATAAGACTTTCCATTCATAGATGGTCCTGGAATCCGCTTTTTGTTAGAGATGACCATTATCGGTTTACCGTTCTCGCCAAGTACATTAATCCTTTCAACATTGATTTCAGTAAAATCCGAAATTGTTCCACTCCGGCCAAAAGATGTCAAGCCAACGAAGATTACAAAGCCAATAAGCACAAGGTTAGTTGCAACTAAAAATCGTACTAATGTGATTGAGTTTTTCATGACATTAAATTAAATCTTAAAGGATTACGGGTTGTACATGGACAAATCTGTGAATCAAACTAGTTTTGTTCGTCATTCCCGGTCAATGGCTGCTTAAAAAGCCAAAGCTAATTTAAGTGTTTTCTGCCCCTTATATACCGGCGATGCTACTTATCAACAAAGGATAAATTTGAAATGACTGTAGTCTTTACTCTTCCCAGGTATTTAGCAATCTCGTCGGGATAGTTGTGAATGTTATTAAGGTCTTCGCGTTCTGTTATATTAATAAGTCTCATTGCATAGCTAACATCTCTTGATATTTGCTCGCCTTGCTCCATTTCAATCTTTAGCAACTCAACTTTTATTTCCCTTATTATTTTCACGAAAAACGGAATCGATTTATACGTTAGGTCAGTGTGGTCTTTGACTTCATTATAGAGCAGTTTCAATTTAGGGTAAGTCATTCCATGTTTTTTCATCACGCTATCAATAATGTTTACCCTAAATATACCTTATATCTCGTTGTGGGGTCAGAATTCACTCAGTGCTATTTGGCCAAAGTAAGGTAATATTCATACCATTTTCGTATTTCTTTAATCCGATTAAAGTCCTAACTTCATTACATCCTACAAATCCCGATTAAATACCTGTCAAAATCAAACGCTATGAAACTCAACTCTTCATTTAGATTTTTAATGCACGTCATATTCATTGTGACCGGTAGCTATTTGCATGCACAAAAAATAGGCTTGCTCCTCGACAGTTATGTTACTGACCGATGGTACCTAGATCAAAAGTTATTTATGGACAAGGTGAAAGAACTTGGAGGAGAAGTGCAAATAGAAGTAGCCTACGGAGATCCCGCAGAGCAACTAAGGTTAGGAAAGAAACTGATTACCGATGGAGCCAAAGTACTTGTGATTGTACCTGTAGACGGAGTCAAATCTGCAGAGATAGTTCAGGAAGCGAAGCGTGCAAATGTGCCGGTCTTATCTTATGATCGGTTAATTGATTCAAATGACATTGCAGTTTACATTTCTTATAATAACGAGAAAGTAGGCGAACTCCAGGCTCAATATGCGCTCACTAAAATCCAGCAAGGCAAATTCCTATTGTTAAATGGTCCCGTGACTGACAACAATGCGATACTTTTTCGCAACGGTCAGCTCAAAGTATTAAAGAAAAGCATTGACGAAGGAAAGATAAAACTCGTAGGTGATCTAGTGATGCCGGATTGGGGAGAAATAGGAGCTCTGATGAAAGTCGATGAGTTTCTGTCGACCAGCAAGGAAATGCCGGACGCAATAATTGCTGCTAACGATGCTCTTGCAAGTGGTGCCATTGAAGCGTTCCCCGGAGACTTGAAAGGAAAAGTTCTGATTACCGGCCAGGATGCAGATCTGTCTTCGTTGCGGTTTATTATTGCTGGTAGCCAGGCGATGACTATATATAAACCAATAAAACCAGAAGCACAATTGGCAGGAGAAGTTGCAATGAAACTAGCCAAAGGTGTAAAGATTGAAGGAGCAACAAAGTTGAAATTCGGAGCGGTTGAAGTAAATGCCATCCTCCTTAATCCATCTGTTGTGGATAAATCAAATTACAAAGAGACTGTAGTAAAAGATGGTCACGTTTCACTTTCTGAACTAATGGATAAGAAATAGATAGTTGGAACTTAGGTATTAGGGGCATCATGCCCTTGATTCGTGTCCTTCACGCCCCCGAACATGGCAGTTGCATATTTACGAGCAAGCAATATGTGAATTATGCATGTTATACATTAAATAGTGTAACGAATCGCTGCAGGTATACTCCACTTTTGTATCTGATCGGAGTGTTCGTTTTAACCAAATAAAAATATTCAATTATGAAAACAACGTCAGTTAAATTACTGCTGTTCTCTGTCATTCTCTTTGGTGTTTCTTTATCTGCATCAGCACAGATATATGTAAAAGTACGCCCTGTCATGCCCATAGTGGTTCAGACCGAACGGCCTAGTGCTGCACATGTTTGGATTGGTGAAGAATGGAATGAAGAAGGAGGAAACTATAGATATTCAGGAGGTTACTGGGGCAATCCTCCACATCCTGGCGAGCGGTGGTATCCAGGCCATTGGAATCATCACAGAACGCACGGTGATCAGTGGATCCGTGGTGGCTGGAGAAGGTAGAAGAATTAATAAGTAGCCTTAATGTCGAGGCGACCCGAAAAGGTTGCCTCGTTGCTTTACCCAACAGGACTAAATTCTCAGCCTATTAGCTTTTAATATTGAACCTGAACGTAGAGCCCACACCTGGTTCCGAATCTACATGGATCGACCCACCAAGTTTTTCAATCAACTTCTTAACTGTCGAGAGCCCGATACCCGTTCCGGTATTATTAAACCGGTCTTTAGTTCCTAGTGTAACAAACGTTTCAAATATTTTTGAAAACTGATTTCTATCAATCCCAAGTCCGTTGTCCTTAATAGTAAACTCATAAAAACTACCTTCATCCAATATCTCAATCTCTACTTTTACATTGTCCTTGTCATTGTATTTAATTGCATTGCTGATCAGGTTTGCTAAAATCTGTTTAATGGCAATCTCATTTGTATTAATCGATGTAAGTTCTGACTTATAGTTGATCTCAAACTCACATCTGGGATCCAGAAGTTCTCGTAGTTCCTTAAACAGTGTGTCAATAACTATCACTCGTTTATCTTTTACGGTAATGTTTACCCCGATGTGATGAGAAATAATTCCATCAATCAGATTTTTGAGACGATGAGAGGAGTTTGCAATATGAGTAATAACTTGCCCTCCTGTTTCATCCATTTTCTCCTTTTGTTCTTCTTTTAGAATTGTCGTTAAGGCAATAATGTTGTTCAAAGGCGATTTAATGTCGTGCGAGACTACATAGGCAAATTGCTCGAGCTCGGCATTCCTTGTCTGGATTTCTTTTTGACTTTCCAACAGCATGGCGTTGGTTTTTCTAAACTCAAACAATTTAACTACCTGATTAGATAATGCCCGCAAAGAATCAAGTTGAGTTTCAGTAAGTTCACGCGGCTTATTATCAATCACGCACAATGTTCCCAACGAAAATCCTTCGGGATTGATTAGCGGTATTCCTGCGTAGAAAATTACATTAGGATATCCCGTAACCAACGGATTATCAAAGAATCTCTCATCCTTCCGTGAATCATTCACAGTAAGTATCGACTTGGGAGTATTTATTGCATGCGCACAAAACGCATAATCGCGTGGTGTTTCAGTTACGTTTAGTCCCCGGTTTGATTTAAACCATTGTCTGTTTGTATCAATTAAAGTAATCAAAGAAATAGGTGTCTGACAGATTTCAGAAGCAATTCTTGTTATATCCTCAAAATCTTGCTCTGGCAGGGAGTCAAGAATAGAGTATTCCTTTAAAGCTTTAAGGCGTTCACTTTCGTTATCCGGTACCTTGCCAATCTTCATCTGCTATTTTTTAATGTGTAAAAGCGAAATGTACCTACAAATATTTGGCGCAGTTAATCGAATAAGCATACAAGCCTGATCAGTTAGTGAATGGTCGAATTCATTTATTAAGCGAGTAGAACCTTTCGCGAATGCGCTTCTCTGTTTGACATGATCATT
>Ga0206902_10187_pt1 | contig 15577 bp, 9 predicted proteins | sample Alteio_BWOrgHeat_44_FD_153242 | JGI IMG/M metagenome (GOLD analysis project Ga0206902, IMG submission 153242) | Enriched cells from forest soil in Barre Woods Harvard Forest LTER site, Petersham, Massachusetts, United States -... | ecosystem: Environmental > Terrestrial > Soil > Temperate forest >... | reverse complement strand
GTTGTCCCCGCGAATGCAAGGAGGAATATCTTGCTCCACGTCCAGCGCGTGGGCTTCCATGAGGGAAGAAGCGTTTTTGACCACTGCCATGCTCTCATTGTGGTTAACCTCGCTCCTAATGTTCGTGGGCTTCTTTACCAAGATCAAATGCTGTGATCAAGGCCTCGAGACCAGTTGCAATGCCTTCCACTACCTGTGGAGCGTGCATAAACGGCAGGGCTATCCCCGCAGCATGGATCGCGTACTTAATGGGGTGCGCCCGAGCATCCTTCCCGACGGCAGCAGGAAAATGTAATAGGGCATCGTGGCCGCCAGCGGCCACGTTTGCTGCATTTCCGATGGCTTTTGGACCAAAGAACCGGGTAGCTTGACCAAAGTCTAGACTCCGGGAGGACGACGTGCTTGTAGTTTGAGTGTTGTTGTCGTATGTGCTGCTAGACTGAGTCGCCCCCAAAAATTGCCCCGCGTTCTTTTCCTTGGTGCTGAAGTACGCGGTCGTAGTTGTTAGCGTAGATGATACGACGTTTCCTTTATTGTCGGTGGTCACAGACGCCGATAGACTCACAACCGCGAACGCGGATTGTCCGTTGAACTTTGTGGTCGTGACGTAGGAGATAGGATTAGTACTAGGGGGAGGGTCGGCGGGTTGGTCGGTGCGGCCGCCGCTGTCGGGATAGAGGAAGCCGGGGAAGTGCAGCGATATATCGCCGTCGAGGTCGGCGAAGGATTCGGGGTCGTCGGCGACCATGGAGTACAGGTTGAGGGTCTGCGGGTTGGTGAGATTGGCGTAGGGTACCGCCACCGGGACCGAAGACCAATCCGCGCTGAGCCAGCGCCCGAAGCGGTTGGAATAGTAGCGGGCGCCGAAGTCATCGTTGCCGGTTTCGGTGTCGCGCTCTTTGCCTTCAAATTTGTAGTTTTGCGCACAGCTGTTGGTGTAGGGCCGCTCGCCGCCGTACGCGTAGAAGTCCGCATCGTAGCAGACCGCTCCGGAATTGGTGGTGATAACGCGCGATGTGCCTAGCAGGTCTTCGACGTAATAAATAGGCTTGCCCCCCGCCGGAAGCATGGCAACACGCCTGCCGCCGAAGAAAACGTATTCGGTGGCGTTGTTGCCGCTGGCGTCGGTCTCGGCAAGGATGTCGCCTCCGGAGCCGTACCAGTAGAGCTTGCCGCTGGATTTGGAGGCGCGGCGGCCATCGCCATCGTAGGCGTAATTCGTAGTGGCTCCGCTGGTGGTAGCGGCTTTCAATTGACTCTCGGCGTCCCACGTGTAGCTGGTGCTTCCGTCGCTCAGCGCGTTTCCCGCGGGATCGTAAGAAAAAATGGCGGGATGGTTGTTGCCGTCGGCGGTGGTGGCGAAACCGCTTTCGACCGTGCAGCCGGTGTAGTTGGAGTTGGTGGTGGCGGCGATGCTATTGAGATTGCCCCAGGCGTCGAGGCTGTACGCTTCACCCCAACAGTGCGCGGGGCTAGTCGCGTGGGTGGAAGTCGTAAGCGCGCCGGTGATTCTATTGAGTTGGTCGTAGGTGAAGGTTTGCGAGCGAGTGGCGTCGAGATTGTTGGTGATGGCGTAGACGTGCCCAGCATTGTGTGAGCTAACAGGATCGACGAAGCCGTAGGTGATGTCGATGGCGTTGCCACCGGCCGAAGTGGCTTTAAATTCGTTGGGCTGGAGCCGGGTGTTGTAGGTGTGCGTGAGGTTCAATCCCGAGAACGACGACGATTGCCCGATCGAGAGCGCGTAGAAAGTGCCCTGCGGCGTGTAGCACACCGCGCCGGGCAGGCATCCGCTCGGTGCACTTTGGAAATCGTTCGCGTAAGTAATTCCGTTTGAGCCATCTGCAGCGGATTTGGGGCGATTGGCGGCGTCGTAGGAGTAGTTGACGGCGCGGCCGGTTGGATACACGGCCTGGGTGACGTTGCCGGCGAGGTCGAGGTAGTACGTCGATGTTTTGGTGATGTTGCTGGTAGTGCGCCGGTTCACGTGCACACTGCGAAGATTGGTGGAGTCAACCTGGTAGCTCCAGGCTTCCGAGCCTGCGGCGTCGGTCATGCTGGTGCGTTGCTCGATGTTCTGGCAGGTGCTAAGACCCAAGCAATTGGATTGGTCGTAGGTAATTGAAACGGAAGGATCGCCATTGGAATAGCTGCGGGTGAGGAGCCGATTCAGAGCGTCATACGCGTAGGTGGTTATTACCGGACTGTCGGGATCGGTTCCGCCGGTCAGGGCACCGCCGGACACGGAGACACTAAAGGACGGCGAGGAGAAAGATCCGGGTTGGCTGGTCGATGAGCCGGAGGAGAGAGAGTAGTTACTGGCGGCACCGATGGTCTTGGCGGTAATGGAGATGCCTGAGCCGCTGGCAGTAGCGTTGGCAATCGAGCCTGCACTAATGGCAGACGCAAGAGTGCCGGCAAGGGAGGATGACGAGCTGCCTTGGCCGTAGCTCACGGAATATTGCGTGCCGTTCAGGGTGATCCAAACGCTGCCGGAATCATAGACGGTAGCGCCGGCGTCACGGCCACCGGTGAGGGCTGAACCGGAATTGGAACTTGTGAAGGAGGAACTGGAGAAATCCGCCGAGTCGTAGGTGTACGACGAGGACAGAGAATAGTTCGTGCTCGCGCCAGCGGTTTTGGCAGTCAGGTTGACGGTAGCTCCAGAGGCGGAAGCGCTGACAACTGCGCCGGAGTCTCCGTTGATGTTAGTGGCGAGTGCGGATGCGATCGAAGAAGAAGTGGTGGCCGATCCGCTCCAACTGACGGTGTTGCCGTGGCCGTTTACCGTTATGGTGCTGCCGCCGCTGTCGTAAACGGTTCCATAGACATTGTCATGCCCGCCCGTAAGTGAGGAGCCGGAGGGGCCGGGACTAAAAGAGGCGACCCCGAAATCCGTGGGGTCATTTGTGGTGCTTGAGGCGCTGAGGGAATAGTTTGCGGCCGCGCCAGTGGCCACACTGGTTAGACTAATCGTGGCGGCGCTGGCAGTGGCTGTCACAATACTGCCATTTAGTAATGAGGCCAAATTCGTCGCAATGGTATTGGGAGTGTCGTACCGGCCGTACGCTACAGTGACCGGGGTTCCGTTTATGGTAACCGTAACCGAGCCAGCATCATACTTAAAATGGCAGTTGTTACCAGCGTCGTCGCAGAAAGTCCCTGACTGTTCTTGGCCAGTAATCGAGACGGAACCGGTGCCGTGAGTGGCCGGCTGAGTCACGACCTGCTTGCTCTGAAGAGTTCCTGAAAAAGTTACGCTTCCCGTTCCTGAAACGGCGGGCGCACCGGAAATACTTTGTTCCGAGCCGCTAACGGTCGCGGACCCTGAGCCCGAAGTGCCCGCAAGATGGCTCGTGGCAATGGTTTTGCTTGCCAAGTTGCCATTTGCATCGTAGGTGTATCCGGTTGTGCCGGCGGTGTAGGTGTTGGTAGCGGCGGAGGGGCAAGCAGCAAATGAATTCTCCGGATTGCTGGCACAGAGAAGACGCGAGAGCGAATCGTAGGTGAAGGAGCGCGCGTGCGAGCCGTTTTGGAGGACAGAGGTGAGATTTCCGAGCAGGTCATACCCGTAGGCGGTGGCCCAGATGGGCTCGCCGGTGCCAGGGCAACCGGTGGAAGCAACGGTGGCACCGACAGCGTTCGGCTCGTCGACTTCGACCATGCGGCCGATGCCATCGACGCGGCTGCGGCGCCATTTACCGGTTGGATCGGTGACCAGCGTCGAACCGGCGCAGTAGGCGGTGGTAAGGACCGAATTGTCCGGGTAGGTTTCGGTGAGCTTGCGACCAATCGCGTCATAAGCATATGTAGTCGTGCCGGAGCTGGTGGTCGGGTCTGCGCCGGAACGATATGGATTTGAAACGGTGTAAACGCGGGCCATGCCGTCGTAAGTTGTGTCCGCGTAGACAGTGCCTTGTGGGTCGGAAGTCAGTTCGTTGCGGCGGACGTGACCGAGGCCGTCCAGAGCCGAAACGGTAACCATGCTTGTCGAAGAGTTAATTTTCTTTGTTGTGGTGACGCTTGGGGAGGGCGTGGAAGGATTGTAGGGGGAGTCGTTGTAGGCGATGGTGGTGACACCGCCATCGGGAAAATCGGTTTCGGTTAAGCGGGCGAGATTGTCGACGTACTTGTAGTTGGTGACGAGGTTATTCTGGTCGGTAGAACCGGTGACTTTGCCGCTAGCATAGGCGTAAGAGAATTTCTCAATATGGCTGACACCATTGGTTTGCGGATGCGTGACGGTGGTGGGATAGGCGTTCGTCGGTGCAGGGGGCGTACCGCTTGAGTAGCTGTCGGCATAGGAGTAGGTAGTTTGGTTACCGCGAGGATCGGTCATGGAGAGACGCTGGCCGGTGTCGTCGTTCGTGTACGTTGTATTCAGCGTAGTGCCAGAAGTGCTTAGCCACTGCGATTGCTGGGTCAGGTTGCCACAGTTGCAGCCGAGACCATGATCGACGATGCCCGAAGTGGTGGTGCCAACCGGGATATCGTAGGTGTAATCGGTCTCGGCCACGCGGTTGGTTTTGCCGGCGTCCGAATAAACCACAACACTTGCCGGTTTATCAATCACATGGGATGCGGCCATGCCAGTGCTTGTGAAATAGTTGGTGATGGTTGCGCGCAGAAAGGAACTCGCGGTTGGAAAATCGTAATCGTCATGCTCGGTTTCGAGTTCGCTCGCGTTGTACGACCAAGTGGTTTTGGAGGCTTGTCCGTTTGCGAAAGTAGCCTGCTGGGAGGTTAGCAATCGCTCGTTCCTCCAACCTTTGGTCACGGTTTTGAGAAGAGAGCCGGTGGTGTCGTAGTACGCGACACTGGATTCAACGGGGACTTGTCCAGGAAGGCCGCTGCTCATGTTAGGAGCTTGGTCCGCGGCGACGTATGAGTAGGTATAAATTGTCTGGAAATTGGTGTTGCGCACCAGATCGTAGGTTGTGACGGTGGTCTGCTTGCTGGTCCACGTTGATCCGCCGCTAGTCCAATTGGTTGTGTAGGCGAAATGCTGGTGTTGCACTTCGGTGGTTCCATCGAAACTGATATAGCGGTCGGTTATCGCGGGCACTCCGTAATACATGGAGCAGGTACTCCCGTTCTTGAAGAGTTGCGAGTACTGTGCTTGGGCATTCATTCCCCAGACGTAGCGAACGTAGCCGCCGGATGGGTAATTGATTCGATTGACAAGGCCATAGCTTGAATCATAGGCAAAAGAGAAGGAATGGCCGTTAGGCAGCGCTAAGCTGGATACGGCATGGTTGTTGGCTCCGAAGCTGGCGCCGGATGGAGAGCTGCACGCCACAGTTCCAGTTGATACAGGCGTTGTGATCGGCGTTGTAAAGGGCGGATTGGCCAGAGTGGTCCACGTAAGCGTATAGGGTGCGCCGAGTCCAGAGATGGTTACGGTCTCAGGACTCACGGCGAAGCCGGAGTCTTGGAGCACGGTGCGGCCGGTCGTGTCGACATAGCTGAATGCCGGATAGGTCGAATTGATAGTGATGGTGTTTCCGTTGCGGTCAACTACGTTGGCGGGAAGCCAGGTGCTAGTGGGACTGCCGGTGAGCCAAGGGGTGACAGTGTGGCTACCGAATGCGAGGGCTTTGCCATCGGCATCCGTGACGGTTACCGGGCCTGCCTGGGGGCCGGACCAGCCGGGGGGCGTGGTTGCGAGGATGGAACCTTCGCCGCCCTGTGTGACGATCAATCCATCGAAGCCCGCCGGCCAGTCGCTCTGATTCACGGTACATGGGCCGGTGCCATTGGGGTCGCTGTAGCTGGTTAGGTCCATGTTATGGCGGTTGCCGTTGGCATCCTGGTAGACATAGCCGATAAGCGCTTTGCACGTGACTTGGGTCGGGCCGCCGTCGACAAGCGTTGTCCAGACGAGTTGGGCAGCGCTCATGATGGGCGCGCTGTTGCTCCATCCAGTCTGTGAAATTATGGAACTCGAGGGGAACCACGCGGTGGTGGTTTTATTACTGGACAGGAAGTAAGCGCCCGTGGAGTCATACGAAAACGAAAAAGGCAAGGTGACACCGCGGCCGGGCGGCATGGTAACGGGAATGCGAATGCTCACGGAGCCGGTGGCTGGATTGATAGTCTCGACCTGTGCGCCGACGTAGTCGTGGCCTGCGCCGGGAACGGGCGCGGAGGTTGTGGCGCTATTTGGAGGAAGTTGGGCTTCAGCGGTGGTTGCCAAGCTCGAGAGGATACCGAAGTAGAGCGCGAGGGGCCGGTGGACTCGCATAGTGCCTCCCAAGACGATGGCGAGGCTTGTATATCGGTTGACGATACGTGTCAAGAAAACAAAATGAGGCAAGAGCGTATTGCGGACTCAGGCGGGCTGGCGGGCGGTGCGGTAACGGCGTAGACGGGTGAAGAAGCGGCGGGCACTGGCGATGTCGCGGGCGATTTGGGCGCGGAGGTCTTCGGGGGTGAGGAATTTCTTTTCTTCGCGGAGGCGCTTCCAGAAGCGGACCTCCATGCGTTTTGCGGTGACTTCTCCGGAAAAATCGAGCAGATGCGTTTCGACGCTGAGCGATGCGCCGTTGAAGGTAGGGCGCATACCGACGTTGGTTACAGAGCGGCGGCTCTTGGTTTCGCCTTCGAGAAGAGTGCGCGTTACGTAGACGCCGCGGGCGGGCAGAAGCTCTTGCTCGGGTTTCAGGTTTAGCGTGGGGAACGTGAAGCGGCGGCCGGTGCCGGTCCCGGGAACGATGTCGCCGGTGAGAGCGAAGGGGCGGCCGAGAAGTCGAGCGGCGTGGGAGATATTGCCGCTGGCGATTTCGCGGCGGATGGCGGTGCTGGAAACAATTTCGCCGTCTAGCGCGACAGGCGGAATGATTTCGACGGCGAAGGCGTGGCGCGCGCCGAGCTCGCGGAGTAAGGCAACGTCGCCGGCTTGCTTGTGACCGAAGCGAAAATTTTCACCTACCAATACGGCGCGAACATGCAGACCGCGGACGAGGATTTGCTCGACGAATTCGTGAGGCGAGAGGCGCGCCAGATCCAACGTGAAGGGGAGGACGACGGCGGCTTCGAGCCCTACGGTGCCGAACCAGGCCATGCGCTGCGCGTTGGTGGAAACGCGAACGGGGGCAGATTCGGGACGCAGGACTTTGCGCGGCGAAGGGTCGAAGGTGAGCGCGGTGGCGACGTCACCGGTTTTTGCGGCGCGCTCGACTGCGGCGCGGAGGATGGCTTGGTGGCCGAGGTGGATGCCGTCGAAATTGCCGATGGCGAGCACGCTGCCGCGATGGGAGGAGGCGTAGTGAACGGTCCACTCTTCGGGTGAGTTGAAGGCAAGGACAGAGGCGGGGTTCGAATAGGCGGGGACAGCGACGGAACGGCGCGGCGGAGTGGAGACAGTATCCACGCGCACATCGAACTGCAATCCATCGTAGGCGAGCTGGACATGGCGCAGGCCGAGCCTGCGCAGGCGGTCATTGGTTTCGGCGTGGGACAGGTCGTGAGCGATATGGGTGAACCAGGCGCGGCGGGGCTGTAATTTTTCGATCAGGGCGAGGGCTTGGTCGACCGTTTGGTGCATGGGGTGAGGAGCGTCGCGCAAAGCGTCGATGACGAGATCGTCGAGATCGGTGAGGAGCGCGGCGGAGGTTTCCGGCAGGGAACTGAAGTCAGTGAGATACGCGGCGCGGCCAAAGCGAAAGCCGAGGACTTCGAGGTCGCCGTGCAAGAGCGGGACAGGCACAAACTGGACGCCCATCAGTTCGAACGGCGCGTTCACGACATGCAGATCGACGCTGGGGATGCTGCTCTGCGTGGGTGTGCCGTCAAAAACGTAGGCAAAGGCGCGGCGCAGTACGCGGAAGGTTTCTTCCGTGCTGTAGACAGGGAGGGAAGATTTTTGGCGGATGTTGAAGGGGCGAATGTCGTCGAATCCGAGGATGTGATCGGCGTGGTGGTGGGTGAGGAGGATGGCGTCGAGGCGATCGAGGCCGACACGGAGAGCTTGCTGGCGAAAATCGGGGGTGGTGTCAATGATGACGTTCTCGCCGTTGCGAGAGAGTAGCAAAGAGGGGCGGAGGCGATTGTCGTGCGGGTCTTTGGAGGTGCAGACGCGGCAGTGGCAGGCGAGCGAGGGCACGCCCATGGAGGTGCCGGAGCCGAGCACGGTGACTTTTATGGGAGCGGCGGACATTTGTGTAAGTTTAATTGTATCCGTTTAGATGAGGATGGTGGAGTCGGGGCGCGAGTGCCGAGCGGGCGAAGGCGTTATTGAAGCTTACGCGATGAAAGCGGGAGCTAGACTCCCGCACTCCAAAGTTAGGAGCGGGACTTGGCTTTGGCTTGTTGGGCGGCTTGGGCGGCTACGGCTTGATTGACCTCGAGATAGGTCATTTTCAGTTTGCCGAGGAGATCGAGGAGGAGCGAGTCTTCTTCGGGGGCCAGATTGCCCTTGGTTTTTTCGCGCAGTGCATCGAGCATGTCGATGAATTCGCGGGCCGCTTCGGGATCGAGCATGGGCTGGCCGGTGCGCGGGTCCGCGTAGGCACCCAGGACCATGGCGGCGTTGCTGCCGAGCATTCGAACGAGGTTCTCGAAACCTTGCGAGCGCTGCGGAATTTCCGCGGGAGGCACGGCGGCGGGTTTGGCGGATTCAACGGGCGGCGGTGCGGGAGGCTTTGCGGCCTCGCGTTTTGCTTCCCGCTCTTGCTCTTCGACAATTTCCTGGCGCAGTTCACCTTCGGAGGTGAAGGGGCGGCGGTCAATGACGCGAAAAGTCTCTTCTTTGTGGTCGGCCAAGGCGACAATTCCTTTGATAATTATGTTCTCTTAAATCTTAGCATCCGCTTGCAGGTTTGGGTAGCGGAGGCAGGACGCGAAAGAAGCCTGAAGCCTCGATGTCATTTGGCACCTTGCGCGACTGGGGCGCCGCAGTTCCCTCGACTTCGCTCGGGACAGGGCTGCGGCCGCACGGATGGGAACTTGTCAAAAATGGGGCGGCAACGTAGAGTGAAACGTTTGTAGCGCTGGAATTTTCTGGATGGAAGATGGCTTCCCGTAAGACTCCGCTGAAGAAAGCAACATCGCGCTCGACCTCCTCAGGCAAAAGTGCTCGCAAAGCTTCAGGCAAAGCGGACAAGCAGAAGAAACTGACGGCTGGAGAATGGTTCGAGCGGTTGGTGGCGCTGCAAGCGCGGCTGCGCGCGCCGAACGGTTGCCCGTGGGATCGCGAGCAGACGCACGCGACGCTGCGCACGTACTTGATCGAAGAGGCGTATGAAGTCTTGGACGCGATGAAGAGCGGGGATGACGCAAAATTTGCCAACGAAATGGGCGACTTGCTGTTGCAAGTTGTATTTCATTCGCAAATCGCTACGGAAGAAGGGCGATTCACGGTGGCGGATGTGATTCGCGAGGTGCACGAGAAGATGGTGCGGAGGCATCCGCACGTTTTTGGGGAGAAGCGCGCAAAAGATGCGGCGGAGGTTTTGCGGAATTGGGAGCAGATCAAAGCGCAGGAACGGAAGGGGGCGCTGGGGAACGGCGCGGCAAAAGCGGAAGAAAAACCGAAGTCGCTGCTGGACGGAGTGCCGCGTGGGTTGCCAGCGACGATGGAGGGTTTGCAGTTGACGCGAAAGGCTTCGCGGGCGGGATTTGACTGGGACGAAGTGGAGGGTGTTTTTGAGAAGTTGAGAGAAGAATGTGCTGAGCTCCGCCATGCTGCGGAGAGAAAAGATGCGGAGCTGGTGGAAGAAGAGATGGGGGATCTCCTATTCGCGGCGGTGAACCTGGCGCGCTTTTTGCAGGTTGACCCGGAAATTGCGCTGAAAAATGCGAATGCGAAGTTTGTGCGGCGATTTCGGGAGATGGAGCGGTTGTCAGCTGGTAAGGGGCAGAGTTTCATGGAAGTGCCGCGAGACGAGAAAGAGAAACTGTGGGAAGCGGCAAAGCGCAGCGAGAAGGAACCGGCGAAGAGTGAGGCCGCGGGGAAGCGATGAACGAGCAGGCAAAGACCCGCGCTGAAAAACCGAAGGTGGGACAGCCAAGCAAAGCCCCACCCTCAAAAACCGAGGGTGGGGCACCCAGCGTCGGCGAAGGGATCACGATTCGAAAATGTTCCGCGCTTCAGGAATTTCACGCGTGCGTTGAGCTGCAGCGGGAAATTTGGGAGGAAGAGGATTTGGAGCTCGAGCCGTCGACGATGTTCGTGGTGGCGTCGATAACCGGCGGACAGGCGCTGGGAGCTTTTGAGGGCGGGAAACTGGTGGGATTCACCATGGCGGTGGTGGGCGTGCGGAATGGCGTTGCGTATCTGCACTCGCACCAGACAGGGGTGAGCGCGGCGTATCGCGACCGCGGCGTGGGGCGCATGCTGAAATTGTTTCAGCGCGACGACGCGCTGGCGCGCGGGATTCGGTTGGTGGAATGGACATTCGATCCGCTGGAGATGAAGAACGCGCATTTCAATTTAAATCGACTGGGAGCGATTTGCCGGCGATATCTTCCGAACCTTTACGGCGTTACCACCAGCCCACTGCACCGGGGAATTGATACCGATCGGTTGGTGGCGGAATGGCAGTTGGACTCGCCGCGCGTGATTGCGGCAATACAGGACCTGGCACCGACGGCCAGCCATGCGCCCGCGACGATTGACGTGCCGGCGGAAGTTGAGCTTTTGAAGCAGGATGAAAAGAAAACGCGTGAGGTGCAGGGGCGGGCGCGCGAAGAGTTTACGGAGCTGTTCGCTCGCGGGTATGCGGCGATCGGTGTTCGCCGCGAAAGCAAAGGATCGGCGTATCTGCTGGCGCCGTGGAGCGATTTCTAGCAGTTTATTTTTTGAGCGTTCGGGAGGCGAGGAGACGTCGCGAGAATGCGAATTCGAGAGATAACCCTGCGCGAGTTGCGGATGAAGCTGGTCACACCGTTTGAGACCAGCACGAATGTTACGGACGAGCGGCGCATTGTGTTGGTGGAAGCGGATGTGGATGGCGTGACGGGTTGGGGCGAGTGCGTGGCGGGAGAGACGCCGACGTATAGCCCGGAAACGACAGAAACGGCTTGGCACATTTTACGCGATCACCTTTGGCCGCTGATGCAGGGGAAGGAATTTTCCGGAGCGGCGAAGGTTTGGGAGATGCTGGAGCCGGTTCGCGGGCACAACATGGCGAAGGGCGCGCTGGAATCTGCGGTGTGGGACGCGGAAGCAAAGCAGAAGGGTATGCCGCTGGCGAAGCTGTTGGGCGGAGTGCGCGAGGAGATTGCTTCCGGTGTTTCGATCGGAATCAAGGGGTCGCTGGATGAACTTGCGGCGGCGGTGAAGAAGGAACTTGCCGCGGGATACCAACGCATCAAGATCAAGATCAAGCCGGGTAAGGATGTGGAGCAGGTGAAGCGGGTGCGCCAAGATTTCCCGAGCGTCAAGTTGATGGTGGACGCGAATTCGGCTTATCGGGCTGCGGATTGGCCGTTGCTGAAACAGCTCGATGGATATCACTTGATGATGATCGAACAGCCGCTGGGATGGGACGATCTGTACAGTCATGTGGAATTGCAGAAGAAGCTGCAGACGCCGATTTGCCTGGACGAATGCATTCATACGCTGGAGCAGGCGCAGGCGGCGATCGCGCTGGGGGCGTGCAAGATCATCAATATAAAGATGGGGCGTGTGGGTGGATATACGGTAGCGAAGCAGATCCACGATCTTTGTTTGGCGAAGGGGATTCCGGTGTGGTGCGGCGGGATGCTGGAGGCTGGGATCGGGCGCGCGCACAATATCGCGCTTTCGACTTTGCCGAATTTTATCTTGCCCGGCGATGTGACCGCGAGCCGGCGTTATTGGCACGAAGACATTATCGAGCCGGAAGTGACGGTTTCGGCGCAGGGAACGATACGCGTGCCGAGCGGGCCGGGAATCGGTTTCGCGCCGCGCGTGGATCGCATCGAGCAGTTCACCGTGCGCAAAGAGCGGCTGGCCTGATTCGGTGTACGTCGAGACCTCGGCGGGGCGCGCTCCCAATCGCGTGGCGAGGGCCGCGTCGATCGGCCTGGTTGTGGTGGTCTGGGCGGTCAACTTCATCGCCGCGAAGATTGGACTGCGTTATCTGCCTGCGGTGACCATGGCGTCGTTTCGCGTGACGATCGCGGGACTGTGCATGGTGCCTGCCTACCTTATCTGCTCACAATTGCCTGCTTTTGCGGATGCGCGTCGAGCGCGGCAGCAGGGATTTACGCGCCGGGACCTGTGGACGTTCGTTTATCTGGGATTTTTTGGGGTGGTGGTCAATCAGATGTGCTTCACCATGGGCTTGCGCTACACGTCGGTGGGACACGCGGCTGTGATTGTGGGCATGGGGCCGATCTACACGCTGGTGCTGGCGGTGCTGCTTCGGTTGGAACGCGCGACCTGGCACAAGGTGGTTGGCATGGCGATCGCGTTTGCGGGCGTGGCGGTGCTGGCTTCGGAGAATGGTATTTCGCCGCGCTCGCCTTCGCTGCTGGGCGACGCGATTACGATGACGGGGTCGATTGGGTTCGCGACGTATGCGGTGCTGGGGAAGCGCGTTGCGGGGAAGTATGATGCGCTGACCATGGCGGCATTCAATCATTTTGCCGGGGCGATCATTATTTTGCCGGTGGCGCTCCACCAGGCGCGGGCCATGGGGCCCATTTCTAGATGGCGCGCGGTTCCTTGGCAAGGGTGGACGGCGCTGCTGTACATGGGGCTGTGCAGCTCGGCGCTGGCTTACATTCTTTATTTTTGGCTGCTGCGGTATTTAGAGGCTTCGCAGTTGGCGGCCTTCACGTATTTGCTGCCAGTGCTGGCCGTGATTTTGGGGATCGTGCTGTTGGGCGAACGCGGGTCCGTCCTGCAAATTGTGGGCGGGGGACTGGCGCTTGGCGGCGTGTACTGGGTGGAGTCTGGGCGCGAGCCGTAGGTTGGGTAGTGGGTCAGTTTGAATTTTGACCCTTATTGTCACGAATAAGAAAATTCAAACTGACCCACTACCGTACGTTGCCGCGGCTTGTGCTAACGTAGCGGCGGCTCGAGCGCCTGGAAGCGCTGATTTTCTGGAGAACTGATTGGTGGCGAATATTCCCATGCGGAGTGGCGGAGCGGCGGCGCGCATCGCGGTGATTCCCGGCGATGGGATCGGCAAGGAAGTCACGCCGGAAGCGGTGAAGGTGCTGCGGGCGGTCGCGGCGGCAGGGAAGCGGGCGCTGGAATTTGTGGAGTTTGATTGGGGCGCGGACAAATATCTGCGCGAAGGCGTGTCGCTCCCGTCTGGCGCTGTGGAGATGCTGCGGGATGAGTTTGACGCGATACTTTTTGGGGCGCTGGGCGACCCGCGGATTCCTTCCAACCAACATGCGGCGGATATCCTGTTGGGCTTGCGGTTCAAGCTGGACCTTTATGTGAATGCGCGGCCGGTTGAGTTGCTCCATGAGCGGCTGACGCCTTTGCGCGACCGAACGGAGAAGGATGTGCGGATTATGGTGTTCCGGGAGAACACCGAGGGGCTGTATGTGGGCGTGGGTGGGTTCTTCAAGAAGGGCACGGCGGACGAGATTGCGGTGCAGGAGGATGTGAACTCGCGCAAGGGCGTTGAGCGGATCATCCGGTACGCATTTGAGTATGCGCGGAAGAACGGGCTGAAGCGGTTGTGCATGAGCGACAAGTCTAATGCCATGACCTTTGCGCACGACCTGTGGCAGCGCGTGTTCAAGGAAGTGCGACAGGAGTATGCGGAAACTGAGTCGCGGCACCTTTACATCGACACGCTGGCGATGGAGATTGTGCGCGACCCGCGGCAGTTCGATGTGATTGTGACCTGCAATCTGTTTGGGGACATTATCAGCGACTTGGGGGCGCAGTTGGCCGGAGGGTTGGGGTTGGCGCCTTCCGGGAATATTCATCCCGGGCGGACGTCGCTGTTCGAGCCGGTGCACGGGTCGGCGCCGAATATCGCGGGCAAGGGGATCGCGAATCCGCTTGGCTCCGTGCTCACTGCGGGGATGATGCTGGAATTCTTGGGTTGGAAGACGGAAGCGGCGGCGCTGCATTCGGCGGTGAAAGAGGCACTGTTCAAGAACTACTTGACCCCGGACCTTGGCGGTACGAAGAAGACGACTGAGGTCGGAGACTGGCTGGCGGATTTTGTTTCGAAGGCCGCTGGGCGTTAAAGCGTTACTTCAGGGTCATAGTTGTGTGGTTAGGCTGACTGCCAGCGGGCGGATTGCCTGCCTCGCGCCATTACCGTAATCAACATACCCATCAAGAACCCTCCTACGTGAGCCCACCACGCGACCCCGCCGGAAGTGACGGTGCCCAGCGAGGCGAATGCCGATAGGAACTGCAGGATGAACCAGAAACCGAGAATGAGGACGGCGGGAATTGGCACAAGGAAAATAAACACGAGCGTCAAGATCCGGGAGCGCGGGTAGAGGATGGCGTAAGCGCCCATTACGCCGGAGATGGCCCCGCTGGCACCGAGGGCGGGGACGGTCGAGTTCATATTGAACACGACGTGCAGCAGGCCCGAGCCGACTCCGCAAAAAAGGTAAAAGAACAAGTAGGTGAAGTGGCCGTAGAAGTCCTCTACGTTGTCGCCGAAGATCCACAGGAAAAGCATGTTGCCGGCAATGTGCAAGATGCCGGAGTGGAGGAACATGCTGGTGAGCAAGGGCAGGAAGGCGACCTCCAGGGGAGCATGGCCGGAAAGTGCAGCGGGGAAGCGCGCTGGGACGGTGGCGTAGGTGATTATGAACGCTTTGAAGGCGTGCTGCGGCAGGGTGTACTGGTAAAGGAAAACGAGGACGTTTGCGGCGATGAGCGTGGTGTTGATGATGGGGTAGGTGCGGCGGGGATTCAGATCTTTGAGAGGGATGAACATGAGCGCGAGTGGGAATTGCAGAGTACCGGAAATGAAGGGAAATGCAAGTTAGGGCGGGGCAGCGGGCCAAGCGTGTCTGATAATATTGTCGTCGCGCCGACATGGTTAACATAATCTGGAAGGGCTGTAATATGCAGAAAATAAGCCACATTCATTCGCGGGCGGCTTCCTTGCGACGATTGGCTGGCCCGAACTTCGGGACTGTCCCCAAAAGAGATTGTGGCGGCTTCAACGAGGCCCAGATAAGGATGCTGCGAAGAGGAAGATGCGCGTGGCGAAGGAAACCTACCGAGCGCTAGTCGGCGATCCAAATTCTGCTCACGGCTTTTCCTGTCCAGGCGTAGAGGAGTCCCCAAGATTCGTACTCGAAGAAAACAATAACAGGTCTTGTTGCTCGAATTGTTCGCCTGCCGTAAACGTCCCGGTAGTCACCCGGTGGCAGGCTCCATACCACGGGCACGTTCGGGCCCCCGCTAGCCAGCAGGACGACCTTCCAGGTTCCCTCAACTTGGTGGGCAACTACCAACTGCGCGTTCTGGTTCGTCGCCCCATTCGGGATCAAAGCAAGGGCCAACGTCGGTTTGCCGTCGCCATAGAAATCAACCTTGATCAGGCCTGGGCAGCTATTGCCGTGGTCCGATTGGAAGAACCCCTTGTCATCCTCTTGAAGATCGGGCAGAGTGACGACCTTCGTCCCCGGGTACTTGGTCGCGATTTTACGG
>Ga0206902_10194_pt1 | contig 15673 bp, 6 predicted proteins | sample Alteio_BWOrgHeat_44_FD_153242 | JGI IMG/M metagenome (GOLD analysis project Ga0206902, IMG submission 153242) | Enriched cells from forest soil in Barre Woods Harvard Forest LTER site, Petersham, Massachusetts, United States -... | ecosystem: Environmental > Terrestrial > Soil > Temperate forest >... | reverse complement strand
GTAAAAGGAGACAAATTGATTGTCTTCAAAAAGAAGAGACGTAAGGGCTATGCTGTAAAAAACGGCCACCGTCAGCAATACACTAAAGTTCAAATTGAAAGCATCGGGTAATTTCCGGTTAACGAATAATTAACAACGAATAACATTTAAGATCCATGGCACACAAGAAAGGTGAAGGTAAAGTAAAGAACGGCCGCGAATCAGAGAGTAAACGATTGGGCATTAAGGTTTTTGGTGGGCAGAAAGTAGTAGCTGGCAATATTATTGTTCGTCAGCGCGGTACTAGGCATCATCCTGGTAAGAATGTTGGTATTGGTAAAGACCATACTTTGTTTGCATTGACTAACGGTATTGTTGCCTTTAAAAAGGGCCGTGCAGATCGTTCATTTGTATCGGTAGTGGCAGAAGCATAATAAGGGAAATTAACCCAAAATGAGGCACAAGTCTGTGAAGGCTTGTGCTTTTTTATTGCCCCGTGATGAGGGGTATTTTTTCGCTGTTTTTATTCTTAAAATTCGCTCCCGCCTATAGCTCGACCTTTTCGATTTATTAAGATTTGGCAGTTTTTAACCAAATATTATTTGGCTAATGAGTTTGATGTATATCAAAGAGCGGCTCAAAAAATAATTTGCAATATTTTGTTTTTGGTAATTAAGAGTTAATTTTCGGTTTAGTTATTTAATAATCATTAATGGTCATTTAATAACTGAAGAAGTAATTTTAATAAACTTAAACCTAAACCTATGAAGAAGTTTTTACTAATGTGCTTCTCATTCGGCTTTGCGATCAGTGTCTGGGCGCAAGACCGGGTGGTGACAGGTAAAGTGACCTCTGCTGAAGATGGATCTGCTTTGCCTGGTGTGAATGTGGTAGTCAAGGGGACTACTGCAGGTACTGTTACTGATGCGGATGGCGGCTACAAAATTAGCGTGCCCTCATCAGGCGGTACTTTGGTGTTTTCGTTCATTGGCATGGCAACTCAAGAAGAAGAGATTGGTGCCAGATCAGTTGTTGATCTACAACTAAAGACCGATGTAAAGCAATTGCAAGAAGTAGTAGTAAATGCGATTGGTGAAAATGTTTCTAAAGATAAGCTTGGTATTGCATCAGCTACGGTAACAGGTGCCGCCGCTGCCCAATCTGGTGAAACAGGTCTTATCAACGGTTTGGCTGGTAAAGCCGCCGGCTTAAGCATTACCCGTAATGGTGGCGACCCAGGTTCTGGATCATTCATCCAGCTTCGCGGACAAGCTACTATCACTGGTGATTTACAACCCCTCATCGTTATTGACGGGATGCCAATGTATAATAGTAGCTTGGGTATGGGTGTTGGAGGTACTCAGCAACAGTCACGTTTGAATGACTTAAACCCTGCCGATGTTGCCAACGTGGAAATTATCAAGAGTGCGGCTGGTGCTGCGCTTTGGGGAAGCCGCGCTGCCAACGGTGTGATTGTAATCACTACTAAGAAAGGCAAGAACACTCAGAACAAATTTAATGCTTCCTACACCGGCACTGTTTCATTTGATAATGTGAACAAAATGCCTGACCTGCAAAGGACTTACGGTGAAGGCAGTGGTGGCAATTACGTGCAAGGCAGTAGCGCAAGTTATGGCGACTTGATATCGAGCCGTGCAGGTGGAGCGGATACTTACATTACTGGTCCTGGTCAATATTTTAACCCTACCACAGGCAAAGATTTGTATTCTGGTTATGTTCAGTTACCTGATGGTACTAAACAATATGGAATACCAAGCGCAGGCTCACTTGATGCTTCGGGCAATCCATTAGGGGTACATGGTGGCAAGAATTCTAAAAATACTTATGACCATACGAAAGACGTGTTTCAACAGGGGCATTATATTGAACACGGGATTACCTTGAGTTCTGGTACTGATCGTTCCCAATTTTATGCCAGTTATGACAACTTGAGCCAACAAGGTGTCATTAAGAGCAATAGCGACTATAATAAAAATGTGGCAAGGATTAATTTCTCCACAGGTCTTACAGATAAACTGCATATAGCAGCAAATGCGCAGTTTTCTAATGTCAGGTCTAACCGAGCACAACAAGGAAGTAATACTTCTGGCATTCTGTTAGGTCAACTTCGTACCTCGCCCGATTTTGATAACTCAAACTGGATTGGTACTGCATATTCTCCGTCAGGAGCAGCAACATTGGGCAAACAGCTGAGTTATAGAAACCCATTTGGTTCTGGATCAAGCTCAGGTTACGATAACCCTAACTGGACGATCAATAAAAACAAAAGCTATGCTGTTGTGAACCGATTCTTGGGTAATTTAGAATTAAACTATGATGCTACGGACTGGTTGTCTCTAAAAGCAAATTCTGGTTTAGATACTTATACCGATAGGAGAACTGATTTTGGTAATGCTCAATCAATAGCGTATCTAACTGGATCATATACTGAACAATATGTTCAGGAATCTCAATTTAATACCAATTTATTTGCTACTGCCAGGAAGACATTTTCCGATGCTTTCAAAGGATCTATCTTGGTAGGGTTCAATTACAACAACCGCCAGTTCAACAATGTAGGGGCAACAGTTACAAATTTCATTGTTCCTGATGCACCTCCGAATTTGGGAAACTCACCTCCATCTAATAGAAATGCGTTTAATAGTGCACAAACACAACGCACATCGGCAGGGTTTACTCAAATTAATGCTGAAGTCTTTGATCAGTTGTTCTTTACACTTACTGGCAGGGCAGAAAGTGCTTCTACTTTCGGTCCTCAAGCTCAGAGCCTATTCTATTACCCTTCGGCATCCGGTGCTTGGCAATTTTCCAAAATGACTGGAACCAACGATTTCTTCAGTTTTGGAAAATTAAGGGCCTCTTATGGAATTGTGGGTTTAGCACCTGGCCCATATCAGAATTTGACTCAGTTTGGTCCGCAAACTTTTGTTGACGCCTTCGGAGGTACATTGACCGCCGCAAGTTATGGCGTAGGTGGTCTTGCGATATCCAACCAAGCTGGAAACCAGAAAATTCGCCCTGAGAGAAAACACGAATTTGAAGCTGGTCTTGATATGCGATTTTTTAATGACAAGGTGTACTTGAGCGTTACTGGATATTATAACAAGACTACTGACGCTATCTTACCTACATTTGTTGCTGGCTCTAGTGGATTCACATCCCAAATTGCCAATGCAGGCGTTCTGGATAATAAAGGTCTTGAAGTGTCAGCTGGAGCTACTTGGTTAAAGTTGCAGAATGGATTTACTTGGAGTTCCAACGTTATTTGGTTTGCAAACCGCAACAATGTAATTGACCTAGCTGGTGCGCAGTACGTATTTTTGGCTGGCTTCTCGGATGGAGCTTCAGTTGCTACCAAAGGCAAACCTCTTGGAGCTATTTGGGGCACAGGCTATCAAACAAATGCGAATGGCAGTTATGCACTTGATAGTCATGGTTTTCCACAGGTTTCTGCAACAAACGGTGTTCTTGGAAGTCCTCAGCAAAACTACCGCGCAAGTTTAGGCAACACGTTTAGCTATAAAAGATTAAGCCTTTATGTATTGTTTGAGACATCTGTAGGTGGGCAAATGTGGAATGGTACACAAGGTGCCTTGGTCAACTTTGGTACAGCAAAATCTACGGCGACTGCTACCACAGTTAGTGCAGCAGACGCAGCCGCAATACAAACCTATGATGGTGCTACTGTTGCTACAGCCGGAAGAGCTACTAAAAATTCTGATGGATCTTATACCTTCAGAGGTACAGTTGCAAATTATGGTGGTGGTAAAGTGGCCCTTGACCAAGCTTGGAATCAAGGTGCAGGTAGTGGATTTAACGTAAACTCACCTTTTATTCAGAATGCAACATGGACCAGGTTACGTGAAGTAACACTTGCTTATTCGTTAAACTCTGCCGCTTTCAAGGCCGCTACTAAATTGCAATCTGTTTCTTTCGCCCTTACCGGCAGAAACTTGTTGCTGTGGACACCTTATACGGGTATTGATCCTGATACAAACTTGACAGGTGCCACTAACGGACGCGGAATTGATTATTTCCAAAATCCTAACACGAGATCAGTTTTGTTTAAGTTGACAATCACTTATTAAGACTAAATCGAAAACAAAAATTATGAAAAATATTTTCAATAAAAGGATAGTTGTTGGCGCAATGGCAGTCGCAATGGCGATGCTGACCAACAATTGTACTAACTTGACCAACGGTCTTTCGACCGATCCGGTCAATATCACTGACCCTAGCGTGATAGCTTCTAGTAAATACCTGAGTGGTATAGAAGTATCGCTGATAGGGGTTTTTGAAGCTGAACAAGCGCGTGGAACTGGTATGTGGGCTGGTTATTTCAACGGAGCAGATCGGCAATATACCGGCTTAGGAAACTATGTGACTTCTGGTCAGGATTATGATAATATCTGGAATACGATCTATGCCAACATACTGGAAGACTGCAAGCTTATAAAGCACAATGCCAACCCGGCAAAGAACTTTGTAACTGTGGGCATCACACAGGTAATCGAAGCAATGGTCGTAGGCTTAGCTGCAGACTGTTGGGGAGATGTTCCATTTACTCAAGCTGCTCAGTTTCCAGTCATTGCTACACCGGCGTTTGACAAGCAGGCCGCAGTTTATGCTTCTGCTCAAGCATTATTGGACTCAGCCATTACAAATTTGGGACTTAGCGGAAATGGTACTGGTGACTTTTTATTGAACGGAGGCAAGGCTGCCTGGATAGCTGTTGCCCACACAGTGAAAGCTAGACTGTATCTTCATACTCGCGACTATGCTAATGCAATAGCTCAAGCTAGTTCACCAAGCGCAATAAAAAGTGCAGCCGGCAATTTAATGGCTCTACATGGTGGCGCATATCTCCAAACATTTAACCTTTATTATTCCTTCCTTAGTTATGACCGGAGTGGTTACATGGCTGCCGATTCGTATGCACCAACTCTTTTAGATGTAACATCTCCTAATAGCCGGAATAATGCAAAAACAGACGAGACCGCCAGATTGAACTACATCTACTGGCCTGGCGGAGGCTTAAATTTTCACCCTGGCACAGTTGCCTATGAACCAAATGTAATCTGCGATGATTTTACTGAACCTCAACAATCATGGCCATCTACGTCTGATGGATTTTTCGCTGCGACGGCTTCCTTTCCGCTTGTAACCTACCAGGAGAACCTCTTGATATTAGCGGAAGCGTATATGAAGCAAGCTACGCCAGACCCAACAAACGCATTGGCCGCTCTTAATACATTGCGTACTTATTATAATAATGGCGCTCCTCATGTTAATCCTGATTACGCAACGGGGTATACATATAATTATACTCCTTATGTTTATGCTGATTTTGGTACTGGTGGAATTGATAACAACGGAACCGATACACAGGATCAGGCTCTCTTGAGAGAGATCCTTGAAGAACGTTACATTACGTTACTTGGACAAATTGAGGGCTGGAATGATATGCGCAGGACTGGAAATTTCTTAAAAATTCCTCTTGCTGCAGGAAAAGCTGATTTTCCAAGAAGGCTACTTTATTCTCAAGGTGAGGTAACTACTAACAGTAAGAATGTTCCCAGCTCTGGAGTGGGGTTGTATGATCCGGTGGCATCATTCTCGACAGCGTATTAATTTGATTTGAACAAATTCTAAAAAGGCCACCCATTGGGTGGCCTTTTTGTTTTTAGTGCTCAGTTTGAAAATAGGCCTAAACATGTACGCTTTATATATTTAAATACTCTCTGTGCTTATAAACTTAAGTACATCTCTTGGAAAGATTACCTATTCATACGAATTGCGGTCTTTTTGAGGCCTCCTATCAACACTACCACATTTTGGGTGAATTTTTGTTTGAATTCTGATAATTCAATCCTAAATTCCTGTTAGTATTTTTTTAACCCTAACCCCCAAAACCTATGAAGAAATTTTTACTAATCTGTTTCTCATTCGGCTTTGCGCTCAGTGTGTGGGCGCAAGACCGGGTGGTAACGGGCAGAGTCACATCCGCTGATGACGGAAGTGGCTTGCCCGGTGTAAACGTGCAGCTGAAGGGAACTACCATTGGTAGTGTGACTGATGCTGATGGCAAATTTAGTTTGTCAGTACCTGCCTCAGGCGGAAGCCTTATCTATTCGTTTATCGGGCTTGGTACTCAGGAAGTTGAAATTGGCCTGCGAGCTGTAGTCGATGTACAACTCGGACTGGACATTAAACAACTTTCGGAAGTTGTCGTGACCGGGACAGGTGTTCCCACTGACAGAAAACGACTTGCCATAGCTGTGGAGTCTGTCTCCGGGGATCGACTGCCACAAGCACCGACGGGTGCAATCGATCAAGCATTGGTAGGGAAAATAGCCGGCGCACAAATCGCTACTGTGTCCGGTAATCCTGGTGCTCCTGTTAGTATTCAGCTGCGCGGTATTAATACACTTGGAGGCGGAACTCAACCGCTGATCATGGTTGACGGTGTTGAGATGAATGCCACTGCACTTAACTCCTTAGATCTTAACAACGTAGAAAGAGTAGAGGTTGTCCAAGGCGCAGCAGCATCAACACAGTATGGTGCTCAGGGCGCCAACGGCGTAATTCAAATATTTACCAAACGTGGAAAATCGGGGCCGGCAAAAGTTGAAGCTTCCTTCAGAACAAGCAGTGATCAACTCTTGAATATTGGAAATGTACACCAGCCCTATAATCATTCTTTTGCTACCGATGGTAATGGAAACATTGTTGATACGAATGGAAATATTTTGCAACAAGATAGCTATGGTGACTGGCCAAACTTAACATGGCAAAACGACCCTTCGGCATTGAACAATAAGCCATACAAAAATAACACGCAGTATCATGATCACGTGAAGCAGCTGTTTCACACCGCCAAAACTTACAATTCTCATATAGGTATTTCGGGAGGTAAGGCAGGATCAGATTATGCGATCTCAGTTTCTAATAATATGCAGGAATCCCTCATCAACGGAAATTTGAGCCGCACTAACCTTACTGCAAACCTTGGCTTTGACATCACAAAAGCACTGACACTTCGCTTTATTAATCAATTGGTGTACACCGATAATACTGTGAACCCGATTAGCCCTCCTATTTCAAGTGCAATGTATATGTATCCATTTGCCGATTTTGACTACAAAGATTCTCAGGGAAATCCTTTGTATAAATACACCGGTGCCGGTGCTAATAATACCAATCCAAATTATTACTTCCATTACCAATCCTTCAGTAATAAGACGATTGATATCATTCCAAACCTTAACCTCCACTGGAAAGTGAATAAGATATTGGAATTGGATTACAAGGCGGGTATAAATTATCAACTCGGCCTTTATGGAAGAACTTCGGCAAATCAATCGGGTAACGCCTTGTCTGCACTCAACAATTACTTTGTTGGCGAAGGGCTCAATGGCGGCTTGACCAAGCAAACTACCGATCGCTATAATATCAACTCGTTGGTAACAGCTATTGCAAAAATCGATTTTGATAAGGATTTGCACTTGAATGTACCGATCACCTCGACAACTCAGGCACTTTTTGATTATCGGTCGTATGCTTTTCACAGGCAGTATGCAACCTATACAGGCATTCCATTATATGTTCCTGCCGATCAGATCAACGGTAGTCTTTCGCAAGCCAACAGTGTGAGTGAATGGAATGACAAATTTGTTACTTACGGTTTTCTGGTCAATCAGAAATTTGAATACAAAGACATCGTCGGAATTTCCGGAGGATTCAGATCAGATTATTCTTCGGTTTATGGAGATGCTAAAACGCCATTTACATTCCCACGTGGCGATATTTATTTCCGCTTGTCTAAGCTGGGCTTTTGGGATCGCTTGTCGGGAATTTTACCAGAATTTAAACTTAGGGCAGCAGCTGGTCAGGCAGGTATTCAGCCAGTCAACTACTTTCAAGACCTTGCTGGCTCGGCACCAAATCACTTCTTGCGTTCAACACAATTTTTATACGGGCGCGATGCTGGCGGTTCATTCATAGGATCAGTTCCGGTAACGGGCAATCCAAATTTGAAAGTTGAGCAATCTTCTGAACAAGAGTTTGGCGCTGATTTAGGTATAGCTCCAATTAAAGATGGTTCATGGCTGAATTTTATTACTGCAAGCGTTACCGTTTGGAATAGAACAGGTTCCAATATCATCTGGCAACGCCCTCTGCCGATCTCAGCCGGAGCAACGAATATTTGGGATAACTACCTGAGCTTTAAATCTAACGGAGCTCAGTTCAGCATTACCACAGATATGTACACAAGCAGTGCTATCAACTGGGATATGGTTATCAACTGGGGTACTTCCAAATCGTTCGTGGACAAAATTGCCGATCATAAGGATATACCGCTGGTTTGGAGTAATGCCGCCACCTATACTTTGAAAGAGGGACAGCAAATCGGAACAATCTATGGATATAAAGCTTTGACAAGTGTCAATCAAAAAGATCCTAGCGGGAATTATTATATCGACCAGACAACTGCTGCGAACTATGAGATTGTAGACGGACGAGTAGTTAACTCTGCTTTAAAAACGGTTCAGTTCACAACCGATAAATATTATCTCGGTAACACTACCCCAAAATTCAATTCTTCGATTACCAACACAATCACCTACAAGGATTTTCTAACTGTAGCATTTCAGATCGACTGGGTGTCAGGGATGAAAACCTATAACCAAACTAAAGAGTGGATGTATTCTGAAGGACTGCATGGCGACTATGATAAATCCGTGAAATTCAAGAGCGGAGAAAATGGCCCGTACACGGCTTACTACAAAAGTTTTTATGACGCCACCGAAAGTAATGGAACCAAGAACTACTTTTTGGAAAACTCTTCCTTCGCCAGGCTGAGAAACCTCTCTATTGGATTTGACTTTGCCAAGTACTTTAAGATGGGGAAAGTCCGCAAAATGCAGCTGATGCTTACTGGCCGAAATCTGGTGACGATCACCAAGTACACTGGGTTTGATCCTGAAGCAAACAACAACACATCAGGGAGTGGTGCAGGAACTGGTGCTTCTCAGGTGGCAGGGCAACGCGGCCTCGACTATTGGGCATTCCCCAACACCAAGTCATATCAGGTTGGTTTGAACGTAGCATTTTAATTATTCCAACTATTTAAAATGAAAATTATCATGGAAAAAATAACCAAAATATTTATCGTTCTGCTTTTGATGATCGTGGCTCAATCTTGTCACGATGAGTTATCGAAAGTAACGAATGTCAATGCGCCTACTATTGCTGCGTTATCAACCGAAATCGGGTTAGCGCAATATGCCAAAGGTGGTGTGTACTATAACGGATTTGGCGGAAACAGCGGTACCGGTCCTGCATACTATCCAACACTTGATGACGGGCTTGGAGAAGGGATGCTGCTGATTGTAAATGGCTTGCATGATGCCCTTGGCGATTTGATTTTTGTGCCGTGGGGAAACAACAGCTTTAAATTTGCCGATAACCCAACACAAATCACGCTCGATGACAACTCTGTCAACCATATGCCTGTGGGCGTTTCGCAGCCTTATGAATTGAAACTCAGAAATGATCGTGCATACGGAGCCGGTAACATTATGCTCATCGAATGGACGTACATGTATTTCTTAAACAATGCATGTAATGAGGTACTGGCCTATGTTGATAAACCCGCCTACACGGGCAGTGCCGATGCTAAAAAAGCTACCCTCAAAGCGTGGTCGTACTTTTGGAAAGGATATGCTTATTCAAGAATTGGAAATATGTACGTTGCCGGGCTAATCATTGATACTCCCGGAGTTTCGAACGGCAACTATGTCACCAATACGGCAATCATTACTGAAGCCAATAAAAATTTTGATTTGGCAATTACTACTCTGAATTCAATAACCGATGCTTCATCGTATGCCGATATGATGGGCAATCTTATTCCTGGCCAAAGCCAGTCGGGTACCGGTGGAGTTCCTTCATTAGCTCAGTTCATCGGTAATGTAAACACCTTGAAAGCCAGAACAGCGCTTGCATCTCTGCGTGTGAAAAATATGGTGGCAGCAGACTGGAATAATATCCTTACGCTTGCAAATGCGGGGATTCAGAACGGAGACCCTGTGTTTATTATGAAAACTACGCAGGATATAAACAAGTCGTATATCGATCCTCAATTCGGATGGTCAGCTGCCTATGCCAGCGGCAGCGGTGGTACCTATTATATCAGCGAACGCCTCATGCAGGATTTTAATGTCAATGACGAAAGATTCCTTTCAAATATTGACACGTTAGGTTCTCCGGTAGTGAACTTACGCGGCCGAGGACTCGGTTTTGGAACCCGTTGGAATTTAGAAGATGCAGGTGGTACTTGGTGGAGAGCCAATAACACCACGGCAGCAGCACCGTATGTCAACGTATCTGGTTTTGGCGTTGACAACATCTATATGGCGGGGTCGTATGAAGAAAATCAGTTGATGATTGCCGAAGCAAAAATTAACACAGGTGACATCCCCGGAGGCTTGGCGCTGATTGATGTTGTGAGAGCGTATCAACATGCAAACCTGCCTGCATTAAACTCTGCAACGATCAATACCGTGCCGTTGGCCATGGAGGAGATCCGCAAGGAGCGCAGGATAGCGTTGCTTTTTAGAGGCCTTGCCTTTTACGATGCCCGCAGAATGGGTATTACCGATGATGTATCGCTTGGTGGAGGAAGAGCAAATGCCGTAGTGCTTTCGGCCGATCCGAATACCGGAAATACTATTGTGAATACACATGCATTTATCAACTACAATTATCTTCCTTATTTTGATGTACCTCAAAACGAGTTGGACTTTAATGTAGAAATAGGAAGTACCCCAGTGAAGACGACTATTTTGCAATAAGAAAAAATCCACTTCAACAAAGAAGGCCACCAATTTGGTGGCTTTTTTTATTTATAAAACTCCCGACATCATTTTGAGTTGCGGGATTGCTGTAACCTCACGGCTCATAAAAGCAATGACGATTATTAACAGACTCGGCTAAGCCTTACTCCGATCATCTGAACTGCCGATTGCTCAGTCAGAACCTCCATTTACTCAACTACCAGAATCTTGAAAGGAAAGTTTCCCCTTCTTCCTGTGTTTAAATTTTTTTAAGGACCTAAACTAAAACCTAAAACGTATGAAGAAGTTTTTACTAATGTGCTTCTCATTCGGCTTCGCGCTCAGTGTCTGGGCACAAGACCGGGTGGTGACGGGCAAAGTAACATCTGCCGAAGATGGATCAGCTTTACCCGGTGTAAATGTGATAGTCAAGGGAACGGCTACAGGAACTACTACCGATGCCGATGGGAGATATTCCCTTGGTATTTCTGGTACTGGAGGCAGTCTCATTTTTTCATTTATCGGTTTTTCATCTAGTGAGATCGAAATTTCAGAGAGAGCTGTAATTGATCTTCAACTTGGGCTGGATGTAAAACAGCTGTCCGAAGTTGTCGTCAATGCTATTGGTGAGAATGTTTCCAAAGATAAACTTGGAATTGCATCGTCAACCGTATCTGGAGCTTCAGTTGCACAGTCTGGAGAAGCCGGGTTGATTAACGGTATGGCTGGAAAAGCAGCTGGTGTAATTATTACAAGGAGCGGAGGTGACCCTGGAGCTGGATCATACATTCAGCTGCGTGGTCAAAGTACAATCACTGGTGACTTACAACCTCTCATTGTTATTGATGGGATGCCGATGTACAATAGTAGTTTGGGAATGGGAACGGGTGGCACTCAACAACAATCACGACTGAATGATATTAACCCAGCAGACATAGCTAGCATGGAAATTATTAAAAGTGCTGCCGGCGCAGCACTTTGGGGAAGCCGCGCAGCAAACGGAGTTATTGTAATCACTACCAAAAAAGGCAAGAACTCCCAAGGCAAACTTAATGTGTCCTATACCGGCACAGTTTCTTTCGATCAGGTAAACAAGATGCCGGAGTTGCAGACCACTTTTGGACAAGGAGGAGTGGCCTCACCGGTAACTGGCGGATATTATAAGCAAAATAGTAATCTTAGCTACGGAGATATAATTTCTGCTCGCGCTGGAGGAACAGACCCAAGTCCTGCGACCGGAAAAGCTTTTGTTCAATTCCCAGATGGAAGTATTCGCGGAGCAATACTGGCAGGGTCAGATCCAAATACAAACCCTCATGGCGGTAAGCTCTCCAAAATTTTTTATGACCACACGAAAGATGTGCTTCAGACAGGGCACTACATTGATCATGGAATAACACTGAGCAGCGGCAATGAAAGAACTCAATTTTATGCTAGCTATGAAAACCTTTCTCAACAAGGTATCATTAAACTGAATAGTGACTACAATAAGAATGTTGCCAGGTTGAATATTACAACGGAGCTTACCAAGAAGCTCCACGCCTCAATCAATATGAATTACACCAATACTCGGTCTAACCGGATTCAGCAAGGTAGCAATACATCGGGCCTTATGCTGGGCATGCTCCGCACTTCACCGGATTTTGATAATTCGCAATATATCGGGAATTATCATCCAGCTGGTGGAGGCGTTGTTTCATTAGGCCAGCAAGTAACATATCGGAATGCATATGCCTCAGGAAACCCTGGATATGATAACCCGTTTTGGACGATTAATAAGAATAAAAGTTTCTCTGTAGTCAACCGTTTTTTGGGCAATTTTGAATTGGCATATGATGTGAATGACTGGTTAACATTGCGCGGCAATACGGGGATAGACACGTATACAGACCGTAGAACCGATTACCTGCACACTGGGTCGGCGAACGCTCTCACAGGATCATACACTGAACAATATATTCAGGAATCTCAGTTCAATACCAACTTGTATGCGACAGCTAGAAAGACCTTTTCTGACTCTTTTTCAGGAACAATTCTGGCTGGGTTTAATTATAACAACCGGCAGTTTAATAATGTTGGAGCCAGCGGTACTAATTTCATTGCACCTGAAGTGCCTCCAAATTTTTCGAATATTCCTCCGGCCAATCGTGTAGCATTTAATTCAGCACAGACGATTCGAACTTCTGCAGGCTTTTTACAAGCAAATGCAGATATAGCAAATCAAATATCTGTTAGCATGACAGGTAGGGCTGAGTCAGCATCTACTTTTGGTCCTCAAGCTGCTAGCTTGTTTTTCTATCCTTCAGCGACCGCATCATGGCAATTCTCTAAAATGAGTGGCACCAATGATTTGTTTAGTTTCGGGAAGTTGAGAGCATCTGCTGGTATTGTAGGTAAACAACCTGATCCATATTTAAATTTAACTCAATATAATACCCAAGCTTATTTTGACGCATATGGTGGAGCCCTTCAAGCATCAAATTATGGCATCGGTGGATACGCAATCTCAGCAATTGCAGGTAATCCGAAAATTCGACCAGAACGGAAGCATGAGATCGAAGTTGGTACTGACTTAAGGTTTTTTAATGACAGGGTTAATTTTGGCGTGACAGCCTATTACAATCAAACGACTGACGCAATTCTTCAATCTCAGCTAGCCCCAACGAACGGTTTTTCGAATTTTATAAGCAATGCGGGGACTATTGAAAATAAAGGATTGGAGTTGTCATTAGGCGCCACTTGGTTAAAATTGTCAAATGGTTTTACCTGGAACACTAATGTTATTTGGTTTGCTTACCGCAATCTTGTCACAAATCTTGCCGGTGCACAATATGTTTTCTTGGCTGGGTTCACGGATGGCTCGTCAGTTGCCACAAAAGGAAAAGCACTTGGAGAATTATGGGGAACATTTTATCAGAAGAACTCTAATGGAAGCTTATTTACTGATACAAATGGATTTGCTTACGTTAACTCGAATACCGGCGCCCTTGGTAACCCGAACCCGAACTACCGTGTTAGTTTAGGCAATACAATCTCGTATAAGAACCTGAGCTTATATGTTCTTTTTGATGCGTCAGTTGGTGGTGTAATGTGGAATGGTACTCAGGGAGCTTTGTACAATTTTGGAACTAATAAGGGGTCTGCTACGACTACAACTGTCAGTGCTGCAGATGCTGCAACTTTAAAAACGTATGACGGAAGTACCGTTGCCTCTACACCACGGTCTAAACATAACTCCGACGGCTCGTATACTTTCCGTGGCACTATTGGCAATTTTGGTGCTGGAAAAGTTGCTCTTGATCAAGCCTGGTATCAAGGCGGAGGCAGCGGGTTCAATGTGAACTCACCTTTTATTCAAGATGCCACATGGACTAGGTTAAGAGAAGTAACACTTGCTTACAGTTTAAACTCAGCTGGCTTTAAAGCGGCAACAAAGCTTCAATCTGTGTCCTTTGCACTTACAGGAAGGAACTTGCTTTTATGGACGCCTTATCAAGGGATTGACCCTGATACAAATTTGACAGGAGCATCGAATGGGCGTGGGTTGGATTATTTTCAAAATCCAAACACAAAGTCGTTTGTATTCAAATTGACGGTTACTTTTTAATCCAAAACGAAAATCGTTATGAAAAATATATTTAATAAGAACACTATAGCAGTTTGTTGTATCACAATAATGATGCTCGTTAGTAACTGCACAAACCTGACGGACCACTTATCTACAGATCCGGTAAATATTACTGATGGAAATCAAGTTCCTGTACCGCAGTTTATTAGTGGGGTGGAAACTTCAATAATTGGTATATACGAAGGTGACGTAGCTCGTACCACCGGGATGTGGGCTTCCTATTTTGATGGTGAAGATCGGCAGTATACTGGATTGGGAAACTATGTCACTTCAGGTCAGGACTACGATAATGAATGGGTAACTATTTATACTGCAGTATTTAACAATACTAAAATTATCAAAGCCAGGTCCAAGGTCACAAACAATAACACAGCTGTAGGTATTGCCCAAGTTATGGAAGCCATGTGCATAGGTACAGCTGCAGATTTATGGGGCGATGTACCCTTTACTGAAATTGCTAAATACCCTAAAATTGCAACTCCAAAGTTTGATACGCAAGCATCAGTATATGCAGCCGCACAGGTGTTGTTAGATTCTGCAATTGCTAATTTGCAGCTTACAGGAAAGCTTGGCGCAGAAGATTTTTTCTTTAACGGTGATGTAACGAAGTGGAGGGCAGCAGCGCATACTATTAAGGCCAGACTTTACCTTCATACTCGTGATTATGCAAATGCTTTAGTTCAAGCAACCTCTGGGATCAGTAATGCTTCTGGTAATATGATGGCTCCGCATAATAACTCATATGGCCAAACATTCAATCTATACTATTCTTTTCTAACCTATGACAGGTCAGGATACATGGCAGCAAATTCATATGCGCCAACTTTATTAGATCCGAATGGCCTGAATTATCGGGGTAATACAAAAACAAATGAGAATGGAAGATTTAATTATTACTATGCTCCATTTGCCTATTGGGAAGGACTTAATACAAGTGCAATTTATGACCCAAATGTTGTTTGTGCAGAAGATACCGGGGTTCCGTGGACGAAAAGCAAAGCTGATGATGGCTTTTTTGGGTGCTCGACCTATTTCCCAATAGTTACCTTTCAGGAAAATGCGCTGATTTTAGCTGAGTCAAATGCTAAATTGGGGAATACACAACCGGCAATAGATGCACTTAATTCATTGCGAGTATACTATAAATCGGGTGCTCAATTTGGAGTTAGCACAACTTATATATCTGATCCAGACTTAGGGGGAGTTC
>Ga0206902_10192_pt1 | contig 15805 bp, 8 predicted proteins | sample Alteio_BWOrgHeat_44_FD_153242 | JGI IMG/M metagenome (GOLD analysis project Ga0206902, IMG submission 153242) | Enriched cells from forest soil in Barre Woods Harvard Forest LTER site, Petersham, Massachusetts, United States -... | ecosystem: Environmental > Terrestrial > Soil > Temperate forest >... | reverse complement strand
TGAATCCAACAACTTATGCACTTTTTAGTATGGACTTTGTTCACGATCCTTATGTTCCTGGAGACACTATAGCCGCTATTGCAACTCCACCTGGGGAAGGCGGTGTTGCGATTATTCGTATTTCTGGAAAAGAGGCTGTCAATGTGGCTGCCAAGATTTTCTCAGGAACTGTACAGAAATATAAAAGCCATACTGTTCATTATGGCCGAATTATTAATCATGCCAGTCAAACGGTTGACCATGTTTTACTTTTGCCACTCTTAGGAACACGTTCATACACCGGTGAGGACACGATTGAAATTCATTGTCACGGTGGCAGTTTGATTGCTCGACGGGTTCTTGAAGTTGTGCTGAAGGCAGGTGCTCGTTTGGCAAAGCCTGGTGAATTTACTTTTAAGGCTTTTATGAATGGCAAACTGGATTTAGCTCAGGCTGAAGCAGTGCAGGAACTGATTGCAGCGCGGAACGAACACGCTTTAGATGCTGCGGAAAAGAAGCTGCAAGGTTTATTATCGCAAAAGATTCAACAATTCCAACAACGCATTACCCACCTCACAGCTATTCTTGAAGCATGGGTAGACTTTCCAGAAGAAGGACTAGAATTTGCTACCGCCGATGAAATCTGCAAAGACCTTTTAGATATCATTGGTGAAATGGAAGCATTAGCAAATACGTTTCACGATGGACGTATCATCCATGAAGGGATTACTTTGTGTCTTATTGGCAGTCCAAATGTAGGAAAATCTTCGTTAATGAATGCTTTGCTTGATAAGGAAAGAGCGATTGTTTCTCATATCCCAGGAACGACTCGTGACATAGTTGAAGACCATTTTCGGTTAAACGGATTGAACTGTAAAATTCTTGATACAGCTGGAATAAGAGATTCAGAGGAATGCATTGAGAGCGAAGGCATCCGACGCTCAAAAACAGCAATGACAGAATCGGATCTCATTCTATTGGTTTTTGATATTACACAATCTTTATCTGATTACGAACGTGCGCTTTTGCAACAGGTTGCGCCAGAAAAAACAGTAGTGATTTGGAACAAAACCGATCTACAGACTACCGAGAACATTTCTTTAGATTTTCCTCATATTTGTAAAATTTCCGCAAAAGAGAAAAAAGGGTTGGATAATTTACGAAAAAAAATCGATGAAGTGATTTGGAAAAAAGGGGCTCCGATAAAAGATGAAGTTTTAATTACGAGTGTAAGACATCGAGAAGCTCTATTAAAAGCGATTGCAGCTTGTAACCGAGTTGTCACTGGAGTAAAAGAACAAAATTCACCAGAATTTTTAACGCAGGATATTCGTGAAGCGTTAAAAGAACTAGGAAAAATTATCGGTACCGATATCTCCGAAGACATACTGTCAGCGATTTTTTCCCATTTCTGTATAGGGAAGTAGAAAAAAGTAAACAGTATACAGTAAACAGTAAACGGTAGAATTTTTTACTTATTATCTTGAAGTACCGCCGTCCTTTTTCTACTGTGTACTGTTTACCTCTTTTTTTTGGTTGTGCGAAAATGGGGCACAGGATAGAAAGGAAAAAAATTTCAAAAAAAATACGGACTAAATAATTATGGGACATTATCTTTTTACTTCTGAATCTGTGGCAATGGGACATCCTGACAAGGTTGCTGATCAAATTTCGGATGCCATTTTGGATGCTTGTTTGAAGCAAGATCCTTATTCACGTGTAGCTGCTGAGACACTTGTTGCCTCTGGTTTGGTTGTGCTTGCAGGAGAAATTACCACTAAAGCTATCGTCAACTACCAGGACCTTGCACGTGATGTCATTCGTGACATTGGTTATGATGATGTTTCACTTGGTTTTGATTACAGATGTTGCGGTATCATTACATCGATCAACAAACAGTCTCCAGATATTGCTCAAGGGGTTAACGAATCGTCCTCCGCTTTTAAAGAGCAGGGAGCTGGAGACCAAGGTCTCATGTTCGGATATGCCTGTGACGAAACTCCTGAGTTAATGCCTTTGCCAATCATGATGGCTCACAAGATAGTGCAAGAGCTTTTGCGTTTAAGGATGTCGAAAGAGTTACCTTATTTACGTCCAGATGCGAAAGCACAAGTAACTATTGAATACAACTCTGAGCATTTTCCACAACGCGTTCATACGATAGTGATTTCCACACAGCACGCTGACAATGTAAGCAATGAGATAATTAATGAAGACATGCGCGAAATGTCTTTCCGCATATTTCCTCAGAATTTTATTGATGATAAAACTCTGTTCTACATTAATCCTACGGGGCGTTTTGTGATTGGAGGTCCTGTTGGTGATTGTGGATTAACAGGCAGAAAAATCATTGTGGATTCTTATGGAGGCATGGGACGGCATGGTGGAGGGGCTTTTTCGGGGAAAGATCCGTCTAAAGTAGACCGTTCAGCCTGTTATGCAGCGCGATATGTGGCAAAAAATATTGTGGCGGCAAAGTTGGCAAAACGATGTGAGGTGCAAGTTTCGTATGCGATTGGTGTGCCTTATCCGATCTCAGTTAAAGTCGATACTTTTGGTACCGGTACAGTCAGTGATGAAATTTTGGGTTATGTTGTTCCGTTGGTGTTTCCATTGTCGCCAAGAGGCATTATTGAAATGTTGGATTTACGACGTCCAATTTATCAAAAAACTGCCTTTGGAGGCCATTTTGGAAGGCATGAACCAGAATTTACATGGGAAAGAACAGATCGCACTGAGGACCTATTGGAAGCGATCAAGCAAGAGTCTTTCATTCTTAGGAAATAGATAGTTAAATAAAATCTGAAATCTGAAATATGAAATCTGAAAAAAACGAAGGACATTTCATCACTCATGGAGTTTGTGCATGAATGAAAATTATTAGCCCCTAGGGCGTCTGAAAACAAGAAAATTAATCTCCTTTTTTCAGATTTCATATTTCAGATTTCAGATTTTAAATAGCGCTGCAGGGGTGGTTACCTTTTCAGGAGCACCTGTAGAGTACCATCTTTCTTGCATACGGATGACTAAATCGTGAAAGAAATCATAGACTTGATGGGCCCAAGACACCAACGTCGCGAATGCTTCTGGAAAGAAGAGATAAATTAAATAAAAAATAAAGCCAAATATGAAAAAATTAATGATAAATCTCATTTTTTGTCTCCTTTAGGCTCTATTTTTTATCCTTTAGATACGTTGGTACCCTTCTTGTTGAAATTCTTGAAAATTGGTTTTTTTTGCAAGCTCAAATGATGAATTTTTTTCAAAATTCCCATTTTTTTTTGCTTCGGGCTTATTTTCCCACAAAACCTGATCGAAAGAAATGGCTGCAGGGACTCGAAACTTCTTCATAAGACGAGTAAAGAACCGAGATTGTTTGTACTTTTCCTCTTTATCAATATGCACAGCAATTAAAGGGCAATGAGTTTCTCTAAGAACTTGTCTCACAAGATGTGCATGCTTTAATTTTTCAAACTCTCTCACAACATTGGGATCTGTTGTAAAAATACACACGGAAATTCCTTTCTCCAACGTGCGTTTGATGGCATTCAAACATTCTGGATTATTTTCCAACGGTTCCATCTCAGGAATGAATACGACGCGCAGCAGATGATACATGCGTCGTAATACTTTGGTATGCTCCTGCTCCTTCTCGATAAAAAATCTTATGCGCTGCCTTTGGGCTCCTAATAATAAAAGAGTGTCATTCCAGGCTGTGTGCGTACAAACAAAAATTGCTGGTACTTCGGCAGGAATCTTATCTTGACCGCTGAAAGTAATTTGAAAATGTAGTCTCGATAGGATTAAACCTACGAATCTTGTTAGATAATCAAAAAATATAAAACCATAAAGTACCGTAAGAGCCGCCGTAATGAATCCCAAAATGGTAAATCCTTTGTCTGCTTGGAATCCGAAAATTTCTGTCACCGCATACAGAAGGATTGATGAACATAGTACACCGATGAAACTTAAAAATGTCGTTGCAGCAACTGCTTGTCCAATGTACTGTTTAGGACTCGCGATCTGTATGTATGAGTCGAGAGGAATCAAATAAATTCCTCCAAAAATTCCAATAATGATCACTAGTGGAATGGCGGCATAGATATTGTTCGAGAGGAGATCAAGTAGAAAAAAACTGATTGTAATTCCGACTCCTGCAAGGGGTACAAGAGCTAATTCGACTCTTTTTCCAGAAATTTTTCCAGCAATAATGGATCCAGAACCTATTCCGATGGCAGTTAAAAGAAATAGGTAGCCCCCTTGGACGTCTGTGAGATGTAGCGATTGCACCGCGAAAGGAATCATATTGAGCTGAACATACGCTGCAAGAAAAAGAAAGAATGCTGAACCAACGATTGCCGCTATCAAAGAAGGTTCGCTGCGTAATGCCTTTAGAGTGACGTAGATATCATGGACGAAATGAGCATTTAATCGCTTGGAAGACCCTGAAGGAGGAGTATACTGAATACAACAGCTTGTAAATAGTCCGATTAAAGAGATAGAAATGCAAAAGGCTGATGCGACCATAAAACTGCGATCGGTGATATCTAGAATGAAGGAGGCAAGAAATGTCCCAAAAATGATTGCTAGATATGTGAATGAGGTCATTAATCCGTTTGCTTTAGGGATTTTTTCTGGAGGAAGCAATTCTGGTAGAATACTGTATTTTGAGGGACTGAATAGCGTGCTATGTGTCGCTAAGAGGAAGAGGGTAAAGTAGGCACCTATTTTGCTTGAGTACGCAAATGAGATCATGCCTAAGGTCATGATGCAAAACTCTAAAGATTTGGTTGTAATGATAATGTTGCGCTTACTGTAGCGATCGGCAATGATGCCGGCAGAGGATGAAAAGAGAAGAAAAGGAAGAACGAAGATGGCACCGGTTGTGGCTAGTACGATGTGGCTATTTTCGATTCCTTCCATCTGAATAAAGAAATAAATTGTCAAAAGCTTATAAATATTATCATTCATTGCTCCAAGAAATTGCGTCATATTCAGATAGGTAAAGGAAGACAATTTGCGGACCAAAACGAAAAAATTCTCTTTAAGTGTCGAAATCATTTTTTAGTCCTTTTGAGTGCTGATGCATCCATTTTTAAAAAAAAAAATTCATCCTCCCACTTTAACCTATTCTAAATTTTTTGTCTTGAGTTTTAGGAGCCCCTAAATTGGAACGTTTTTGCATTTTCATTGACGAACAGGACATGCTTAGACTTTCTTAATAACAAACCTGTCAACACATAGTTTAAGGGGTATTTCTCCGGTAGAGTAGCAGACTCATAACGGCGTGTCCCTGATCATTTTTTCTTTCAGAACTCAAAAAGTCTTGGATACTTGAAAAGAATTAGTTTATAGATATTTAAAGAGAGGCGTATGAAAATCTTACTTACTGGAGCTAATGGGTATATAGGATCTCGTCTTCTTCCTCGCTTGGTAGACGAGGGGCATGAGATATATGCCCTCGTAAGAAGTCGTTTTCGAATTGAAATACCAGAGAAATTTCAATCTCAAATTCATGTTATTGAAGCCGATCTTCTTGATCCGTCCTCTTTGTTAAAAATTCCTCCTGACATCGATGCGGCTTACTATTTAGTCCATTCCATGAGTTATTCACAAAAATTTTCCGAACTGGAAGCTACTTCCGCAAAGAATTTTGTGAGTCGATTGGAAAACACTCAAGCGAAACAAATCATTTACCTAAGCGGTATCGCTAATGAAGCACATCTTTCACAGCATTTAACCTCGAGAAAAAGAGTTGGGGAAATTCTCAAGGCAGGAAAAATTCCTGTGACTATTTTAATGGCTGGGATCATCATTGGTCCAGGAAGTGCTTCATTTGAAATTATCCGAGACCTGGTTGAAAAGCTGCCCATTATGGTTGCTCCAAAATGGCTCAAGCAGTTAACTCAACCGATCGCCGTACATGACGTCCTTACATATTTAACACTTGTTTTGGGTAATTCCGCCTGTTATGGACACTCCTTTGAAATCGGAGGACCCGATGTCATGAGTTACAAAGACCTTCTACTAAATTTTGCTAAAATGCGTGGCTTAAAACGAAAGATTTTTATAGTCCCTGTGCTTACGCCACGCCTCTCATCCTATTGGCTGTTTTTTGTGACCAGCACGAGCTTTTCACTTTCGCGTTTTCTAGTCGAAAGTCTCATTAATAATGCGGTTTGCAAAGAAAATCGAATTCAAAAACTTTTCCCTAGAAAACTTCTTTCTTATGAAGAGGCTTTGCAACTAGCTTTTACTCGTACAGAAGAAGATTGGGTTCCTTCAAGCTGGAAAGACACCTTAAGCGGTTCCACTTTAAATCCGGATCTTTCCATCTACATCCACGTTCCTCGATTCGGCGTCTTGAGCGATAGACGTATTATTCCTTTTTGTTGTCCTATAGAACAAGTGCAAGAACGGATTTGGTCTCTTGGGGGTGATCAAGGTTGGTTTGCGATGAATTGGGCTTGGAAATTCAGGGGATTTTTGGATAAACTGGTAGGGGGAATTGGGCTGCGACGAGGCAGGACGCATCCGACACGGCTTAAGGTAGGAGATGTTCTGGATTTCTGGCGTGTTTTGTTAGCAGACGAAAAAAATCATCGTTTACTTCTCTATGCTGAAATGAAATTGCCAGGTGAAGCGTGGCTTGAATTTGAGATCATCCCAAATAAAACAGGAGGAACTTTGAAACAAACCGCATCATTCCGTCCCAATGGGGTCTGGGGGAGAATTTATTGGTATAGTCTTTACCCATTTCATGCTCTTATTTTCAGCCAATTGGCTAAACACATTGTAAATGGAAAAAAATAGAAATGAAATTTCGAAGATCACTGTTTTTATTCAGGCGCGATTTGCGACTTGAGGATAATACGGGGCTCATTTTTGCATTACAATCTTCAGAAGTCGTTATTCCCGCCTTCATTTTTACGCCAGAACAAATCGAAAAAAATCCTTTTAGCAACGAGCATTGCCTGAAATTTATGCTTGAATCACTTAAAGATCTCGAAAATCAGCTGAAGAAAAAAGGAGGTAAGCTCTTTCTTTTTAAAGGGAAACCCGAAGAAATTGTAAGCAAATGTATACGTGAACTCAAGATTGAAGCTTTGATTGTAAATCGGGATTATACTCCCTATAGTCAACAAAGAGATAAAAAACTGGAAAGCGTCTGCAAAAAAAGCCATATTTCATTTTATTCATTTGATGATGCTCTTCTTCATCCTCCTGAAGATACTCTGAAAAAAGATGGAACACCCTACATAATTTTCACACCCTATTTCCGCAATGCTTCAAAACAGAAAGTATTGCCTCCCACGCAAAACCGAGAGACCAATTATTTCCATGGGTCGATTCCTTTTGCAAAAGGCAATGCGGTCTTTCCTAAACAAAGTGTAGAGAATGGTTTAATTGGAGGAAGGTCTGAGGCTCTCAAAATTCTCCAAAACTTAAGTTCTTTTAGTAAATATGATAGTCTGAGAGATTTTCCTGCAAAAGAATGTTCTACGCATCTTTCACCTTATCTTAAATTCACTGTCTGCTCTCCACGCGAAGTTTATGCGGCAATCTGCCAGCAATTAAGTCCACAAGACGAGCTAATCCGTTCTCTCTATTGGAGAGATTTTTTTACATCGCTCGCATTTTTCTTTCCACACGTCTTTACAGGTGCATTTCATCCCAAATTTGACAAGCTCAAGTGGTCTTATAACAAAAAAGCTTTTAAACGATGGTGTGAAGGCTCTACCGGTTTTCCAATTGTTGATGCAGGAATGCGGGAGATGAATGAAACAGGTTTTATGCATAACCGCGTTCGAATGATTACAGCCTCGTTTCTCATCAAAGACTTACATATCGATTGGAGATGGGGTGAAAAATATTTTGCAAAAAATTTGATCGATTACGATCCTGCCGTAAACAATGGGAATTGGCAATGGGTAGCGAGTACCGGAGGCGATGCACAGCCTTATTTTCGTGTTTTCAATCCTTGGAACCAGCAAAAAAAATTCGATCCTGAATGTGCTTATATTAAAAAATGGATTCCTGAACTTCGCGATTTTCCGCCTAAAGTTATTCATTCATGGTATGAAAAGCACCAAGATGGAAATGGAAAATATCCAGCTCCGATGCTCAATCATGTACAAACAGCAAAAGAAGCTATTCAAGCTTATAGATCGATCTAATTTACGAGGATCCTATTAACAGAAACATAAATGGCGTTGTTGCTAAATAAAATTCAGAAAAAATGTGTTTAAACATTGCAGCTAAGCCCGTTAGGGCGTCTGATTTTAGCCCACAGTGACCGAAGGGAACTGTGGGTAGATTAATAAAAGCATTTGAGCCCGTAGGGCGACTGAAAACAAGAAAATCAGTCGCCCTACGGGCTCTCATATTTAACTTAACAAACCCACAGTTCCCTTCGGTCACTGTGGGCTAAAATCAGACGCCCTACGGGCTTAGCTACATTTATTTCTGCAACAATGCCAACATAAGTTCAGCAAAATCGAGCCAAAAAAAAGGGAATCCTTTTGGGATTCCCTTTTTATAAGAAAGCCTTTCCAAGTTGACTAGAAAGCGTATACGGCTTCAATTTCCATTTTGCTGTATCGATGCATTCTTGGTCCACCGGCGATATCTAAAGTCGCTTGAATGGTCAAGTTATCTGTTAAAGCATATAAAGTGTCAAATCTGACGCCCTGATAAGCTATACCTAAATATCTATAATTGCATAAATCATCTAACACGTTACCTACACCGATTCCAGATTGATCATCGTATGCAATTGCGTATTTTTGAGCCCACTCGTAGCGAACTTCAAAACTCCAATCGCCTTCTTTTTCCACTTCGCCTAAGTAAAATCCAACATAGGCAGCCATGTTTTGACGAGTTGGGCGTTTATGGTTATAAATAAAGGCAGCATAAAGTTCTGCTGGTCTGCAGAAAGTTTCTTTATTAAAGTTATAGGTAATTGTCCATTGCGAGTTAGCAAACTTAAAGTTATCTGGATTATGGAATCCACAATGATCTAAGCCTCTTTTTCTCCAATCAATAAAGGAGTAACTTAAATCAATCCCTGAATCTTGAATGTTAAGAAACGCTGTTTCAAAACCCCAACCAAAATGGGAAACACGTTGATCGATGAGGAATCCGATCGCGTGAACATACCATTCAGCAAATCCGAGGTCATCAGAATAATTGATCAAGATACCATCATAACGGCTAAGAAATTGCATTTCAGAATCAAACACGTCATAAAGATGACGGCGGCCTAATTCAATATCCAAACGTCCGCAATCTTTAAATACGTTGTAGCCCATGTACGCTCTTTCTAAGCAGATGTCGTCGCAATTCCCGCTACCCAAAAAACGATTTTTATGCTTATCGCAAGCACAAAATATGCTATTGTCAATCCCTGCAGAGTTATCGAATTCGATCTGCATTTTTGCCCAAGCCTTTTCAAGAATGTAATTGAAATAGAGGTTGGCTTCGATGTCAAAGTCATTACATCCAATAGGAAGATCGTTCTTATCTGGTCGACGCGGAATGCGGCCGTGCGTGATCGGATCTCTAACATGAGTAAAACCTACGCCGCGAATCGTACTTTTCTTGTCGCGCTCAGTCATATGGCGCCATTCTGTGCGGACATCACCTGCGATTTCGAGATGATCTACTTTTTCTTTCAGGTCAATTGCGCGTTTAGTACTGACGAACTGTTGCAATGCTTGAACATCACGTTCGTTCAGTTCAGCATTGTGACCTTCTTTATGATCATGAACCTGAGCAGAAAGTGTTCCTGCAGAAACAAGAAGCACCAAGAGTGCAAATTTGAGAAATTTCATCGTCTTTCCCCATTTCCTTTTACTATTCAAAAATTAATATTTTCAATCCAACAATTAAGAAATTCTAATAAAAAATCTTAATGTGGCTAATCTTGTATAGATTTGCTCACATTAAGTCAAGAGTGTATTAGGGGAGTAATCACGCGAAGCAACCGTGAACCGTTCAAGCCTGATCAAAGAGAATTTCAGATTTCAGATTTTTAATCCGGGCACGGGCACGCTCACGGGCACGATTGATAACGTTTAAAAGGGTTCGGAAAGTTGTTGTGAAAAGTGTTTCATCATAACTACCACAAAACATGCTTGTCTCGCATATCGCGCACCAAACCGGCGGTATATTCGTGAGGTTTAGGAAAAACACCCCAAGGGATATCCTTACGCGTACCATTCAGCCATTGCCTCCATAAAGACATAGGAGAGCCGATTTTTCCAGTTGGATCCACGCGCCATAATTCCAACATTCCCGTTCCAGGACTGACCAGAAACGCAAAATAATCACGCGCCCAATTTGTATCAGCAAAAGTGATTGGAGTTGGCATTGCATAGCCAAGCTCTTGAGCAGCTAAAGAGATTTTGGCATGCATATCAATAGGCAAAGAAGTGGTGCCTGAAGAAAGCAAAACAACAGCTAAGGCAATATCCTGAAGGGTTTTTGCGCTAATTAAACGTTCAGTTCTCCTATCAGAAACAGCATGGATAGCAACATTGATATTCTTTTTAATTTCAGCAGGAACATCTGCCATATTCTGAAAAATGGCTTGTAGCCTTTCCTGCAACTGATAATTAGGGAACATCGGGAGCATGGAATAAAGAATATTGTCGATGCTTGCACTACTGACAACAGGGTCTCCACGATATTGTAGACCTCGTTCATGCTCCAATTTATCAATTACATACTCACGAAAATCTTTTGATGTAAGACTTCCATGCAGCGCATGAAAAACCTTTTTGAAATATGGCTGAAAGTTAATTGGAACAATTTCGTAAATTTTATTAATCAGAAAAGCCATTTTATCTTCATCTAAATATAAAGCGTCAACAAATGCTTCCATAGGCTTTACCATTGCATCTCGAACCGATGTGTACGTAAAAGTTTCAGATTGCCATGCCTTGCAAAACGGAGAATACCCTGGTTTAAAAAGAAAGGCATGCGTTGGTGAATGCATCAACATCGATTTTTCAAACTTATGAAAATATGAGTCTGCAACTACATGTGGAGCCTGCTTTAATGTTTCCACAAGAAAAACCAAAAGTTCCATTGGACTTTCAACCCAACGTGATGATTCTGTAGGTTTCTGTTCACGCTTGAAATAACAACTGAGAAGCGTGTTGATTGTTCCGCCTGAAATATATGCCCAAGGTTTCATAGGGATTTTACTCAAGTTTTCGAGTGGATTTTTTATAGCAGGCGTTTTATGAGCTGCTGCCATGCGATAAAACGCTGACTCAAGAAACTCTTGTGTTCTCACTTGTGTGACAATGGAAGTTGTAATGTCGGAAATGTCGTTCCGAATAGACTCAAAACGATCTATCGAGATTAGTTCTTGTTCTGTAGTTGTAAAAAATTTCACTAATGATTCCACATATTCATTAGCATTTTTTATTGGAGTCCATTGTGAAGTATTGGCTCGACCATGTTTAAAAAGCAGACGAAAGCCTGCAGGGCTATCGTCAAAAGGAGTTACATCCACTTCGTGCAGGTCCGGGTCATAAACTTCTTGAAAGTAGTGTGGAAATGTTTTGTCATAAAAATCCACTAAAGTATCAAAAAGACCTGCAAGCAATCCTGCTTTAGTATGCGCTGCGTTTCTCATCTCTTCAATAGAGTGAAACTCGTTTAATTTGGTTTGATATTCAACACGCACCCATTGAGCTTCCCGTTCGTTTCCAGCGTGTTGTAGACGGACTTCAAGTTGCTTTACCTGATTAAAAAGCTGTTCATATTCGTACTGCAATTCATTGACTGTGTTATTGTATTGATCTAACTTTTGCTGAAGGATTTGGAAAATAGCTTGTCCGATACCTCCAGGCTCATTTGGGCCTAGACCAAGACTAAAGTAAAGATTCCATCGCGTAAATTCTGTTTTAGTTTCTGAAAAAGAGGCAAGCGTATATTCCCAAGCACGCAATAATGTATTCTCTGACATAGATCTAAAGGCGTTTTTTGCATATCCAAACTGCGTATAGAATTTCGAACACGATTCCCCTTTTCCACCCATAGATGGTCCTGAAGCACTTAACTGAAACAAACCAGTTGCTACAGCTACTTGTGGGCGGTTTTCATAGTCGACAAGATCTTGAGTCGAAATCTCACACTTTGACATCAAAACACGCCTTAGAATTTCTTCTGCACTCGTTACGATAATAGGTTCATTGTCATTCCATTCAGGATACACAGAAAGGATGGCATCTTTTACAATTTCAATTTTCTCTTTAAGAAGAGCTTCTTTATTAATGAGTTCAGCGTCTTCAAGTGCTAGAATAATGCCTGGAGAATACCATGGAGCAGATTGAGGATTAAACTTATTAAGGACGATTGTTTTTTTTAAATCACCCGCACCAAATGACAGAGTAATGGGAACAACATATTCGATCCCTCCAAACGTCCTTTTCATGCGGCCTACGCTTAAGATTTCATGAACATCAGCAAGAAAAAGTTCAGGTTGTTCATCGTGAACAATGATTGCAGGCGCTGTGGCAAAACAGGAACCCACATTTTGCCTTAAAAATGACAATAAGGCAGATAAAGCTGCCCTTCGAGCATGTGCGTCAGTAATTCTAATATTCGAGGGCAATTGTAACGTCTCTCTAATAATCTGATCTGCAATCGGATGAGCATGTGGCTTTCCAACGTGACGTAACTGATGGACAACATCTTTATTATCTCGCAAAGTAATCAATGTTTTTAGGATATGTTCTTGTCGTTTGCTATCAAACTGTCGATCTGGACCCAATGAGTATAGATAGGTCGTTTGATGCGCAATCACGCGGGGTAACAGCTCTACATTGAGATCGCCTTTATCATTGATGAGCAAATTCGCTAAGCGCCTTGTTTTTAAATTGTTACGAACAGATGGGCTGTCTTGAATTCCTGTGGCATCAATACGACGTGAAATCTCATCATATTCTTCAGCACACACTTTTTTGAAATTGTCGCCATCTTTGGCATGGGCTAATTTTCTCTCTCTAGATACAGCTGAGAACACTTTTGATAAAAAATTTGGGTTGTCAGGATCCAAATTTATCGCAGAGAGAATTTCCTGAATTGGTCTATTGACGTGCACTTTCTAATCCCTTAGAGTTTGCTTATATACACTTTCCCATTGAGAAAACTTAAATTTCTACTGAATACTGTTTACTGTATACTGTTTACTTTATTTTTTGCTTTTTAAGAAATACCGTTCTACAATCGTTTCTTCCATATTTTAACTCTAAGGCACTGACATGTTAGATATTAAACTGATTCGTAAAGATCCTAATGCAATAGAAAAAAAACTTAAAACAAAAGATCCTTCTGTTTCTATACAAAAAATTGTCGACCTTGATCAGAATATTCGCGAAATAAAGACAAAATTAGAACAACTTAAAGCACACCGTAATGAAATTTCGCAAAAAATTGGAGATTTAAAGCGTCAATCTAAAGACGTGACAGATCTGATGAATACCGTTTCTAGCATGGCTGAGGAGATACATTCACTCGACCATCAGATCGGGCCAATGGAAGAGCAATATACAGCTCTCATGTCCTCTTTGCCAAACATTCCCATGGACGATATTCACATTTCTCAAGATCCAAAAGACAATGTTGTCATCAAAGAATTCGGAAAAAAGCCACAATTTAATTTTCCCTTTAAAAACCATTTAGAACTGAATGAAAAGCTTGATTTGTTCGACTTTAAAAGAGGGGCAAAAATTGCAGGAACCGGTTGGCCTGTTTATCGTGGCTTAGGAGCACGTTTAGAATGGGCATTATTAAATTACATGATCGACATACATATCAAGAATGGATTTGAGCAGTGGATGCCACCGGCATTAGTAAAAAGAGATGTTATGTATGGATCAGGACAACTCCCAAAGTTCGAAAATCAGCAATTTAAGATTAACGATGCTGATTACCATCTCTACCTAATCCCTACAGCTGAAGTTCCGTTAAACGCATTACATTCAGATGAAATTTTGTCTGAAGAGGAATTGCCACTCAAATACATTGCATACACGCCTTGTTTTCGTCGCGAAGCAGGCGCTGCAGGTTCTCAAGAGCGCGGACTGATTCGAGTTCATCAATTTAATAAAGTAGAGATGTTTGCGTTTACGACTCCGGAGAAAAGCATGGAGCTTTTTGATTTAATGATGAAAAGTGCAGCGGAAATTCTTGAGGGTTTAGGAATGCATTATCGCAATGTATTGCTTGTGACAGGAGATATGTCGTTTGCTTCTGCGCGCACTGTGGACGTGGAAGTATGGCTACCCGGACAAAATCGCTATTATGAAGTTTCTTCGATTTCAAATTGTACAGATTACCAGTCACGCCGTTCACGCATACGTTTTAAAACGAAAGATGGCAAAACAGAATTTGTGCATACATTGAATGGATCAGGATTGGCCACATCACGTTTGATGGTGGGATTACTCGAAAACAATCAAAATGCTGATGGATCGGTAAATATTCCTAAAGTCCTCCAAAAGTATTTGGGGGGGATAGACAAACTAATCCCATTACGGTAATTCTAATTCGTGAACGTGAACGTGCACGTTCACGAAAACAAATCATTCTTTAGGTGAAAAACATATGCCAAAACAATCGCGTGATCAACTCGATGATTTACTACATTTTCTGGATGATTCACCCACTTCATGGCATGCTGTGGACAACGTGAAAGCGCGTTTGTTGTCGGCAGGCTACGCTGAATTACAAGAAAATGAAACATGGAAACTATCGAAAGGCTCTTCCTATTTTGTGATACGTCAAGGATCACTTTGTGCTTTTTCTGTTCCTAAAGAGAAACCCATTCAATTCAAAGTCTTAGCATCGCATACGGATAGTCCAGGATTAAAACTCAAGCCAAATGCAGAATATAGCAAAGAAAACATGTTATTTCTTGGCTTAGAAATATATGGAAGCCCGCTTTTGTCTTCTTGGTTAAATCGTGATCTGGGCATTGCAGGCAGAATTTTATTCTTAAATTCAAAGGGTAAAATTGAAGAACGCTTGGTTAAAATTGAAGATCAGCCTGTGGTCATTCCTCAGTTAGCGATACATTTAGATAGAGAGGTGAATACAAAAGGATTGCTTCTCGACAAACAAACGCATATTGCCGCTTTAGCATCTGTGACAAGTCATATATCTCCTGACAAATACTTAGAAAATTTACTAAAAAAGTCATTCTCGTTTGATAAATTGCTCGCACACGATTTATTTCTTTTTCCATTAGAAAAAGCAGCTTATGTAGGTTCTGAAAACAGCATGATAGCTTCATATAGGATTGACAGCTTAATAAGCATACATGCCATTGTAGAAGCTTTTTATCATTCTAAAAAATTTCAAAAGAGTGTCATCCCTGTAATGATGTTATCAGATAATGAAGAAATAGGCTCTGAGACAGCTCAAGGGGCAGGCTCTTCCTTTTTCGCAAATATTTTGGAACGTATCATTCTGGCTCTGGAATTATCTAAAGAAGAGTTTTTCAAAATTAACAGCAATTCATTATGCCTTTCTGTTGATCTAGCACACGCCTTTCTTCCGAACTATGCTGAGAAGTATGAACCACAACATCAAGTTTTGATGGAAAAAGGCATTGCCATCAAGTTTAGTGCGCAACAGCGTTATGCCTCTGAAGCTACTGGAGCGGCAACAATTGTCAATTTGTGTTTAAACAACAAGATCCCTTATCAACAATTTGTGACTCGTAGTGATATCCCCTGTGGTTCGACAATAGGTCCCATTCATGCACGCAATTTGGGAATGTCAACGGTAGATATTGGATGTCCACAGT
>Ga0206902_10181_pt2 | contig 15805 bp, 10 predicted proteins | sample Alteio_BWOrgHeat_44_FD_153242 | JGI IMG/M metagenome (GOLD analysis project Ga0206902, IMG submission 153242) | Enriched cells from forest soil in Barre Woods Harvard Forest LTER site, Petersham, Massachusetts, United States -... | ecosystem: Environmental > Terrestrial > Soil > Temperate forest >... | reverse complement strand
GACTGTTCGAGAAAATGACGCAGTTTCATGATTTCATCCACTTCGGTCACATCCTTGGAGCGCGGCGGCGACAAGGTCAGGATATGTCCATTGCGGGTCACCTTGAGCTTGCCGTTGCTTTCCACCAAAATGTCGCCCAGATGGCTGAACAAGGTAAGCACTTCCCGCCATGCCAGGTTATGCGCTACTGGATGCTGGAAAATCTTTTCGTAGGTGCGTCGGTGCTTGCCTTTAAGGGAAATGGTCGGGGTGATTGTTTGCATGGAGGGGATGATTTCGAGAAAAAGTTTTGGAGGAGCCGTGGATCGCGCTTACTGACAATAGCGTCGCTGGTACTCGCTCCGGCGTGATGTTATGAGCCACACGCCAATCGCGAAAAACAGGATCCCGTTCGCGAGGTAGAGCATATCGAACAGAAACTGATGCGGACTGCCGGGGGCCACATGATGCAGGCCGAGGATCTGATGGTTGATCAGGCCTTCGACGAAATTAAATGCACCGCACCCTGCTAGAATCGAACCCAGCAAAACTCGGCCGCTTGCTTCCGGCCCTTCGGCCCGCACGGCCCGAAAGAGCATCGCTGTCCCAGTGAGTACCATCAGCCAGACCACCAGCAGGAAGTAGCCATCTTGAGTATTCTCCAGCTGAAGTTGCGCAACAGTGGTAGGCTGGCAATCCATGGAATAACAAATCATGTGATGCCAGCCGAGAATCGAATGGAGAACGATCCCGTCCGCCAAGCCACCAAACCCGGCGCCGAGCAAAAGGCCGGAACGAATCAAAGGGTTATTGAATGCGTTTCTCACTGCACGAATGGCTTGCCTGCCAATGTTTGGTTTGGCGGCTGGTTTTCCGACGGTGCTGAAGGCGTTCATGAGGCTTTGCGTTGCGCATGCCGGAACCACGCCAGCCCAAGTGCTGCCAGCCCGGTTACCAACGCAAAACTCGCCGGCTCCGGAACGGCGGTGATGGCATTGTCCCAATACACCGAGTAGCTGTTCAGGCCGTTTGAGTCGGTTTGGCCAAAATTGTAGGCTTCGATAAAGGCCGTCTGCAGATTTTCGTCGGTGGTAGACTGGGTGTATACCACAATACCATCGAGTAGATACTCTGTGGTCGTGCCGGTAAAGGTGATCCCCAAGTTATGCCAGGCGTCAAAGGTAAAGTCGCCTGGCAGCCCGGCATCAAACCAATTGGTGGGGTCGGCAGTAGTTCCGTCAAAGATTTGAAAACGGGGCGTACGATCGGGCGCAGCGGGGTTGAGCGGGTCGGTGGGGCTGGCATTGGTAAAGCCAAAAATGGCGTAATCACCATCGCTGGGCGAGGTACCCGTATGGGTCCAAATACTGGTGCGCACGAGCTGGCCGCTGGTCGTGTCGAAGGCTGACGAAACATACAAATTCGCGCTGAACGACCAGTCCCCATTGATGCCCACCGGGCGCTGATCCCCTTGTGAATTGAAGAAGGTCGAACTATAGGTGGGTGCAGGTCGGTTGAGCGTGCTGCCCGTCTGGTCAATGGTGATTTGCAGGCGGTTGTCGCCAAGAAACGACACTGATTGAAACGCCGCTGGCGCATAGCGGTCGGTAACCCAGGCGGGATCAATCGTGTCAAAGGTGTCGGTAAATTGCGCGTGCAGTGCGCACGGCAGGATACCCGAGATCCACAACAAAACGTTGAGATTACGGCGGGAGAATTTTAACAAGGAATGGAAGGACATGCTGAATGGAAATTCACAGTGACCGCAGAAAAGCCACGAGGTCGGTTTTCTCATCGGCAGTAAGATTGTCGCCGAGGATCAGGTTAAAATATTCCACCGTGTCCTCCAGCGTCAGGAGGCGGCCGTCGTGAAGGTAAGGCGGGGAATCTTTGATGCCGCGCAGGGGAAATGTTTTGATGGGGCCGTCCGCAACAGCCATGAGGCCGTTGATCATCCTGGGTTTGAAAAAACGTTCGGCTTGCAGGTTATGCGTTGAGTTGTCGGTATAATACGGCGGCGTGTGACAAATGGCGCATTGTCCTTTACCAAAGAAAATCGCCTGGCCACGTAGTTCGGCCGCATCAGCTTTCGCTGGGTCTAATTTCCCGAAAACGTCGAGTTTTGGCGCCGGAGGGAAATCCAACAGCTCCTCAAACTCCGCCATGAACTGGACCTGACTGCCGCGTTCCAAAATATTGGCGCCTTTTTTCGTTGCGAGCACCGGATCGCCATCAAAATAGGCTCCGCGTTGTTCGAACTCTGTGAAATCCTCCACGGTTTTCAAGGCCCGCTGTGAACCGAACAGTCGCTGGATATACAGGCCGCGCAAGGTCGGCGTGTCTATCCGGTGCCGGTATTCCTGTGGCCGGGTGTCACCGGACAAATGAGTTGCGCCGTTGGTATGGCCGTTCGCGTGGCAATCAAAACAGGACACCCCGCGGGACGGCCGCTCGGAACGGCGGTCACTGGTGTCATTAAACTGTTGCTGCGGAAACGGCGTCACCAGGAGCCGCAGTCCCTCGATTTGCTTCGGGTTTAAAATTCCATCAAACAATTCAAAGAAATTATCGCTAGTCACGAGTTTGCCCTGCGAAACATCGCCCAAGTCCGGGCGCGTGGTCAAAAACATGGGCGGGGGAAACTCAGGGAGGAAATGGTCAGGCAAATCAAAATCCAGATCGAACCGAGCCAAATCCCGCCCTTCCTGTTTCTTAATTTCATCTATTTCCAAATGCGGAAAGACCATGCCGCCTTGCGGGTGATTGGGATGCGGTAACGGTAAAAATCCCTTAGGGAAAAAATCGCCGTCACGAATATCCTCCGGAGTCATCGCGGCCAATTTTTCCCAACTTAAGCCGGGCGCAAGTTTCACGCGGATGCCTTGCTGGACGGGCTTGCCCCCCGTCATCATGGCATTGGGCGCAGTGTCGTTGCGCAAATCATAGCGTTCTTGCAAAAATTCCAACTGTCTTTTCATCACACCGGACTTCTCTGCTTTCATTCGAAACATCGTGGCGGAAAACTCCTCGGTCAAGACGACGGGCGCATAGCTCGATTTCTTTTCCTCCTGGCCCAGCACAAGACCTGCGCAAGACCAGGCCATTAGCCCGAACAAAATGATCTTCCCAATTTTCATTTCTGGTTCGTGACTAGCCGGCGATGCAAAAACTTTATAGGTGTTCGGACAGATATTTTAATCTATGCACCATAGATATACACTTTGCGACGATGTGACTTGGAGGCTTTGCGAAGACCTATCTTCGCCAACGACCGGCGATGCCAGAAGGCCAAGCCCAGGGCGCCCAAGGGTACCAGCCAAAGAAATGCGCCCGGTTCGGGTATGGGCGAAATGCTGCCGAGGTGATACATCAAACCGCTGTCCCACGAGTTGCCACCGGGGCCACCGTTCGAAATAATGTTATCGCTGTCGAGAGTGATGGCGCCCACCTCTGCCATTACACGCGAATTACCCGTAGTGGTACTCCCGATGGTAATGCTGGTGCCCGCCAGGTAATTGCCTGCCATCAGGTTGTCGGCACCAATGGAAACCGCCGCCCCGACATTCCAGTAAATGCCATCGTCGGCGCCAAGATTGGAACCAAGGTTGCTCACCGTAACATTCGCATTCGCATCGGTGGTGAGCGTGGTGCTGATATTGAAAACCCAGTACGCGTCATTTTGCCCCTTGGCGTCGAGCGTGAGTGTTGTGTCCGCCAGCTGGGCCGCCGTGCCGTCAAATGTATAAACACCCGGAGTCAGGACCAGGCCGCCGAGATCCAAGCCGGTTAAATTGCGCTTGGTTGTCATGCGGTTCAAATCCGAGGCGACAGTCATCAGGTCGGTCATCGCCTGTTGGGTAACTGCGCCGGTGGCAATGACGCCTCCAGGCGGAGTAATCACCGCCTGGCCGCCATCGGTCACAAGAAAGCCTGTGATGCTGCTGGTGGCAGTTGGCGAGAGACCGACGTTTCCGCCGGTGATGACAGTGGGGCCGGTGCTGGTTATCGCTGTGTTGCCGAGCAACGTGAAGCCATCCGACGACTGTAAAATAGATTGGGCCAACGTTGAAATTGGAACCCCAAACAGTGCGACAAGTGCAATAACCGGCAAAGAGATCAGGCCTTTGATTTTCACTCGGAGAGAATACACCAATCGGGCCTTCGCTGCTATGGGGTGTAACCCTTCCCTGTCGAAAACAACTGGCGTTTTGCCGCCAGCCAGTCACTTAATCTTGCCGCAAAAACTAGATGATTGTCAGCCGGACGCCGGGTTCAATGATGCCGTGGGTCATCGCATAGCGGGTAAGCCCGGCGGTATCATGAATATTAAGTTTATCCATCACATGCTGACGGTGTTTCTCGACTGTTTTGACGCTGATGCTCAGATTTTCCCCGATCTGCCGGTTGGTCAATCCTTCGGCCACCGATTGGAGCACTTCCGACTCGCGGGAAGTCAAGCGGTCGCCGTTGGTCTTGGGTAAGCCCTGCCGGTTGAGCAACTTATTTTGGCTAATTTGCAGGTGCTTGGCAATGGTTGGGCTGAAAAAGGTGTTACCTTTGGCGACTTCGTGAATGGCCTTGGTCAGAATCGCTGCGGAAGTCTGTTTCTCCAGAAAACCGACCGCACCCGCCGCAGTGGTGCGCTGGACATACTCGTCGTCGCTATAGGCCGAAAGAATGAGCACCTTGGCGGCAGGGTCGGTGGCGAGGATTTGTTTCGTCGCCTCCAGGCCGTTAAGTATCGGCATGGCAATGTCCATCAGGACGACATCCGGCCGCAATGCAAGCGTCAGCTCAACTGCTTCCCGCCCTGTTCGTGTCTCGCCGACCACTTGAAAATTCCCATCCTCGTTCAGGAGCGAGCATAGTCCATCCCGCATCACGACGTGATCATCAGCCAGCAAAACGGAAATTTTTTTGATGGATTTCATTTTTTGTCTTTCTCTTGATTGAAAGGAATTTCCGCCCGCACCGTTGTGCCCTGGCCGGGCTTGGAATCAATGGCCAGGCTGCCGCCGACCATCTCGACCCGTTCTTTCATGCCCACCAGGCCGAGACGTTTGTTTGTGTTGGCCGCGAGGGTTTTTACCACATGAAATGACTTGCCGTTGTCGCTGATCTCCATCCGGATTGCTCCCGAAATTTCCGTGATGCTCATCCGGACCTGGGTGGCATGGGCGTGGCGGGCAACGTTCGTAAGCGCTTCCTGCGCCACGCGGAACAGCACGGTGCGCTTGGCAGCGCCGAGGGCCTCGACTCCACCAAAGGCCGTCATCTGAATTCTAAGTTTTTTTCGCTCAGCCAGGCTCTTGCTGTAGGCATGGAGCGCCGGGATCAGCCCAAGGTCGTCCAGCACCGCCGGACGCAGTTCACGGGCAAACCGGTGGACGGCTTTCACCGAATTTTCCACCAGTCGCTGAGTGCGGACGATTTTTGACCTCAGGGCTTGCGCACTGACGAAGGCGCCTTTGCTGAGACCCGTCAACTCGACGTTAATGCCGACTAGTGTTTGCACGACCTCGTCATGCAGTTCCCGGCTAATTTCTTTACGCTCCTCCTCTTGCGCTATAATAATCTGTCGCGTCAGTTGACGGAGCTTTTTCTGCATGATCTGCGATTCCAGGAAAAGCTTTCGATACTGTTCCTTGCCTTTGCGGATGACGGTCTCGCCCTTTTGACGTCGTGTGACTTCGCGTTGCAATCGGCGGTTGCCCTTGGCCAGGGCTGCGGCGTGCTGTTGTAAATGTTGGTTTGTTTCCCGTGTGGTGCGATGGGCTATTTCCAGGGGGATGAGCGCTTGGGTGAAAAACCAGCCCGCTCGCTTCAGTGCGCCATTGCTGGTGTTGGCGAAATCGTGCGATGACGCCAGGGTGGTCACGGCAGATTCATGCATCAGGGCCAGATCCAACGTCGCCAGGCCGTCGGCCAAAGCGACCCGACCCAGGTTTTGCGCGTTCCTGCTATTTACCGGGCCTTTTAGGCTGAGATGAGTGCGAAGCGCCGCCAGATAACGAGCAGACAATCTTGTGCGGACGCTTTTCATGGGAGCGCTGATGTTGATCATCGGTCGGCGGTTCTAGCCATTAAACACAGACCTTCGGCTAATAGCTATGGGGTGAAACCCTACCTGCGGTGAAAAATAAAGCATTCGGAAACGGCATTTCTGATTTTGTTCGGGTTTCACCCCATTGTGAAACACCACGGCTTAATTTACCCTGTTGACATGAAATATGCAAATCATCCGCCAAGGAAAAATCATAAGCCGGAGGATATCCGGCTGGCGGTACCCGTAACTTTAAACACCCCCAAACGAGCTGCGTCGACCGCACATACATTCAGCCCCAGCCCGGTGACCCGAAAGCTCGCGCGGGAGCGCGCGGTGAAATTGGCCGCCATTAACGGCCGTTCGGCGCACGACGTGTCCAAAGCAGATTGGGAACAGGCTAAGCGGGACTTGAAGGGTGAACCGGACACAGATACGAAAGAGGTTTCCCGGGGATCGACTTCCAATTCTGTACGCTGGGATCCTCTGCCTAACTCAATCGGATACAAAGTGCATGTGCCTTCTGGCGACGATGAAGATGACGAAGGGCGCAGTGACACGGAAAGACTCGTCGAAAAAGGGGGACGGGAAGCGGCGCTCGATCAAATGCGTCAAGCCGATCGAGAGGGAGAATTAATTGATTGAATATCGTGTAAGCAATTTTCCGTTGTAACTTGTTCCTTAATTCACGAGCAGCCGCGCCAAACCTAAAAACAGCCCCATGCTCGCAACGCTGGTGGCAGTGGTAAGAAATATGCTGGAGGCGGTGACGGGGTCGGCGCCGCAGCGCTTCAGGATGAGTGGCACAATAGCGCCGCTGATGCCGCTGATTACACAACTGCCAATCATGGCGAGGAATACGACTACGCCGAGCATTGGGGCGCTGGGCAAATGCTTGAAGGTGGCGATGGCATACATGCCCAGCCCGGCCACCATCCCCACGAGCGCGCCATTCAGCAAACCGAGCAGGGCCTCTTTAAGTATCTGCGCCCTTTCCTTTCCCGGTTTCAAATCACCCAGAATCATCCCACGCAGAGTGATCGCCAGCGCCTGACTGCCGGCGTTACCTGACTGATCATAAAGCACGGGCATAAAAATAGTAAGCACCAGCAGCCGGTCAATGGTGCCCTGAAAGAGGCCCACCACGGCGGCGGCGAGAAAGGAGGTAAGCATATTAACCTGCAACCAGCGCAATCGGAGTTTTAAGCTTTGAAACCACGGCGTGGAAACGCGTACCCCTTTTCCTACTCCGACCATCGCACCCGGCTGGGCGGTCAACTCAAACGACCGCTTTTGCTCTGCCACAACCTGATCGTATAGTTTTTTAGTTTCCAGGTGCAGCAAGCGAACTTCGAGCATGTTGTGGACCCGGAGCAAGACTTCGGCGAGGTCGAACGGCTTGCTGACGAAATCCTTCGCCCCGGCTTTTAGAGCAAGCAGCTTCTTGTCCGGCTGCGCCGTCAGCACGAGAACGGGAAGATACCCGCCTGTTTCCAGTTCCTTCAGACGTTCCATGACTTGGAACCCGTCCATGTCGGGCATCTGCAGGTCGAGCAGGATTAAATCAAAACGGTTCTTCCGGTGCAGTTCAGCGACCCAGTGCGGGTCCCGGGTGGTGGTAAGATTAATGTAGCCGGCGCCGCGCAGCATTTGCTCCAGCAGCATGACATTGGCGGCCTGATCATCCACGATCAGAATGCTGGCCTTGAGTATGTCCGATGAACTAATCATCGCAGGAATCCCGGGTTAGGGGCTTTGGGCCACGGACTTTTCGGCAAATTCCAGCGCCTCATTTAGTGTTTCAAAGAACTCTTTGACCTTGATGGGCTTGGTGAGGTAGCGAAAAAATCCGGCTGCCAGGCCCAACTCTATGTCGCGGGGCATGGCGTTGGCGCTCAAGGCGACGACAGGAATGTGGGCCGTGGTCGGATCGGTGCGGAGAATTTTCAAGGCGTCAATTCCGCTCATGCCGGGCAAATTGATGTCCATCAGGATAACCTCGGGCAGCGTGGCTCGGGCCAGCTCAATACCAAGTGGCCCATTCACCGCCGTCAGCAGCTTAACATCTGGACGCTGCTCAATCAGTTGCTCAACGAGCATCATGTTCGCAGGGTTGTCCTCAACATAGAGCAAGGTGGACTGACGCGTGTCGGCCCGGTGGCGCGGTTGAGCACCAGCGAGCGGTTCGATTCCGCCCAAGGCAAGCGTAGGCGCCGCTATCGAGAGGAGTTCAATCCAAAAGACGCTGCCAGTACCGACAATGCTTTCCACGCCGAGGACGCCATCCATCAGTTCAGCCAGTTGTTTGGTCACCACCAGGCCGATACCCGTGCCGGCGACACCGCCCGCCTCTTGGCCGAGACGATTAAACGGCTGAAAGAGTTGCGCGAGTTTTTCCGGAACCAATCCTGCGCCGGAATCTTTGACACTAATGCGGGTGCGCAGCGGAGCGATGGCCGTGCATTCCACCACCACTGTGCCCCGCTCCTTGTTATATTTGATGGCGTTGGAAAGAAGGTTGATGACAATTTGCTTTAAGCGAGTGCGATCCGCCCACACAAAAGTTGGGTCATTAAACAGAGGAAAAGTCATGTGAATGCCGCGCTGTAGCGCCTGCGGCTCCATCATGGCCTGGCATTCGGACATGACGTCAACAAGCGATACCGGTTCCAACGAGAGGGAAACCTTGCCGGATTCAATGGCGGCGAGGTCTAGAATCTCATTGATGAGCTTGAGTAAATGCCAGCCGGCTTGAAGAATTTGGGCTATGCGTGCTGCTTGCGCGGGCGTTGGCAAAGGCGTGGCGGTCTCCATCAGTTGCGCGAAGCCGAGGATGGCATTAAGCGGACTGCGCAGTTCATGGCTCATACTCGAAAGGAAGCCCGATTTGGCGAGGTTGGCCTTTTCCGCGGTGGACTTGGCGCTTTCCAGTTCAACATTGGATTCCTGGAGCGCCAGCTCGAAGCGTTTGCGCTCGGTGACATCGCGCGCGGCGGCGAATACACCTTGAAGTCGCCGGTCGCGGTCATAAAAAGTGGTGGCGTTGTAAGACACCACGGTGTTTTTGCCATCGCGGGCGAGCACCGTGAGTTCGTAGTTGGTGACCTTCTTTTCGTTGAGCACCAGCTTAATGGCGGCTTCCGCCCGCTCGGGCTCGGTAAAATAGTTTTTGAACGGTGCGCCAATCAACTCGTCGCGGGTGCAGTCGGTGAGCGCTTCCATCTGCTTGTTGACGTCGGTGATGATGCCATGCGGATCCGTGGTCATTAATGCGTCGATGTTGGACTCGATGAGCGAACGGGTGTAAAATTGCTGGTCGCGCAAACGTTGATCCAGCTTCTTCTGCTCTTCTTCGACTTGTTTGCGGGCGGTGTTATCGGTGCCAATCAAGAGGTAGCCGATGATGCCGCCGTGATCGCGAATGTCGCGTAGCGCGGTGACTGAAACGACAGCGGGAAAACGGCTGCCGTCCTTGCGGATGTAGGTCAATTCGTAAATGTCCTCAATGCCGCGTGAGGCTTTGAAGACCAGGGCCTCAAAGCCAGGAGAAATGGTCGTCGAAAGTTCAGCACTTAATGCTTTTGCCCGTGCAATAACCTCCTGCGGATCGGAAATATCTGCCGGGGTGATCTTATTCATCACGTCGGCGGCGGCGTAGCCCAACATGCGTTCGGCACCCACATTGAAAATTTGAATGACGCCTTTTTCATCGGTGGCGATGCTGGAAAAATTGGCACTGTTAAAGATAGCGCTTTGGAGCGCGCCGGCCTTGAGCAGGGCTTCTTCCGCCCGCTTGCGTGCGCTGTTGTCCGTTCCAATCAACAAATAGCCAATGATCCCCTTCCGTTCATCACGCAGCGCGGTAACCGACACCACGGCGGGAAAGCGACTGCCGTCCTTGCGGATGTAGGTTAACTCGTAGATGTCCTCAATCCCGCGCGAGGCTTTGAACACCAGGGCCTCAAAACCCGGCGCGATGGTGGTTCCCAGTTCCAGGCTCAACGCTTTGGCGCGCGCGATGACTTCCTGCGGGTCGGAGATATCCGCCGGGGTGATTTTGTTCATCACGTCAGCGGCGGCGTAGCCCAACATGCGCTCGGCACCAACATTGAAAATTTGAATGACACCTTTTTCGTCGGTGGCGATGCTGGAAAAATTAGCGCTGTTGAAAATAGCGTTCTGCAAGGCGCCAGCCTTGAGCAGGACTTCTTCGCGCCGGACCTCGGTGACTATTTCGACCGCCTTCGGGTCTTCATCTTGATCTGCAATTCGACCTATATCTCCAGTCGATTGCATCTCTGATTTGCTTGTAGGTGATCCGGAAGAAATCATGAGTGATAGCATAGTCGCCCGGACTCTTCGCTGCTATGGGGTATTACCCGCATTTCCAGGTACGCCGATGAAGTCACTTGCGGAAAATGGCCGTAAGTGGTTTCTTGTTCAGCTTATCCAAAGCGGTTTGTCCGAGTGCCTTGGTCATCTCATCGTCTTTTTCCAGACTCGGCAGCGCGAGCCCCTTTTCGAATTCGCTGCGGGCCAGATCCTTTTTGTCCATGGCGACATAGGCTCGACCCAGTTCAATGTGATGGGCGACGCGCTGTGGCGCCAGTTCGATGGCTTGCAATAAATACTCCACCGCCTTCTCGTTCGAAGCCTCGGGTAGTTTGCCATACATGATTTTGGCCATGTCTCGCAGAACAATGTTCAAATTCGACATTTCATAATTCCAGGCGCCCAAAACATAGTCGGCATAATCAAGCTTGGGATTGAGGCGCAGCGCCACCTCGGCATTGCTTTTAATCTCGCGCGCATACTCGAGTTTCTTCTTATTATCCTGAAAGATGGCCAGGCGACCGTAGCAAATGGACACAGCTAGGTAGCCGTTGGCGTTCTTGGGATCTGCTTCGACTGCGCGCTTGGCGTAGCTTAGCGCAACTTCGCCCAGTCGTTGTTTTTCTGTCTTGGAATCCGTATCGAGCATCAATTCGGCATATTCGCGCGCAATGCGGGACAGCAATTCCGCGCCGGTTTCCCCGCTTTTCTCCAGATCCAGGTAAAGTTGCAGCGCCTCTTTCGTCTGAAGCTTAAGCTCCAGTGCGTCGCCCGGGGCAAGCGTGGCGATGGTGCTGTCGGTATCTTCCGCATGAAGCAGTGGCGCCCAACTTATAAGCAGAAACCCGACGACAGTCAGGATCGCAATCCACGAATTTTTTTTCAATACCGATGGAATTAAGTGTGCCATTTGCAGGGCTGTAATAGCTACGGATAGTAAACACTTACTCCCGCCAAGTCACAATGGGGTAAAACCCTACAATGGATGGCCGAATGAGAACGGAAATTCGCAGCGCTGATGGTGGGCGGAAATTTTCAACGAGATTCGGTATTCATGAGGGGCGGGTATCACCCCATAGCAAACTTTTTACAAAGCGACTATAGTCACGACGATTATCGAACCTTGGCACTCACTGCCCACAAACAACAAACATCAATCACGCAGCTAAACCGACCGCCCTGACGGCGTCTTTCTCTCTTTAAAACCATGACTACACATTCCACAAAATTCGGCTTTTTTAAGCCCATCTTAATCGCGGCCATCGTGGCCTGCTTTATCAATCGTGCACAAGCCCAGGAAGTCGTGATGGGTATGTCGAATAGCTTCGGCATCCTCGGCGGCACTGGGTCGGTGACAGTCGCCAATCCCAGCACCATTACGGGTGACGTTGGCGTTAGCCCGGGATCGGCCATTACGCTTAATGGCTCCACGGTGACGGGAAATATTTATGCCAACATTCCTCCCGCGACGACAGCCCACGCGGATGCGCAGACCGCCTACAACCAGTTGGGGGCCTTCGCGATCCCGCCCGGTGAACAAAATAATGGCATCCTGGGCGCAGACATGGGTGGATTAACGCTTACGCCCGGTGTTTACAAGGTTGCCACGTCAACCGGAATAAGTGCAGGCGAAGTGCTTACGCTTAGTGGCCCTGGTCAATACGTCTTCCAGATTGGGAGCACGCTCATTACCGGCGCAGGCGCGTCCATCAACCTGATTGGCGGCGCCAATGCTTCGGATATCTATTTCCAGGTTGGCAGTTCAACCACGCTCGGCACGGGCACGTCGTTCGATGGCACCATTATCAACTTGGCGAGTGGCACAATGGTCACCGGCAGCACGCTGAACGGCCGTATAATCTCCCTCAATGGGTCCCTCACGTTCGACGCCAACTCGATTACCAACACCGACGCCACATCCTTTAACCTTATTGTAAACGCCACGACATTTGACCTCGGTGCGAGCCGCAACGAACCCGTGAGCAGCGTTCTATTGAGTAACGCCGGCCAGATTCTCGGCACAGGCACTTCGTCGTTGATCAACTCCGGGGCCTATAATTTGCAAGACGGCTTGGTGACGGCGATTTTGACTGGCACCGGCAGCACTTTGAACAAGACGACCAGTGGCACGGTGACTCTCTCGGGAGCAAACACCTACACCGGTGCAACGACGATTTCCGCCGGTACATTAGCGGTTACCAACACGCTCGGTTCAGCGACGGGCACGGGCCCGGTGACAGTGCAGAGCGGTGCGACGTTGACCGGCACGGGCGCGGTGGGTGTTGTGTCGGTAAATGCGGGCGGCATTTTGGCGCCGGGGACCAACGGATTGGGCAACCTGACGATGTCAACATTGACGCTGGCGCCCAACTCGATCACCAATTTGGATTTTAACAGCACGGCCAATAGCCAGTTGGTGGTGACAGGCTCGAATGGCCTGACCCTCGGCAGCGGCGCAGTCGTTGATCTTTATCAGACGGGCACCACCACTCCCTTCAGCACGCTCGGCACCTATCAGTTGATTGGTTTTAACGGCAGTGTTGCCGGAAACCCAAGCAACTTGACCGTCGGTACGACAACGGGTGGGCTAAATTATTCCTTCATTACCTCTGGCAACTTTATCGATCTCACGATTGCAGTCGCCAACGGCCCGGGTTCCTGGAGCGCGACTGGCAATGGCAATTGGAGCAATAGTTCCAATTGGAGCAGCGGCATCATCGGCGCGGGCGCGGGTAACACGGCGATCTTCGGAACAAGCATCACCGCTCCCTCCACGGTAACACTTGATGGCAACCAAACGGTCGGCGGGCTGACTTTTGGCAACGCCAATTCTTACACGATTGCCCCCGGCGTTGGCTCGCTGACGCTGAATAACTTGGGCTCGACCGCAGTGATTGCCGTGAGCTTGGGCAACCATACGATTGCCGCGCCCATCATTTTGACGACTGGTGGAGCTACCGCTCAGCTTTCGGCCGGCACGGGCCTGACGATTAGCGGCGTTATCAGCCAGAATGCGACCGCCGGTTTGACCAAGACCGGACTCGGCACGCTGACCCTTTCTGGCCTTAATACTTACACCGGCGACACCGTGGTGACTGGCGGCACGCTGACGGAAGGCATTAGCAATACGATTCCCAGCGTCAGCAATTTGACGGTGAACGGCTCGACCGCAGTCTTCAACCTCGGCGCGAACCACAACAACACGGTGGGCATTGTTTCGCTTGATGGCAACGGCAGCATCACCGGCACGGGTACCTCGACGTTGACCAGCACCGGTAGCTTTCAGGTGATGAACGGCACGGTCACAGCAATTCTGGCGGGCAACGGCATCGCGCTGAACAAGACCACCAACGGCACGGTGACGCTTTCCGGCGTTAACACTTATACGGGTAACACCACCGTCACCGCGGGTACGTTGGCGGAAAGTGTCAGCAACGCGATACCCAGCGCCAGCAATTTGACGGTGAACGGCACGACGGCGGTATTTGACCTCGGCGCGAACCACAACAATACGGTGGGTATCGTGACGTTGGCCAACAACGGCAGCATCACCGGCACGGGCACCTCGACGCTGACCAGCACCGGCAGCTTCCAGGTGATGAACGGCACAATCACCGCGATTCTGGCGGGCAACGGCATCGCTTTGAACAAGACCGCCGCTGGCACGGTGACACTCACCGGTGCGAACACCTACACCGGCGCCACGACCATTACTGCTGGCACCTTGGTTATCGCCCCTAATGGCAGTCTGGCCAGCACCGGAATCGTCAATGTGGCCACAGGCGCAGTATTCACGGTCAATAATAATGCTACCATCGCGACGCTCAACAACAACGGCACCATCAATGGCAACAGCACGCTGACTGCCACTAATTATAATCTGAACAATGGTTCCCTGATTAACTCACCGCTCGGCAATGGCTCGGTCATCAGCAATGGCAATGTGGGCGTCAATAGCACCATTGCCAGTAACAACGTCACTATCCAGTCGGGGACGATGACACTGCAGCAACCGAATCTCCTCAGTCCGAACGCTACCTTGGGCATCAACACGGGTGCGTCTCTGGTCGTCGCCAATGGCAACACCACGATACTTGGGCTGAATGGCAACGGTACGCTCAATGAGACCAATGGCATTCTGAATGTGACCAACGGTTTCGGAACCTTTAACGGTACGATTAACGGCGCGGTGTCCACCAACGGGACGCTGACCAGCAACGGAAATCTGTCGATTGCTCCTGGCACGATCAGTTCCTACCCGAACGGGACAATGATTACCGGCGGGACACTGGCAGATAACGGCCTTTTGATTACTCCCACGGTAACCATCACTGCGGGCGGCACTTTGGGCGGCAACGGCACGGTCACTGGCGACGTATTCGACAATGGCGGCACCGTTTCGCCGGGCAACTCGCCGGGCGTCATTACTATCGGAGGCAACTATACCGAGGCCGGCACGCTCAAAATCGAAATCGCCGGAACCTCCGGTCCAGGCAGCCCGACCGGAAATGACCAAGTGGTCGTTGGGGGCAATACGGTAATCGTCCCAGCCACGAGCACATTGCATCTGGTTCAGGATCTGGGATTCGAACCGCTCAAGGGCGACACGTTTAAGATTATCAGTGGCGCACCCGGCTCCATCTCGGGACATTTCGGCACCTTCAATTCGGATTTCACTAACGACCTAATTTTTGTTGTGGACACCGGCAAGGTGATTGGCACCGGCCTACTGAAGGCATCGACAGGGTCAAACATTCTTAATGCGTTCCCGGGCACTAATGCCAACCAGCAGTCGATGATTAATGGCTTGCAGGTCGGTGACCATCAATACGGCGGCGGTGACTTGATGGCTTTATTGCTCACCCCGGCCAATGCGGCCTTAACCTCCCAGATTTTGGATATGGGTTCACCGGAAGCGTACGCCGGCTTGAGTGATTATGCGCAACGCGCAACCCAGGCTTATCGGAATACCGCCATCGGTCTGGCGCCAGCCGCCAAGTCGGGTGCGTTCTCCTTCTTTATGGGTTACTCGCATCTCGACGCGGGCTCGGACAGTTCGCAAAACGGGGCGGATTATGATTTAAATAGCGATGGCGCAATCGCCGGAGCGCGGGTCAGCCTCGGCCCAATTGTTACCGCCGGAATCTTCACTGCCTTTGATTTTGGATCGGTGGATTCGAGCCATCTCTCCAGCACAGTTAACGGTCAAGTTACCGGCATATTTGCCACGGTTGACCCTTTGCCCGACCACCGCCTCGGCGTTTCGGGCGGCTTCACCTACGGCAACTTTACCACCAAGGGGACGCGTCAAACGTTTTCCGGCACATCCTCTTCTCAGGGTATTGGTTCCAACGACTATCGGTTTGACCTAGGCGCGCAATATCTTGCATTCAATAAGAACAAGTTCTCTCTGACGCCCGAGGTAAATGTCTCCTATGGTCAGTCCAAGGT
>Ga0206902_10191_pt1 | contig 15808 bp, 10 predicted proteins | sample Alteio_BWOrgHeat_44_FD_153242 | JGI IMG/M metagenome (GOLD analysis project Ga0206902, IMG submission 153242) | Enriched cells from forest soil in Barre Woods Harvard Forest LTER site, Petersham, Massachusetts, United States -... | ecosystem: Environmental > Terrestrial > Soil > Temperate forest >... | reverse complement strand
TGCGGTCGCGCCACAGGAATTTGTTGAGCAGGGCGGTGTCTACGGCGTCGGCGTGGCGGAAATCCAGATTCTTGCCTTCTTCCCATTCCTTGGCATTCATCTGGTAGACGAGGCCATTGTCGCGGTTGCGATAGTCGGCGGTGAAGGCGGGTTGTTGACCGGGGCCGCTGAAGAGCGGGGCCATGAGCGCGGCGCGGGAGTCGTTGGCATTCATGGGAGGGGCGCCGAGGAGAGACTCGATGGTGCGAACGACGTTAATGGTTGTGTAGAAGGAGTGATCGACAAAGGGATGGGCGTCGTCGCCGGCGGCGGAGCGAGGCGAATACTTGCTGATGACGAGAGCGATGCTGCGGTGCGAGTCTACGTGGTCCGGGCCGTCCTGGGCGTCGTCCTCGAGAATAAGGAAAGCGGTATCGTCCCAATAGGGGCTGTGGGATATGGCGTCGACGACGCGGCCGATAGCCAAGTCGTTGTCAGCAACCGAGGCGACGGGCTTTGGTTTGTTCCTGGCGCCACCGGCGGTGTGGTCGTTGGGGAGGCGGAGGAGGATGAATTGGGGCATGGAGTCCTGGCCGGCTTTGCGGGAGGCGGCAAATTTGTTGAATTCGTTGAGGAATTCGTCGGCGCGGAGCTGGTCGGGATACTCGACCTGAAAGTCAGGATACAGAGGATCGAAGTGGCCACGGAGTTCGATTTCGGAAGCGGCGTTCTTAGCCAAAATGGGGATGGGCCATGGGTAAGGACTAGGGGCACCGCGAGGGTCGCCGACGTTGTTTGGGAGAGGCTCGCCCTTGTGGATGAAGGCGCGTGGGCAGGGCAAGGCCTCGGCATCCGGGGGTCCGGATTCGCCGGGAGTGGTGCCAGGATCGGATTTGCACCAGCGGCTGACGATGAATTCACCGTAGTGCCGGTAGGAGATTTTGTGGCTGGCGAAATTTTTCCAAAGATACCCTCCGGTGGGCTCGCCGGCGTCGGGAAGTTCATCCTCGACGGCGATGCCGTCAAGCAAGGCGCCTTCGGATTCGTAAGTGTGTTCGCCGCTGCGATAGGCGATGGGCCAAGTTTTTGCTACGTAGTCGGAAACGGAAGCGGAAGTGGACCAAATGTGGCCGTCACCGGAAACGTCGCCGCTATCGTAGAAATTATCGAGGATGCCGAACTGGCGAGCGAGCTTATGTTGATTGGGGGTGATGTCTTCGCCATACATGGTCAGGGAGGGTTCGCCGTTGGCGCCGGCGAGGTCTCCAAAGACCTGATCGTAGGTGCGGTTTTCTCTAATGATGTAGATGACGTGGCGGATTTTATTTTGGCCGGCGGCGAAGGGCATGCGGTCAGCATTGCCGCGGACAGCGTTGGCTTCGGAAACTTGCCTGGTGAAGGCGGAGAGATTTGCGGACACATCGACAAGTGGGATGCGGGCGAGAGAGCCGTGAATGAGAGCCGGTCCGTAAGGATAGCGGGGCCGGCCGTCGCGGGTCTTGCCGATAGGCTTGGGATTGGGGCCGGAGCCGGAACCCTTGGCGCTGGCGATGAGGAGATCCTTCTGAGTGGCAGCGACAACAGTGGGATACCACTGGGTAGGAATGAAACCGTCTGCCAGAAGCGGGCGGCCCGCGGTGAGTTTGGAAAGATCGAAGACGGCGACGGAATCGGAGATGGAGTTTGCGGAGAAAAGAGTTTGTTCGTCGGGAGAGAGCGCGAGATATTCGGGATCACTCCCGCCATATTTTTGATCGGGGAGCTTGGTGGAAAGGTAGGCGACGGGTGAATCGGTAGCGGTGTTGATGACGGCGATTTCGTCGTGGTTGGTGAGTGCCACGAAAAGCCTGGAATTATCGCGATTGAGGAGAAGGGCGGTGGGATGAGAGCCGCCGGCGAGCAGCGATGCAGGCTTGCGGAGGGGAATGAAGCGGTTGACGCGACCATTGAGAAGGTCGAGGTCGGCGACCGTGGAGGCATTCCAGAGCGAGACAAAGGCGCGGCGGCCGTCGCTGGTAATGACGGAAGCATAAGGAAGCGCGCCCGGAATGCGCTTGAAGATGGAGAGATCGAAGCGGTGGATGATTTTGCCGTCGGCGGTGTTCAGCAGAACGGCTTCATCGGAATGGTTGCAGGCGACGAGGAGGCGCTCCTGGCCGTCGCTCATGGCGATGGAAAGGCCGGCAGGATAGGTGACATCTTGAAATTGCGGGCGGCGAACTTTTCCGGCGGGAATTTGGACGCGAGGAGGCAAAGGCAGGAATCGGTCGGGAGTAACGCGTCCATCTTCAAAGGAGTAGACCGCGATACCGTTGCCGGTGCTCCCCTTTTGCTTGCCGAGGGGATCGGTGAGAGAGGCTACGGAAGCGAAAACGCGTTTGCCGTCGAGGCTGAAGGCCAGGCCGAGGAAGTAGGTTTGGTGGGCTTTGCTGCCGAGGCGATCGTCCGGAAAGTCGGTTAGCTCGTCGGTTTCCAAATTGAGGACGGAGAGAGACTGTTTCTCTCCCGAAGTATAGGCGCCGAAGCCACTGTGAAGAAGAATGGCGAAGCGGCCATCGGGAGAGAGGGCGATGGCGGTTGGAAGATTATTGATTGGGCGAGGGTGGCCGGGGACGTCGGTGAGGAGCTTGCCGTTGGGGAGCTGGGTGGTGTGCGGCGCATCCTGCGCTCTAAGAGACAGAGCAAAGACGAAGATGATCGCGAAAAGGGAATGGGAGAAAAAGCGAAGATGATTGTTCATGGCGGGGCCTAGTATATTCGGTTTCGGTCTGCGGGACTGTAAACGCGCATCAATTCGTGCCGCGAAAGGATTTGAGGATTCGGCGGCGCCTTATTCCATAGCCAAGGCGAGGATTCGATTGTTGCTGACTTTTAGTTCGATGCCGAGAGGCGGGCGGGGATCAAATCCCTGAACGATGGCGCCGCGCACGAGAATGTTTCCGGGCAGTTCCTTGAGTTGCAGGGGATCGAAGACGGTGTGGCTGCAGGGATTAGTGACCATGGGATGCTGCGCGGCGAAGGCGTAGTCAGAAGCAAGCTTCGCGAGGTCGTCGATGTATTCGAACTGGCACCGACTGAATGGAGCGTCCAGCGAAAAGGCCCAATAGGATTTGCCTTGAGCGGCCGGCCCGGGCAAGCGAATGATGAGCGCGGAAACGTTTTTGGAGAGAGCCGAGCTGCGGAATATGAACTTTTTGGAGGACCAGGGCTCGGCCAATTCGCTGACAGCGGCAACTTCGGGATTGGATTGAGAAACAAAGGTTACCGGCGCGCGTGCGGAGTCCGCATCCGTGCTTTGCGGCGATGTGGATGGAGCGCTCTCCGAGTGAACGGACGGCGTATCGGAAGGAGATTGCTGGTTGCGCCCGATGGTGCCGACGGCGAACGAGACGAGCATAGCAACAAGCACGGCGCCGGCTCCGATTGCCGCGAAGCGCTTGGCGGCGGCAAGGCTCGAATTCTTCTTGGGCTCTTGATAAACACCGTAGGGTTGTTGCGCGATGTCTTCGCGAGAATTATCGGCGACGGCGGCTGGGGGCGGTGCGGGCTTCGCGCGCGGGGGAATGGCAGGCGCGGGGCGCGCTTCGACACCCGGAATTTTCGGCATCTCCGCTTTGAAGCTGGTGTCCTTCGCGCCGCGAGCGGGCACGTCGCGAACAGGGTGCGCCGAAGTCACGTGGCTGACGGGGGGTCCGGCGCTGCCATTTGCGCTGAATTCACCCGGGCGGTAGTTCTTCAAATCGTCGAACAGTTCGCGGCAATTCTCGTAGCGGAGAAAGGGACTCTTCGCCAGCGCCTTCATGATCGTGCTGCTGACGCCGGGCGAAATATTGGGATTCACCTGATGGGGCGGCACGGGCTCTTCGTTCAGGATCTTATACAAAACGGAGGCGAGGTCCTGTCCGCGAAACGGCTTTTGCCCGGTGGTCATTTCGTAGAGCATGACGCCAACGGAGAAAATGTCTGCGCGGCCATCCACTGCTTTACCCTTGACCTGTTCCGGAGACATGTAGCTGGGCGTACCCGTGGTGGCGGTCTGGTGGGCGACACCGTACTGCATGATTTTGGCGGTGCCAAAATCCGTGAGCTTCACCCAGTCGTCGCCGGTCAACAAAATGTTGGCGGGCTTGATGTCACGATGCACCACTTTGTTATCGTGCGCGAACTGTAGAGCGGAGCAGACCTGCTCCATTGTGCGCAAGAGCCGCGGAAGCGGGAATTTCTCCCCGGAATCCAACAAGGACTGCAGACTCTTGCCGTTCACCAATTCCATGGTGATGTAGCACAGGCCGTCGGCCTCGCCGGCATCGTAGATCACAACGATATTGGGGTGAGTCAAGAGACCCGCGGCGCGCGCTTCGGTTTGGAAGCGCTCAACCAACTCGGGGTGGGAGAGTCCGGTGCCCTCTTCGGAGAGCCGCATGGTTTTGACCGCGACGATGCGGCCAATGAGGGGATCTTTGGCGCGGTAGACGACACCCATGGCGCCGCGGCCGAGTTCGCCGAGGATTTCGTACCTGCCGGCTTTGATGGCAGTCAACATGTTGGCTCTGTGCCAGAAACAGGCGCAAAAGGGCTTACTGTGCACCTTCGCGCCGTTCCTTGCAGGCGTCAATCACATGTGTGGGTTAGTGTTTCACAGTTGCTACGAGGCTGAGGTAGACGGGATCTACCGGCAGCGACCTGACGTTAGGCTCAACGCTGGAAGAGGCGGGAGAGGAACGATTTTTCGGTCACGCGTGCGCCGCCAGAGTCGCGATCGGATTCAAGAGCGGCGAGGCGTTCAATGGCTTTAGTGTGCTCTGGATCGATTTCGAGGATGCGGCGATAGAGAGGGACGGCGCGCCAGGGGAGGCGCATGACTTCGTATAACTCGCCGAACTGGAAATAGGTGGAGGTGTTCCACTGGTCGAGCTCGATGGCCAGGGAAAAATGGCGGACGGCGTCCTGGCGGTATTGCGCGAAAGCCGCGAGGCTGCGCGCGAGCATGGCGTGGTGTTTGGCTACATTGGGAGCAATCTCGACGCATTTGCGCAGCCAGAGGATGGAACCGGCGAAGTTGCGTGCGCGGAGGGCTTGCTTGGCGCGGGTGAGGCACTCGTCGACCGTTTCTTCCGATTCGGTTTTTTCCTGGCCAAGAGTAAAAGCGCCAGCGGCGGCGATGTGCTTGTCGTATGCGGCGCGCTTTTCGACGTCGACCAAAGTTTTATAGGCGATCGTGAGGCGGCCCATCAAGGCCTGCAGGAGATCGAGCCATTCGCTGTGGCCCATGTGGCGGTCAGGGTGAAACTTGCGAGCCATGCGATGGAAATTGTCTTTGACGAGCTCGGGCGGAGAGGTGGCCGTGACGCCAAGCAGCTCGTAGTGAGTGGCTTTGCCCGCGAGAGTGAGCAAGGCGCGGATTTCTTCTTCGAATTTTTTGGTGTCGAGCGAGTCTTCAGCCGGAGTTGCACACGGTGGTTCGGGAGCAGCGGCTATGGATGCCGGTTGTTCTGCGACTGGCGTTGGCCGTGCCGCCGGGGCGGGCTGAGCGGATCGCTCCGCAGGTTGCGCTGGCTCCGCCTGCGAAGCTGGAGCGGGGACGCTGATGACTGCCCCGAGAACCAGCAGAGCGTAGAGCGCGCGGGCGGCAGAGTCTTTGGGAATGGTGCAGTTTGCGAGGAAGTCCCTGGCGGAAACAGGACGCGAAATGGAAAGTAGGAGGCGGCGTTCGGTGTCGTCGAGTTCGACGACTTGATAGCGAAGGAGCGGATCGGAAGAAGCTTCGATGCGCAAATCGGGGTCGCTCGCGAGATGATCGAGCGGAAGATCCTTAGCGCGGCGTACGGCTTCGAGCAGGAGTTTGCCAAGGGGTACGGGAATGCCGATTTCAGGGACGACGTTTTTCTCGAGCGAACTGAAAAAGTAGAAGCGGCCGGAGGGATAGTCGAGAACCGACGAGGTGATTTGCGTCAACTGGCGCTGCACCCAAAGCACGACCTGGTCAACGGTGAAAATGCCCATTTCCGCGATGGCTGAGCCAAAGCGCTGGCCAGTCTTGACCAGTTCGGCGGCCTCTTCAAATTGGCTTTGCGTGAGGGCGCCTTCGCGCAGCATCATTTCGCCGAGGCTGTCCTGGCGATCGCTGCTGGTGGCGAACACGAGCTGGCCACCGTCGAAAAAAAGATGTCGTTCGACACGGCCGAGAACAAGTTGCAGCTGGCCGGTGAGCCGCAGGGAGTAAATTTTGTTGAGCAAAGCGAACAGCTCGTGGTGCGTCCTGATTTCACCGGAGTCCAGCGGAAGAGGGCCGCGCGCAAACCAGCTTGCGGGAGCGGGTACGGTTTCGAGGCGGGAGTCTTCGGCGAGCTCCTTGACAAACCGATGGAGGCGGGCGCGATCTTCTCCACCCATGTGTACAAACTGCACGCCCATGCCGTGACCGGCGCGTCCATGGCGGACAACGCCGCGCGCGCGCACTTCGCCGCCTGTGACGTCGAAGAGCAGTTCCACGTGCGTGCCCGCGGACAGCGGATGCGCCACGAGAAGAAATGCTCCGCCTACCCCCAACTCCTCGACATTGGAAGCGTTGCGCTTTCCGGCGCCTTGCCAAGCCATCAGCAGGCCTTTGGGCGCCCGGTACCGCGGATGGCGGCGGCGTTCGTGTTTTGAAATTTCGATGAGAGAAAACCTTGCATCCAGATTGGTATCGCTCGAGCCGGAAGGGAAGGGCTGGTGTCCTATGACGCACTGTCAGTTAAGCTTCGTGGCAGGGCACATGATGCGAGAAGAATTATGAGTTGCTGCTGGGGAACAACTGACCTGTGGGGCAATTGACGGGGGTTTGCGGCGCGCTGGAACATGGAAGCATGACCACACTCGCTTCCAAGCCGGCGCGACGCAGCGGACGAGCTTTCTTGAAGATGAAATTGCAGGCGCAAGGGCGCGGGCACAACGGCCGGAAATTTCGCGAGACTTGCGAAACCGTGGTGGTGAACGCGCACGGCGCGCTCATCCTGTTGAAGCACGAGATCGATGACGGCGAAATGCTGGTTCTCACGCATCCGGAGACGATGGAGGAACAGGAGTGCCGGGTCGTATATCTAGGTGAGCCGGCGGATCGGCAGCGTGTGGGAGTGGAGTTTCTTACGCCGGCGCCGCGCTTTTGGGGCTTGGATCTTGAGGATAGCCCCGCAGCCAGCGATCCGAACTAAGCAGAAAACTTACTGCGAGGCGTTGATAGGGCTTTGGCGCGGCGCAGCGTTGGCAAGAGCGGTTCGCCGGCGCCGCAGAAACCAATCCCCTGCGCGCCACGCCAGTAGTAAACCCACCAGCACTCCGTAGAAAATCGGACGAATTACCGCCGATTTCACCAGCCAATAGTAGTGAATCACTCCGCAGACCGCGCTGACGTAAATGGCGCGATGCAGCATGCGCCAGCGGCGGCCGCCGAGGCGGCGTATCCAGCCAGCGGTGGATGTAATGGCCAGGGGAACGAGCAACGTGAATGCGAGAAAGCCTACGGTGATAAATGGGCGCTTGTAAACGTCTTTCCAGATTTCGTGAACGTCGAAAACTTTGTCAAACAAGAGGTAGGTCGTGAAGTGCAGGCACGCGTAGAAGAAAGCGAAGAGTCCGAACATGCGGCGGAAGCGGATCAGTTCGGGGAGATGCAGGATTTGGCGCAGCGGCGTAATGGTCAAGGTGATGACCAGGAAGCGCAGGGTCCAGTCGCCCGTGCCGTGCTGGATGAACTCGAGGGGATTGGGAACGGTGTAACCGCGAGCGAACGGCCAAATGATGGCGGCGAGCGGACCGAGGCACAAGAGGAACAGAACAGCTTTAGTCCATTTGCTGGAAAGCAATTTGTGCACGCAGCGAGTCCCGCCTAGTAATTCTTACGCAGATCCATGCCGGTGTAGAGGCTCGCGACTTGGTCGCCATATCCGTTGAACATCAAGGTCTTGTGCGTCTTGAACCATTCCGGTAGGCGGCGCTCGCGTGCCTGGCTCCAGCGGGGATGGTCGACTTCGGGATTGACGTTGGAATAGAAGCCGTATTCTTGTGAGGAATAGAGATTCCAGGTGGTGGGCGGCTGATTCTTCTCGAACCGGATCTTCACCAGCGACTTGATGCTCTTGAATCCATACTTCCACGGCACAACCAGGCGCACCGGCGCGCCATCTTGATTGGGCAAAGTTTCGCCATACATGCCAACGCAGAGAAGCGTAAGCGGGTTCATAGCTTCATCGAGGCGCAAGCCTTCCACATAGGGGAGCGCGATTCCGGCTTCCCTTCCGAGCGGCATCTGGCGGGGATCGTAATAGCTTTCAAAGGAGACAAAGCGCCCCTTCGGCGTAGGCTCAACGAGCTTAGCCAACGTGCTTAGTGGAAAACCGATCCACGGCACGACGATAGACCAACCCTCAACGCAGCGGTGACGGTAAATGCGCTCTTCGAGAGGGGCGAGCTTGAGAATCTCGTCCATGGAGAACTTGCGTGACGTCTTAACCTCGCCGCCAACGGAGACGCTCCATGGAGAGGTAACAAATTTTTGGGCATTCTTCGCGGGCTGGTCTTTGTCGACCCCGAATTCGTAAAAGTTGTTGTAGTGCGTGACTTCGTTGTAAGTGTTGATTTTCTCGTCCGTGCTGAAAGGACCTTTGATTGTGGTGAGCTTGCTGCCGGCGTACACGCTGCGCGAAGGAATCGCGAGATCGAGCAGGCGCTCGCCCGCGAAGCCCGCGAGACCGGCCAAACCCATGTCCCGCAGAAATTTGCGGCGGTGCAAATAGACAGACTTTGGCGTCACATCCGCATACGTCAGGTCTGTGGACTTACGAAGTAACATTCGTTCCCTTTCAGCAAGCTGTAGAGGCTCCGATTAAGACATCTCCTATTATGCTACGGTTGCTTCTCTCAATTGGATGGGCATCGCGTGAGGAATCCCGGCGTCGCAATTTTGAAAAAGGACCGGTTTTCCTCGGCGCGGGTCAGTCCGAGAGGCTACGGGGCGTAACCTTCGGTGGCGTTGCGCCATCCAAAGGGAAATCAAGGTTGCCAGTCCGCGGGGAGAACATTTCATGACCAATTTCTTTGTAAATGGGAAACCTGTTCAGGTCGACGTTGATCCATCGACTCCGTTGCTGTGGGTCTTGCGAGAGTCGCTTGGATTGACGGGGACGAAATTTGGCTGCGGAATGGCGCTCTGCGGAGCGTGCACCGTTCACTTGGAAGGGAAAGCAATTCGCTCGTGCGTCGCGCCTGTGGCACGCGCTGAAGGGAAACACGTTACGACGATTGAGGGCCTGTCCAGCGACATGACGCATCCCCTGCAAAAAGCCTGGATTGAATTGGATGTCCCGCAATGCGGCTACTGTCAGTCTGGGCAGATTATGAGCGCCGCCGTGCTGCTGACCGAGATTCCCAAACCAACCGACAAAGACATCGATGAGGCGATGGGCGGCAACATCTGCCGCTGCGGAACTTATACGCGCATCCGGCAAGCTATCCACCGGGCTGCAGAACTCAGCGGCGGGCGGAGAACATCATGAGCGCGCCGGCGATGGTGGGACGGCGGGAGTTTCTCAAAACGGGCGCAGCGGTGGGCGGCGGACTGCTGGTGAGCTGGCATCTGCCACTACCCAGCTTCGGCGGGGACAAAGACGCGGGCAATCAGGTTGCGTTAAACGCCTTCGTTCGCATTGGTACGGATGAGAGCGTAACCGTGATTTCCAGCCACTCGGAAATGGGTCAGGGAATTTACACCTCCCTGCCTATGTTGCTGAACGAGGAGCTGGAAGCGGATTGGTCGAAGATTCGCGTCGAGGCGGCGCCGGTGGACAAAGTCTACAACCATCCCGTTTTCGGAATGCAGATGACCGGCGGGAGCACGACGTCTCCCGCGGAATGGGGGCGCTATCGCAAGATGGGCGCGCTCGCAAGGACGATGCTGGTGACCGCGGCGGCGCAACAATGGAACGTGGATGCGACGAGTTGTCACGTGGCAAAGGGCGTGGTGCTTCACAGCGCCAGCGGACGGCGTGCCACCTACGGTGCGCTGGCAAATGCCGCCGCGCAACTTACACCGCCGTCGGAAGTGAAGTTGAAAGACGCGAACAGCTTCACGCTGATCGGAAAACCCACGCGCCGCCTGGATACGCCATCGAAGACCAATGGAAGCGCACAATTTGGGCTGGACGTCACCTTGCCCGGAATGCTCACGGCAGTGGTGGCGCGCCCGCCGGTATTTGGCGGCAAAGTGGTCAAGTTCGACGCAACCGAAGCACTCAAGGTACCAGGGGTAAAAGCGGTGGAGCAAGTCGAGTCTGGCGTGGCGGTGATCGCGGAGAGATTTTGGCCGGCGAAAATCGGGCGAGACAAGCTCGTGGTTACGTGGGACCTGGGCCCGAATGCCGGGTTGTCGACCGAGCAGATGACGCGGGACTTTGCGGACCAGGCGAAGGCGCCGGGAACCGTGGCCAAAAAAACCGGCGACGCCGCGAGCGCACTGAAAACGGCGGCGAAAACGATCACCGCCGAGTACGACGTGCCTTATTTGGCGCACGCCATGATGGAGCCTTTGAATTGCGTAGTCGATCTGCGCGCGGACAGTTGCGAAATTTGGACGGGAACGCAGTTCGAGACCGTGGACCGCGCGAGGGCTGCGGAAGTGGCGGGTCTGCCGCCGGAGAAGGTGCAGATTCACACTACGCTCTTGGGCGGCGGATTTGGTCGCCGCGCGAATCCGGCTTCGGATTTTGTGCGCGAAGCGGTGCATGTGGCAAAAGTGGCGAAGGCGCCGGTCAAAGTTGTGTGGACGCGCGACGACGATTTGAAGGGCGGCTGGTACCGACCCATGTGGCACGACCGCTTCGAGGCGGGATTGGACGCGAATGGCGAGCCGATCGCGTGGACGCACACCATTGTGGGTCAATCGATCATGCAAGGAACGTTGTTCGAGTCGTTCGGAATTAAGGACGGCGTCGATTCCGCGTCAGTGGAAGGCGCCGCGGACCTGCTGTACGGTATTCCCAACCTGCAAGTGGACTTGCACAGTCCGAAAATCGGCGTGCCCGTGCAATGGTGGCGTTCGGTGGGACACTCGCACACCGGATTTTCGGTTGAGGCGTTTCTCGACGAAGTGGCGCATGCGGGAGGGAAAGATCCCTATGAGTTGCGGCGGAAATTGCTGGCGAATCAGCCGCGTATGCTGGCGGTCTTGGATCTCGCGGCGCAAAAAGCTAATTGGGGCGCCAAACTGCCGCCCGGGGTCGCGCGAGGAATTGCCGGGCATTTTTCCTTCGACAGTTACGTGGCGCAAGTCGTGGAGGCCTCCGTTGCGAAAGACGGCGCGGTGCGCGTGCATCGCGTGGTGTGCGCGGTCGACTGCGGGACGGTGATCAACCCGGACACGGTGAGAGCGCAGATGGAGGGCGGAATCATCTTTGGCCTGACCGCGGCGCTGAAAACGGAAATCACCCTGAAAAATGGAAAAGTGGAGCAAAGCAACTTTCACGACTATCAAATGCTGCGAATTTTCGAGACGCCAAAAATTGAAGTGCACATCGTCCCAAGCACCGTAAATCCCACCGGAGTGGGCGAGCCGGGCGTGCCGCCGGTAGCTCCGGCGCTGGCCAACGCGATTTTCGCTGCGACAGGAAAACGCATTCGCCGGCTGCCAATTCGCGCGAGCGATTTAGCAGAAACTGCGGGAGCAAAAGCATGACGACCCTGCGCAACGTGCATTGGAGTTTGGGAGTTCTTGGAAGCGCTGCCATCGCCGCGCTGCTAGCGTGTTCCCTGCGTGCGCAAACTTCGGCAAAGCCCGATGCCGCGGCATCCCGCGCGGCATTCCTGCAGTTTTACCGCGTGCTGGTCTCTCCGCGCTGCCAGAATTGCCATCCCGCAGGTGACGCGCCTTTACAAGGCGATGACAGCCACGTTCACTTGCAAAACGTAAAGCGCGGCGCGGATGGTCATGGGGTTACCGCGATGCGCTGCGACACATGCCATCAGACGGTGAATCTTGCGGGTGAACATATGCCTCCGGGCAATCCGAAATGGGCTCTACCGCCACCAGAACACAAAATGGTTTTTGTCGGACGTTCACCCGGTGAGCTGTGCCGGCAAATCCAGGATCCCAAGCAGAATGGCGGGCGATCGCTGGAGAAATTGCTAGATCACGTCGCTAACGATGATCTCGTAGGCTGGGGCTGGAACCCAGGCGACGGACGCACCTTGCCGCCTCTTTCGCGACCCGACACCGTGGCGCAGATGAAGATCTGGATCACCGGCGGTGCGGCTTGCCCGGAGTAGGCCGATGGAGTGCAAACGGACGCGCACAGTTATCCTTTGGCCATGCAAAAACCAACGTAGCCACCCGCAAGCAGGTTTCCCCTCTAAAATAGCCTGAATCACGAGTATGTCTTCCTCCCGAATAATCGGCATTCTGGTGGCGGTGTGGCTGGCCATTGTCGGCGTCTACGCCCTCGTGTCCATCACGCTCGCTGGGCACCCTCAAGTGGTCTCCACTTTCGGAAACCTGGTGCAGTGTATCGTCCCGCTGCTCGCCAATGCCGGGCTGCTGCTGAACGCCGGCACACCACACTGGCGCCGCAACATTTTTTGGATGCTGCTGGCCATGAGCTCAACGCTGTGGATGATCGGGCAGTTTGAGTGGACCTACTACGAGGTGTACCAACATAAATCGATGCCGGTCATCAACGACGGCGACATTATTTTCTTCCTTAAGGGCATTCCCATCATGGCGGCGCTCGCTTTGCAACCGCACCGCAGGCTCGGCGAGGTGCGCCTGCAGTTCGGCTATCTGAATTTCGTGCTCCTGCTCACCTGGTGGACGTTCGTCTACGCCTTCGTCGTTTTCCCCTGGATGTATGCCGTCCCTTCCGAAGGGCAGTACAACTACAACTTCGATCTGATCACCAATATTCAGAATATGATCATCGTCATCGGATTCGCCGTGTTGTGGCTGAAGGCTAGAAGCGCGTGGCGCGTCGTGTACGCAAACCTCTTCGGCGCTGCGGCGATGTACCTGCTCTCTTCCTTGGTCATCAACGTGGGCATCAGCCTGAATAAATATTCGACCGGGAATCTCTATGACCTGCCGCTGATCTCTTCGTTTTTATGGTTCGGACTGGCAGGCGTAATCGCCTATCTCAAGCGCGCGGAACTGGACAGCCCAGAAGGCGCTGGAGCGGAAGGAGACGAGAAGCCACGCGAGAGCGCGTGGTCCGCACGGCTGGCCATGGCTGCGGTCATATCGTTGCCGCTATTCGCAATTTTCAGTCTGCGCTTCGAGCACGACGCTCCCGAGGTGCGCGATTTTCGCCTGATGACCACACTAATCGCGTCCGTCCCCATCGCCTTCCTCGTTTTCTGGCGAACGCAAAGGGCCGATGCCGATCGCGCTCGATTGCTTGAGAAGTCGGAGCAGTCCATCGACAATTTGCAGCGCCTCCAGGCGCAAATGGTGCAGACCGAAAAGCTCGTCTCCCTGGGCCAGCTAGCCGCCGGCGCCGCGCACGAAATCAACAATCCGCTAGCGGCTATTCTGGGCTTCTCAGACTTGCTGGCCGATGACGCGACTTTGCCGGAGAAGGCCCGCGCCACCGCCGGGAAAATTCGCGACCAGGCCCGCCGCACCAAAGCGCTGGTGGCCAATCTCCTGCGATTCGCGCGCCAAGTCCCGCCGGAGCGCACCCTCTTGGATATCAATACCGTTGTCACCAACGCCGTACAGTTGCGCGCCCTGGACCTGCGTTCCTCGAAGTCGCGCATCGAGTTGCAACTCGAATCCGTGCTGCCCGGTGTGCGGGGCGACGGCAATCAGCTCCTGCAAGTCTTCTTCAATGTCATCAACAACGCGATCGATGCCATGGAAGCCAGCGAAGGCGGCGTGCTAACCATCAAAACCATCCGCGACCGCGGCAACGTCGTGATCCTTTTCACCGACACTGGGCCCGGCATCAAGGATCCGCAGCGTGTGTTCGATCCCTTTTACACCACCAAACCTGTTGGCAAGGGCACCGGCCTGGGCCTGAGCATCTGCTTCGGCATCCTGCAGGAGCACGCCGGAAAAATTCTTTGTTACAACTCGCAACAAGGTGGCGCGGTTTTTCGTGTGGAGTTGCCGGCAGTGCTCGCAGCGTTCCCGGCGAAAGAGCCGCAGCTCGCCGGTGTCGCTCCCAGCCCACAAAAAACTCCTGTCTGAAAAAATTGCTCCGTTTTTTGGCGGTTGCAACGCGGCCAGAGCCACCGCGCGTTCGTGCTACAGTTTTGCTGCGATTTATCGGGCCTGGGGAGATTGCGATGACCGATTTGGCCATTGTGACGGAGAAGCTCACGCGCCGCTTCGGCGCGCTCACCGCGGTGGACAATGTCGATCTGTGCGTGGCCGCCGGCCAGTTCTTCGGTTTCCTGGGCCCCAACGGCGCGGGAAAATCAACAACCATCAAGATGTTGACAGGCCTGCTCGCGCCCACCTCCGGGCGCATGCAACTCCTCGGACTTGATTTCGCCTCCCACGCGATCGAGGTTAAGCGCCAGATCGGCGTGGTCCCGGAAGGCATGGGCCTTTTCGAACGCTTGACTGGCGCGGAGTATCTGCACTTTGTCGGCAAAATGTACGGGCTCGATCACCCCACCACACTTCGCCGCACCGAGGAGCTGCTCGAATTTATGCAGCTCGCCGACCGCCGCAAATCGATGATCGCGGACTATTCTCACGGCATGCAAAAAAAGCTGGCTCTGGCCGCCGCCGTCATTCATGGCCCGCGCATTCTTTTTCTGGATGAGCCGTTCGAAGGCGTGGACGCGTTGGCCGCGGGCGCATTGAAGTCACTCCTGGGACGCATGACCGCGCGCGGCGTGACGATTTTTCTTACTTCCCACGTCCTCGAGATTGTCGAGCGTCTGTGCAGTCACGTCGGAATCATCCACCAGGGCCGGCTTGTCGCTCAGGGCTCCATCGAAGAATTGCGCGCAGGCGTCGCGGGCGAACCAGGCCGTGCGACCACCCTGGAGCAGATTTTCCTTTCCATCGTGGGCCACAGCGGCGCGGAACAAGCGCAGATCGAGGAACTCTCGTGGCTGACGTAGCGCAGCCCCTCGGCATTGCGAAACAAATCATCCTGATCGCCGGCTTACGCTGGCGGCTACTCCACAATAGTTTGCGGCGAAAGCACACTCGTCTCGATCTGCTCGGGCTGATTGTTCTCGGTCTTTTCGCCGGCGCGTTCGTAATCGGAGTGTGCGTTGCGCTCTTTACCGGCGCTTACGATTTTGTTTCCACCGGCAAACCTTCATGGCTGGCGTTGTTCTTCTGGGCCATTTTCCTTTGGTGGCAGCTCTTTCCCATCGTCGCGGCCGGTTTTGGAGCATCCTTCGAGTTCCGCACGCTCTTGCGTTTCCCGGTCAGTCTTGCCGCGTTCTACATCATTGGCCTGGCGTATGGCTTGGCGGATTTCACCGGCTTGGCCGCACTCGGCTGGACCGTTGCCATCCTTCTCGGCGCCTCCGCCGCGAATCTCGCATTGCTGCCACCGATGCTCTTGCTGGCCGCGCTATTTGTCCTGTTCAACGTTGCGTTAGAACGCCTGCTTGGCTCCTGGATGGAACGCATGCTGGCGCGGCGCCGCACGCGAGAGTTTTTTTTCGCCGGCTTTATCTTGTTGATGGTCTCGCTGCAATTCCTGGCGCCATTGCTGGGTCATTACGCGAATTCCGCGGCTCCGTGGATTTCGCATATTCTTCCTTACGCCGCGTATTTTCCGGCCACACTTGTCGGCAAAGGTGTCAGCGCCGCATCCGCCGGCAGTGCAGTAGACTT
>Ga0206902_10165_pt2 | contig 15817 bp, 10 predicted proteins | sample Alteio_BWOrgHeat_44_FD_153242 | JGI IMG/M metagenome (GOLD analysis project Ga0206902, IMG submission 153242) | Enriched cells from forest soil in Barre Woods Harvard Forest LTER site, Petersham, Massachusetts, United States -... | ecosystem: Environmental > Terrestrial > Soil > Temperate forest >... | reverse complement strand
GTTTCACCGGGCTGCTTGAGTCCTTTTTATCGGGTTCAGAGTCTGACTGTTGAATTGACCTGTATATTAAATATGCAAAGGCAGCGAAAACGGCAAGACCCAGAGCATTGATACCAATATGGCCAATTAGCCATGAGGCCACGATCAGCAAAAATACGATTGCGATCAGCGCCAGCCACCCGAGGCGCGGCTTTTCCACAAGTCGCACGGAAAAGAAATACTCGCGGCCAAACGGGGCTGCACAGACATCGAAGGCGTAACACTCGCGGGCCAGACGAAGATATGTTCGCTTGTCCGACAGCACACTGCCTTCAAAGAAATCTACGCGAGAGATTTTCAATCCCGGAACCTGCCGTGCGGCCAGTTCCTTTTCAACCTCGTCGTAAAACTCCTGAGTGGAAAACTGGAAATTGTCCAACGGGGCAATCCAGTGCGAAAAGACGTTGTCCGACTGACGCTTGGATATGAGCATAGCGACCGTCTCATTACTTATTACCGCAAGCTACTGCAAGTATCGAAAATTACGACGCTTAGGGGGAATCCCTCATATATATAGAGTATAGAAAAAACCTCCTTTCTTGCGAAAGGAGGTGGGAAGACTTCAATAGTCTTCCGGGAGCAGAATCGTCGTTGCCGATCGATCTGCTTCCGTGATGATCCAAAACTTTATCCCTAGCTTTGAGCAATACACAGATAACAGACGAGAGCCGTCGGCCAAGGCACGCTCGTTGGCGGCATGGTCTTCGGCGCACACGTCGCCCCAATCGCCAGACAAATGCCGGGATAAAGCTGACTGGATTTCTGGATTAGGTATCACTGACAGGGCGTTGGGCGTAGCAACAATCTGGCCCAGCCCAAACTTTGCAGTGCTCATGGTTGAATAAGGCCAAGCTGGTCAGCCTCCTCCGCAGTGAGTTGTTCCGGCTGATAGTCTTCATCGGCAAACGCCACTACCCGCACGAATGCTTTGGTCGCCATGCGTTGCAAAACATCCGCCCGTCCGGTGCGTCCGGCGTCGTCTTCGTCAAACATGACGATGATCGTGCTGTTAGCGTTGGTTGCGCGGATGATGAGTTGTTCCTGTGTCGCTGACATCGAACTGCCCATCAACGCCACGGACTTGCGAATTCCAAGCTGCCACAATTTCATAACGTCAAAGAATCCTTCGACGATGATCAGTGGAAACTCTTCTGGCTCCCGCATGGCTTGGGCGAGCCGATAGACCTCCGATGCCTTTTTGAATCCGTCCGGCAGCCGATACTTGGGCCGTTCTTTCGGCGGTGTGCCGGGCCAGCGCCCTGCATACCCAACAAGTTCGCCTTTGATATTGTGAATCGGAATGGCAATGCGACCGGACATGACACCTTTGTCGCAATAGCCTAATCCAAACTCGGCAATGGTTTTTGGCGTTAACCCACGCTCCGCGAAATACGGATGTTGGTTTACCAATTTAAGCGCAAAGCCAAGAGGCTTGTTCGGCACTGATTCCTTCGGTTCGGCCTTGGGTGTGGTCGGTTTTTGTGCGGGTGGTTGCGCTGTTCTAGCTGGAGCTCCAGGCTTGGCCTTGGCTTCTGGTTTAGGGTTTGGCTGGCGTTGGGCCCGCTCCGATTCGGCATTTAACTTTTCAATATCAAGGTTGAACCATTCAACCATCCGGTTCGCCGCCTCGTTTGCGTCAACTTTCTCCATCCTGGCGACGAAATCGAGGACATTGCCACCACAGTGACAGTCGGAAAAGCAATTCCAACAATTTTTGGAAATGCTAACCCGAAACTGCGTCGGGTGCGTCCCTTTGTGGATGGGACATGGCCCACTCAAGCTGTCGTTGCCGCGCTTGAACTGCTCGGCAATGCCATAATGGGTCAACACTTGCTCCATTTTCACTGCCGCCTTTAGGGCGCGGAAATCAACAAAACGAATTGATTTAGACATGGGTAGGCTCCTGATTGATGTTTGGAAAAGAACCAACGGCCCACCGTGGGCCGCTACTCCAAGCATCTTAACATTGGAGGCTCACAAACAAAAACCCCTCCTCGGTTAAGAGGAGGGGTTGGGGTGATTGAACTACCCGATGCAATAGCCCATGTCCCTTAACGATGCTTGGCCCGGATTGCCGATGACAACATGGTCAAGCAATTCAATCCCAAGCAACTTTCCGGCCTCTACCAACTCGCGAGTAATTTTTATGTCGGCAGGTGATGGCGAGGGATCGCCCGATGGGTGATTGTGCATCAAGACAATGTTCGCGGCACAGGCGACTATCGCAGCGCGAAATACTTCGCGCGGGTGAACCATCGTCGAGTTCATTGTCCCCATCGAGAGGAACTGATGACCTTTGACTCTGTGTCTGCGATTCAGAAAGAGAACGGCGGCGCACTCTATCTCTGGGTCGTAATACGGGTTTGTCGCCACATGCAATCGCCAATAAGCACCGGCATCGTTTGGGGTTGCGCAGTAATGCAAAGTTTCTGGAAGCGGGCACTCTCGCAGAGCGACAACTTTGTACTCCTTTGCAACATATCGCGCACGGCTTAGGACTGGTCGAGTTCTTGAAGTTGGATTTGTGGAAGCACTGTTTGGCACAGTGAACTCCTTTCAGGTTGAAAAAGAACGGGCGACTCGTTGTGAGTCGCTATCGGCATCATCATATCATGCTCTTTCACTGATGTTTCATTCCAGACAGTCTCCTTTTTTCCCGAAGCCGTGTGCCAAAGATGTGTGAAAATGTTTGGTGATTCGCGCAAAGCTTGCACTGTTGTAAACAAAAACAAACCTCGACCTCGCGGGAGTTTTGCGCATTCGCTGGCGAGGTTCATCATGCGCTCCACAGACTCGGTGACAACGAGCACGCGAAACCGCTTTGCGCCGAAACGTGAATAATGCACTTCCTGCGACCAAGTCGCCTCGTAAGCAAGGAGCTTTCGCCAAATCGAAGATTGCTCAAGTGAGCGCCGTCGTATTGGCATCGTTCCGGCATCTGCCTCCAAAAAATAGAGTATTTGGTTACAAGTGGCAGATGATTTTAGGGCGAAAATACGATCAGGAAAAATTCCTACGCGCCTTGATTTCGCATTGGCTTTGATAACAACTGCCCAGCTAAATGCTTTGCTTGGCGATTTTCCAGGTGCAAGTTCTGGTTCCGTTAACAGACATTGTGCGTTGGTTGACAAACTACCACGTGCGAAAGCAACCATGACATCAGACACAAGCAACGTATGTCGCATGTAAAGCTGCTTCACGTTTCTGTTATCAAGACGAGGCTTGGTAACACCTGGTTCAGCAATTGCGCGTGCGCCTTTGTTAGCAAGCGCATACACTAAAGGCCGTGAACCGTCTTCGGAAAAATATTTCACCTGGGCACGTGGGCGGTCAAGGTAGCCGTGATGATAAAGCCGCTGCAATCGGCGTAAGACCTGTTGCGTGCTGCCATCTACCAGCAAGGCGATTTGCCGTGAATCGAGAAACCTATGTCGTGCAACTTGCCGGAGAATTTCTATATCACGCCCAGTAAACTGCATCGCCGGTGCTTCCGGTGCACGTTTCAAGCGAGGAAGTTTTTCCATTCATAAAGTATAGCAAAATCTATAGATTACGGTACGTTCTCGAACATGAATAAGATAATTCCATCTGTGCCTTGTATTAGGCCTATGCTATTTAAAAATGATGAAGTCGAATTTCAATATAGTATTCGAGGAACATGCTTTTTAATTAAATTTCATGAACGCATATATGCTCTTACAGCGAAGCATAATATAAAAGACTTCCACCCTCGACAGTTTCGCGTTCCTGCGAGACTTGGCGACCAGGCCATGTTGAATTATTCTCAGCCGTTTACAATCGAAATGCATAACGAGGATTTCGAGGATTTTGTGGCATTTGAGATTCCACTTAACACAAATCAATTAAATGGTTTTTTACAAGATGACGCAGCAGCAACATTTGATAGAGCAATTGATTGGAGGAAAGTCCAGAAGGTCTCAGTATGTGGATTTCCAACTGAACTAAATGAATTCTATGAGAGCGAACGAATTTCTTATCAATCAGTTTGCCTTCTCGCTAGTTGTACGGGAAAATCGGTGATTGAAGGATGTTACGAAATTGAGATTGATCAACCAATACCTTTAAAGTCGCTTGATGGCTTGAGCGGTTCACCCGTCTTCTGTCGCGACCCATCTTGCCCGATCTTATTGGGAATGATTCTTCGCGGCTCACCCAATACCTTAGGCGTTACGAAGTTGCATTTCCTGGATATCCGTCTTGTCTTGCGTTCAATCGAATACATTGAAACTCAGAATAAGGAATAGGACATCTGGTGCTGAGTGTGTTTGGAATGCATCTTAAATTTTCGGAGTGATTCTCATTTGATTGAGCCAACGATTAAGTTTAGATTCAACGCTTTTTCGTTGTGTCGCGTATTTTTCGCGTGAGCGTTTGATAAGTTTTTGCGCCCGCATGGTGCGGGCATAGGCTGGAGGATGGGATTTCCCTCTGAACGGTTCGCGGGTAATGCCTCCGTTTGGAATTCGGGTAAGCACTTCAAACCGGTCAAGGTCGGAAAAGTTTTCGGCAACAAAAGATTGCCCAAACTCTCCTGCCAAGACTTGGGCGTCGGTATGGCCTACGCGGAAAGAAATAATGGTGCCAACATTGCCGAAAACTGCGGCCAGTGTTTCTCGTGGCAGTTGCTCAAGATATTGGTGGGCCAGGGTGAGATTTAACCGATACTTGCGTGCCTCGGCAAGTGCGGCGGCAAAGCCGTCCGTGGTGAAGTTTTGGAACTCGTCAATATGAAGATAGAAATCCCTTCGTTCGTCCTCGGTGAGATCAGCGCGGGTCATGGCCGCGTGTTGGAATTGGGCAACTAGCAACGCACCAAGTAGGTTTGATGGCTCGGCTCCGAGTTTTCCTTTGGCGAGGTTGGCAATGAACACGCGCTTGTTGTCCATCATAAAACGGAGATTCACTTTGCTGCGGACTTGCCCGAGCACGTTGCGAAGCAGGGGAGACAAAAGTAGTTGCCCAAGTTTGTTCTGAATTGGCGCAGTGGCCTCGCGCATGAATCGAGGATCATAATTCGCAAATTCTTCTTCCCAAAATTTTCTGAGAAACGGATCTTTAATTTGGCGCACTACCCAAGCGCGGTAACTTTCGTCAGACAGCATCCGATTGACCCCGAGTAGGGAAGTATTTTGTGCCTCAAGCAGTGCGGCAATCGTGTTGGCGAGGATGTATTCAAGTCGCGGGCCCCAGGAATCTTTCCAAATACTTTTGAAAGCAGAGACTAATCCCGCCGTCACTAATGGGCGCTGTGCCACTGGCACATTGGCTAGCGGGTTAAAGCCGATGGGGAACTCGGCATCGGCAGGATTGAAACAAACCAAGTCGTCGGCCCGCCAAGGCGGGTAGTTGGCAAGAAGATCGGCGGCAAGGTCGCCGTGTGGGTCGATCAACGCGACGCCGTGGCCAGCATGGATGTGCTGCAAAAGCAGGTTGCGGAGCAAGGTGGTTTTGCCGGTGCCTGTCTGTCCGATGACATAAATGTGGCGGCGTGTGTCTTCAAGGCCGATACCAAAAGGTTCCTCGGCCCCAAAGATCGTTCGTTGTCCTAAGTGCAATTCGTTCATGGCGGCGGGGTCAGCCGCGACTCCGAGAAAACGAAAACCGCCCGTGCTCTTCGGCGGCAGTTTTGGCATCCGGCAAACGCGTTTGGGGGCGAGCCGGAAGGGTAATCGCGGCTGGCTCCACAGTCTGAACGCCCGTTCAGTATATCCAAATCCAGTCGTTAAGTCAGGGGTGCGGTAGCGCCGCGGTGCGTTTTCCGGTCGTGGTGTCGTTGTCGGCCAGTCGTCCTACCGGCCTAGCTTGGCCTGTGGGGCGCGATAGCGGGGCTGTGGGAGGCAAAGCCCGTCGTGACCCCACGTTGGTCGGGGTAGGCGCTAGCCGGTGCGGCCGACTTCGTGCGGTTTGGTTCGCAGACGGCTGGCTAAGCCGGACCGAATCCCGGTAGCCGTAGGAAAACGCACGAAGTCGGGCGCAGACCGACCAACGTGGGGAGCCAGTAACCCAGGCCAATTCGGCCTGAATCGTGGTTTGGCAGGCGATAGCCCCTACATATCTTGTTTGTAGGGTCAGTTGTCGTGTCGCACAATTGACATTTTGTGCCACCTGTTATCTGGTTTTTGGTGCTTGTCCGATAGGATCGAGCACGTGTCCGTTAAAAAACCGCGATGCGAATTTTGCGCCGCGGCTGACTTTATCCCCATCTTCCTTTCAAAGTTCCGGAAGATTATTAAATGTATTATTCATTAGATTATTCTGTCGAAGTTTTCTTCCTGGGTGGCACGCGCATCACTTCCTACCCGCATGAAGTTTTCTTCCTCCCTCCGTGGCTTCCTACCCCCTAGGAAGCTTTCTTCCTACCACTTCCCTATCCGCCAGAGAATTTTTTGATTAAGTCAGTCTTCTGCTTTTGCATGTTTTGAATCTCTCCTTTCGAGACGCGGCGGAAACGACCTGCTGTGCGAATCACCCGCTTATTCCGGTCGTGGATTGTTAAGGTGATGAAACCCTTTTCTCTTAGAGATGAGATATAGGTGCTGATTTGCCGACCGCTCACGCCAAAAAATTTACCAAAGTAATCGTTGCTCGCGTAGCAACCGCGCTCGTTATCGAGGCTGTGAATTTCCACAAAGAGAACCTTCTCCATGAGCGAGAGATTTTCTGCGAGCCAAATTTCTTTGGGAATCCAAACGCCTTTGAAATCGCGGTCGTGTTTTTCCATGCGGGTAATTGTAGCGTGCGCATCATCATTTTCCTAAATTTTCGGATTGGGGATAACCGAAGTTTTAGGCGGCAAGCGGCCTTCCCTGATGTGCCCCGCTCGGTGGTGGATTGCTAGTTTTGGCATTCGAGTTCGTGTCATGGTTATCAGCGTCGTTAACAGTTTGATAACCACTGCCGGTATCTTTGGTATCCATCTTTCCCCCGTCTGCGGGCGTGGCTTCGCCTTCTTTGACAACCACCTCGCTGAGTTCAGATTTACCACCGGTCAGGCGAAGCAGTGTTTGGATGTGGTCGGCTTGTTTTAAAGTCTGACCAACGAGCTTCACGTTGAGATCGTTGAGTTTCAAAGTCTGGTCGGTGAGGTCTCGGATTTGTCCGTCTTTGACCACAATCTGACCCTTCAAGAGATCAATCATTTCGCGTTCAATGGACGGCCCTGATTCTTTGCTGAGAGGTTTGGTATCAGTTTCGTTACCACGCTGGCTACCAACATCGAGGGTGTGGTTATCAGAATGGTTACCACCATTCGGCGATTGTATCCTTGGCTTTTCGGGCTGGTTAACAGTGGTGGTAACCACGGGCGGCTTCTGGTTATCAGGCTCGTTAACCAAAGGCGCGGTTTTGGTAACGGGCTTTAGGCCGGTCTCCCGCATAAAACTCACCGGATTTATTTTCCAAATAAAGTGCTGGTCATCAACAAAGTCATCCCGGCGAAAATCCATCCCTTCGGTCAACTTGGCGTCCTGGCGCAATTGGAGGAAGCGGTAGCGCAACACCCGAGCGGGGATGTCGAATTCGACGGAAAGCTCGTGAATAGTCAAAAAATCCATGCCCACAGTGTAACATGATTTTTTGGTAACCAAAAAGACGTCCTTTCCGGTAACCAGTTTTTTAGAGCCTCAAGCAGTCTCCGGCCAAGTGGATGTAAGGTAGATTGCGCTGACTCTGGCAGAAACTTACCGCATGCCTAAAGTCAGCTTCGAACCTTACTTAAAATATCACGGTGAACTGCGGGCAGATTTCGAGTAAGCAAATACTCATTTATAATGAACGCATTGTCGCCGGGTTTGCGCTTTTGCAATAACGGGTGCGGCAATTCCGATGATGTAGAGTACAACCCGTTACACGATCCAAGAATCAACGTTCCTGTTGGGCCAACTATGCTCAAGGGGATGGGGCTTGCATCTTGTGGGCGTCCGAGCGTGGCTTTCAATCCCGAAAGTTCAAGTAGTCGAGCTAGCGGTCGTAGGACTTCAATTTGATGAGACCAATCGTCTAGAGGCGGTAATTTTCCATAGAGCGCGTAATCCAACAAAGTTAGGCCAAGATTGCGATCTAGTTCAGTATGGTAAAATTGATTTCCGTAATGCCTTAGACAATCATAGCAAGAACGGTCACAATCGGGATTGTCGCATTTGATCAAAATGCCAAAAATGTCCTTTTTCAATACATCCAATAGCTCTTCGCCGATTTGGCTGGAATAGCCTGCTCCACCAGACAAGGTATCGAACAAGTAAATCTCGCCAATCACTTCATCAGAAGCATTCGTTGGGAAAACTCTGTAACCACAGCTAAATTCCGCCGGATCCAAATCTAGCCTGCGACTGGCTGAAAGGTTTAGTGCTTCAGCAAGCGTTCTCATGGCATTTTGCATCGCAGCAAAGGCGGCGAGGCCCGGCAGCGGTCTTACTTCTAGTGGGCTTTTAGCTCGGAGTCTCAAAATCATCAGATCTGTTTTAAACTCGTTACCAAGGTAGACTTGGCTCGACTCACCCTCACATTGGAGCGGAGGAGGCGGAGAACCACTCTTTTTGCTGATATCATAGGGACGGCGGTGAGCTTTGATCAAATTTCCATCAAAAAGTTTTGTGCGGCCACAACATTGACACACCTGGAACCCATCAAGTCGCTCCGGATCGCCTTTATTAATCACAACAAGATTTCTATCTTCAGCAAAAGTCTTCTCGGCGTAAGTTCCAATCGCAAACCAATTGCTGTCAGACTCCATGCGGAGAGGGATTGGAAATTGCGCTGGTGAGGCAAAGGTCATTTCTTGTTCTGTATCCAGTTCATCAACTGCCATACCTTTGTCGGGTAAGAATACTTCTGGGCGTAAAATTTTACCTATTTTGAGTTCCGATTTGCACAGCGGGCAGCGGTCAGAACTCGCCAACTCATCGGTAGCAGATTCCCGGACGTAGGAGCATCCTTTTGTTGAGCAAAAAATATAGTGCTTTAGTGTTCTGTTGAAAAGGGGAGCAGCTCGATTCCATTCGTATGTACTTGTGTTTGAGACAACCGCTTCACAACGATAGGTTTTCTTATCGATAACTACCAATCTGCCGGGTGCGTATTCGCTTAGTGCTTTATTAATTGCCTGCTGGGGGCGCTCTACAACTTGAATTCGCTTAGTGATATTATCAAAACGCTCTACATTAAAACTGGAAAGATCGTTTGGAAATGCGTATGTTGGTAGATAGCCGCGGAAGAAAAGAAACTCCAGAAGATTGCTTTCATTATCAAGGTTGTCGCCTTCATCGTCTTCAGTTGAGTCTGAGCCAGAGCGGTTTTTAATGAATTCGTCCCCTTGAATTCCGAGTGAATCGGAAAAGTCCTTAGCAACGTTTTTGACCCACTTCTCCATGTTCGCATTAATACCAGGAGGTAGCCACGATGCAATTTTGCCTGCAAGTGAGCCGCTCGTGTCGAGCATCTCGTTCTTGATCCACTTTATGAAATTTGAGTAACACGGTTGGCCGGTATCTTCGCTAAAAAACGTGACTGTTTGCCCTAGCGCCGAATTAAGGATTCCAGATAAGCTTCCCGGAAAATTTAGAAAGTAGGACTGAATGAGAAAGGCGTGCACATGGCGTCTAGCGATTTTTGCGTTTTTGATTTTGATCATCGGAGCGCGAGGCTCACCTGAGACGATGCGCTCCACATTATTAAAATAATGGCTGTCATGCGGGCCGCCTTGGCAGTAAGTCACAACCGTTGAAACAGCTGACCCCCTGCGGCCTGATCGACCAGCTCGTTGCTGGTAATTTTCCCTCTGTGGAGGAACATTTCTCAGTCCAACTGCCACAAGTGAACCTATGTCGATTCCCACCTCCATAGTCGTTGTGCAACTCAAAATATCTACTGGGCTTTCTTGTGTATGATCGATGATTATGTCCTGAAAAAGGAGTTCATGCTGTTCAGTCGTTGCAAGGATGGTGCCCGCGTCACGGTGAGAAAGCTGTGCTGTATGCTCTTCTACATTTACTGACTTTGGACTTCGTCTACCGTCTAAACATTCGATGATGGGGTTCCGCCAAAGGCCCTTCCTGGATTGTATATACGGGTCTGTGCCGGGATCTATTTTCTTTAATGACTTAGAGGAGCATGACGAACAATGGCCAAGAGGTGCATAAGGATAAAGACCCTGGCATAAAGTGCATTGATACCAAGCCGCCGACATATCGATGTTTAAAAATAGATTATTTCGATCAAGGAGAAAAAGACCATTTTCTGGTTGACCACAAAATGCAGCAAGAAGTTCCTGTTTAATTAGGTCAATTTTTTGGCTCTGAACTCCCTCCGAGATAAGTATGCGAGTAAGGCTTTCCGATAGATTTTTTCCTGTATGGCCCCATGCCCGCTTAGGGTAACCTGCAACCGCGTTACAGGTAGAGGATGAAAAGCCTTTTAGGGCAAACTCTTTGGCAAGTTCGGCGATCCATGCACAGGCAATGTCCTGTGCTGCAAGCTCAAGAAAGCTTAAATCATGTTCAACTAATTTAGCTGTAAAATTTTGCAAAATCCTGTCTTTTGGCTTAATCCATCCTGCGGTTACAAAAGGAATGGAGTAATACGGACTACAAAGTTGACGAAGAAGCGCTTGTTTAAACCTCTCTGGAATTAAAAGTTGTTGCCACTCTTCAAATGCCTCTTGAAGGTTGCCGCCAAAATTCTTTTGGTAGTAATCAATATCGTGAAGAACTAGCTTTTGGTCATGTCCGTCAAAATAGGATAGGTGGTGAATTTTGAGAACATCAATAAACGCAAGGTACAAAGTTTTGTCGGCAAGAACAGCCTGGCGGTGTATCTTTGTAAGACTTTGCACGGCGAGAATTAGACTTTCTCGAAACGAATCTGCTTCGATAAGACGTGGAATGTCACGAGCCAGACGAGCTGCCTTTTGTCGGCCATCTGAAAATAGCAAAACCTTCCGTCCCTGATTTGGAAAATCCTGAACGTCACTTCGAGTGGGAGGTTGAAGAAATAATTGCTGCTCAACGAGCGCCGCAAAGGGTTGTTCGCCTTTTGTTCTCAAATCCATGATTTTGCTGCGCCCATCGGCCCAGCCTTTCAAACATACCGGGCATCGCGAGAAGGTGTGCGGCAGATTTGAGTCGGGCGATGCATTGTTTGTGATTTGTGCTTCGATATAATCATTGGGGGTAGCCGGCTCATCGAACTGAAGCTTTCCTGTCCATAGTTCAACCCAGATCCGATGTGAATCTCCCTGAGCATTCGGATGGGGTTTGTTTCCTACCAAAAGATGAATTTCGCGCAAGCGATGATGCGTTGTCATCTCCATTGCGCCCACATCGGACTCCTTCTCATGAAAGAGAAAATCGAGAGACCTTCCATGCTGGATGTATCCCCTAATGTATTCAGTCCCGCAGTCGCGATGTGTAAGCAATTCAAAAACTCGTGCGCCACAGGCACAAAACTGTCGCGGAGCAGTCCACAAATTGCCCAAAGTTGATGGCGCAGTATTATTGGAGCGAGCTGAGCAATTCCGATTTATACAAACAAAAAGACCTTGGGGCCCCTTATAAAACAGATGCAAACGTGCAGGAAGCAAAACTTTTTTCTTGTCTGATAGACACGAATAATTTGCAAGACTAAGCAGCGCTTGTGTAGCGCGTTCCGCAACCTGCTTGTCGGTGTTCGGAAACAACGCAAGTGTTAAGGCGGAAAACTCTTTTGATTTCGCTGATATTTCGGATATCAAGCAGTTAGTTAGACCGAGCGTAGATAGGCCTTTATAAAGTGAGTCTGCAACGAGAGCTGGATTTTCTGATAAGGTCTGGAGATTGAGTTTCGGAAGCAAAGAATTCAATGCCTCAATAGCTAAAGGGGCATTCTGGCTTAAATTTTGAAATGCTCCTAAATCAAAATCTGACAATGCCTTTGCTTGTGCTGGCGTGCCCTGCTCGGCTTTCTTTAATTCTTCCCGTGTCCCAACAATCAACTTAAACCCTGGCGGCTGATCGGCTTTTAAACCGGTCAGGTCTTCAGCAAATTGTAACGCTTTGATTTTGGCGTCATCCTTACTTCCAATACTTGCGCTAGTGAGAATACACCTTAGGCGGCTCCTTGGAATCTCAAGACGCGCCATCAGCCTGCGAATGAGCATCGCGACTTCGGCTCCGCCCGTCCCTCGATACATATGGGCTTCGTCAAGAATCAACGTAAGGTAGTTTCTTGAATCACTATGGAGCCAATCTTTTGTTTGCTGAAAAATTGACCGTTCAATTGGTCGGAGCATCATATACTCCAACATTGAGTAGTTGGTGATTAAAAGATCAGGGCATTGCTTCTGCATTTCGTGTCGCAGCAAAAGCTCAGTATCACCGGGTTGTGTTTTAAGTCTGTTTTCCCATCTTTTTTCGCCAGCGGCGTAGAATGCCTCAAGGTCTTTTGTTGGCCAGCGGCCTTTCGCGACAAGCTGACTTTTAATTTTAGGATTGCTGCCATATTTAAGGAAATATTTCTCAAAAAGGGGCTGGATGTACTGCCTGCATTTTGCTGAAGTAAACTCACCGGGAAAGGGAGTGCGACCTGTATACATTCCAAAGCGAATACGTCTGCCAAATTTTGACTGTAACTCCGCGGCCAGTCCTTCATTGCCGAAAAGTCTTCGAACTCGCGCAAGTTGGTCTGAAACAAGCGCATTCATTGGGTAGAGCAACAATGCTCGGCAGCCGACTAAGTTTTTACTCTCGCTACGATCGATTGCTTCATCAGCAAGCGATGCCAAAATATTCATCAAAAATATTTCTGTTTTTCCTGACCCTGTACCAGTAGAGACCAAAATATCCTTGCCAGCAGTCCGGCTCCCGTCACCTAAAAATGTCTCGATGGCGTCGGCTTGATGAATGTAAGGGTCTTTCGGAATGCCTATATTAAGATCTGAGCAATGTTCTAGAAAATCGCGTGCGTGTTTGGAAATTTTCAAATCACCGATTTTTCGACCTGAGGCGCTTAATGTGGCATAGGAGGCTGTTGCCTCAATATATGGAACCTGAGCGATTATTCCCGGCTTATCAAATAGTCTTTTGCGTTCAGCAACTAACGCCTCATCCCGAATATGGTATTGAGCTTGAAGGTAATCACTAAGGGATTTTTTGAATCCCTCGGCGACAGTGGTAACTCCGTAGTCCTTCGTCATATTGTTCGAGGTGAAAGTTTCATGCCAAAGATTGCTATGAGCGAGTTTAATCGTTCTAGATCATTCTTGAGAAATGTAAATTCTGTAATTTCTTCTTCGGTTTCATTTTGGTCAATCGCGATTGCTGCTAGGCACAAAGCCACTTCCGGCAACAGGTAACGATTTGCGCGGATTTCAAAGTTTGCTTCGGATTGTGAGTATGGAAGCCGCTTTGCTCCGCCTTTCATTGCAAGGACGCCATGTAATATGCGACTGCAATCGTTAAGACTAATTTCGTTTGCTGCAATACACGCAATTGCTCCGGGCACTCTTTTCAGTCTAGCTATCAGCCTTTGGTAACCATAGAGGTTTTCTCTTTTGAAGCGTACCACTTGCACCCCTGAATAATCGGGCCATTCTTCAGTGGGAATCCAACGCAGCCCTTGGTCGGATATGTTGGCCACTTCCCATTTCGTGGCATCCGTCGCATATGCGGCAAGGGGACTGTTCAATTTCGTCTTTGTCCAATCGGTGAGGCTTTCACTATCCAGCTTGAGCCAATCAGAAAGCCGAGAATGAATACAGCTACTTAAAGGAATATCAGATTCGGTAAATCGAGCAAAACGACCACGAATTTTACCCAGGCCATATTCCTGCTCAAGTCGATCACTTGGGAATCCGGAAAGAATTAAATAACCAGACTTCGGGAGTGCAATAACGCGTGTCGGGGTCGGCAGATAGTATCCGCCCTTTATGGCTACCAAGTCACCGATGTTTGTTAACCAGAATAATGCACTAACAAGTTCAGAACGCGAACTTTCGCTCTGTTCAAGCAATTCTTCGGCGAAAAAGTGCTCGCTCAAAGATGACCTAAATTGAAACAATACTGAAAGACGTTCCTCCGTTAAGCCAAGAATTTTCCTTCCAGAAACTGGATTTCCATCGTAAAGAGCATGAATTGAGGCGCGAAGAAATTCAGCCAACAAAGCTGTAGATGGGGAGCCATTAGGCTTAAGTGGTAAGCCCATGTATTGATCTCCAAAGACATCCTTACTTTCTAATGTTGCACTCATTCTGGGGAATCGTTCGGAAAAAGAAGGCGCAGATGAAGTTTGTAGATTTTATCATCAGAAAGTCGTTCAGACACGGGGTTAAGGCATTCAGAGGTGAGCTTCTTACTCGCAATATAGGGAGCTAGCCACCAAGTAGATAGAGACATAAAAACCAGCTCCGCAATTTTCTCATCCGGAATCGAGGCATCGGTAGTAGCTTTAAGGATGCCTGCGAGTAATGGGGTGGCGCGGTGGCAAATATGACGAACCGCAGCGTTAGGAGCAGCCGATATTACAGAGTTAACTAGATCAGCATCTTCGCCCCAGGCAAAATTTGTTGGTTCAAGTGCAATATTTGGCGAGCATGAAATCAATGTTTTTGATGATGTTAATGACCATGACAAAGCGTCGGTATGGATTACTGGGCCCAATTCTGAAAACTGCTGAGTGGGCAAGAGGGCACTTGGCCCTTCGCAAAGAGAAAACAAGAGTTTCGGCAATCTTTCTTGCGCCGAATAGCCCAAAGCCCGATCTTTAATGGAAGCAACAAACTCTCCACCATAGGCATCAAGACACGACCGATTTGCTCCAAAAAGAACGACACCTAAAACCGATTCGGATTGGATATCTTGATCAAGGTTTTTCAAGTTAAGTGGCCTAGAGAGTCCTATAGGAATTTCCACCTCCATCCAATGAGATCCAAAAAGTGACATCGCAATTGCGTCCGCCAAAATTGTTGCAAATGATCCCCGCACGCTTATTGCCTGATTGCTGAGGTATGCACCGAGAATTACCGTTGCAAGACTTGGTGCGCAAATTGGTTTAATCCCCACAGACTGTAGATTAGCAAGAAGCAATTTATAGACTGCTTTCAATTCAGTCAGTTTAGTAGCGGGTAGACTATGATAAATCGGTAGAGGCAATGCATTGTCATCCATCTCGGTGTTGATGTCTCGTCTTTGTGAACCATTCAAAAATGGGCGAAGAATGGTAATTTGAGCAAGCAACTCTGTCGCATCCTGCTGCACTTTCGAAATGCTGGCTTTGATCTTTTCAGCTAAGGCGTCCTCCGTTTTCCCAATTTCATGTTTTACTCCCTCTAGCTCTTTCTTGGAATTCTCAACATCTTGCTGGATTCCATCTCGGAGACTTTCAAGTTTGCGCTGCTCTTTCTTTAGTGACTCTATTTTTGAAATTGAATCGTTCTTGTCTTTCGCAAGCTCTGAGAGTGCGTGAGCTTTTGCCTTTTCCACTTCAACATCAACTCTATTGGAAAATGCTGGCATTTTCATTGCTGCGTCAAGTAGCCGATCAAATTCTGCTGCGTTATCCGGAAGTGCCTGAAGGCGATAAAGTAGATTGTCTACACGAGCACGAAGAGCATCCGTGGCATCTTGCTTAGAAAGGAGAATTGCTAGGTCACGAGCCTTTCCCTTAGTAAGGATTCCATCCAACATTTTTTTATCTATCAATTCATCCAGAATTTTCTTTAATGAGTGTTCTGTTGGCGAAAAGTCGAGAAGGAGATCATGCGGTGGTGTATCTCCAATAGCAAATTCTT